>Ga0210385_10000973_pt1 | contig 18249 bp, 14 predicted proteins | sample IncBWH26OmetaG_FD_160107 | JGI IMG/M metagenome (GOLD analysis project Ga0210385, IMG submission 160107) | Forest soil microbial communities from Barre Woods Harvard Forest LTER site, Petersham, Massachusetts, United States - Inc-BW-H-26-O ...
GTACGCACAGACCTATCCGGACTGGGAGCTGATCATCGCCGATGATGGCTCCGAGGCGCCGACGCGCGCGTTCCTGCAGCGCCAGCTGGGGCCGCGCGTGCGCATCCTGTGGCTGGCGCACAGCGGCCGGCCCGCCGTGGCGCGCAACGCCGCGGCGCGCGTGGCGCGCGGTCAGTACCTCGCGTTCCTGGATTCCGATGATCGCTGGCTGCCGGAGAAGCTCGCGCGTCAGCTCTGCTCCCTGGAAGCGCAGCGCGGGCGTGCCTGGGGCTATACCTCGTTCACGCTAATCGATGCCGCCGGCAGCCCCGCGCCGCTGCAGCACGACCATCAGGTCGCGGTCGCCGGCTGCCTGCTCGAGCGGCTGCTCAGCGATGCGACCGTGATCGCCCTGCCGAGCGTCATGCTGGCGCGCGCCCTGTTCGCACAGCTCGGCGGCTTCGATGAGCAGCTGGTGATGTGCGAAGACGACGAGCTGTGGTTCCGGCTCGCCGCGCACGGCGAAGCGGATGCGCTCACCGAGCCGCTCACGCAGATCCGCCGCCACCGCCAGCACGGCGGCGACGATGTAACCGCCTGGCGCGACCGGCGCCGCGTCATGGAGCAGGCGCTGCTGCGCGGCGCGGATGCGCGCTGCACGGCGCTGCTGCGCCGGCTGCGCGCCCAGGCCTCCGCCGCCCTCGCCTGCAGCCAGGTGCGCAGCGGCAGCCCGCGCCACGGCTGGCTGACACTGGCCGGTAGCGCAGCCCACGGCTGGCGTCACCGCTACTGGTGGGGCGGCGCGCTGCGCTGCGCCTGGAGCACGCTGCGGCGCGCGCCGGGCGGCGCATGAGCCTTGTCAGCGACATGCGCGCGGTGCTGAGCGCGCGCCAGTGGCGTGCGCTCATGGTGATGCAGCTGATGTCGCTCCTGGTCGCACTCTCAACCACGCTCGGCGTGGCGGCGATTGCGCCATTCTTCGCCGTGCTCGGTGACCCGCGGCTGATTGCCAGCAACCGCTGGCTGCACGCCGGCTACGTCGCCGGCGGCTTCGTCAGTGAACGTACCTTCACGCTGGCTCTCGCCGCCGGCTTCGTCGCACTGGTGCTGCTCGCCAACCTCGTGAGTGTGCTCGGCTTCATCGCCATGCACCGCCTGGCGCGCCGCATCGGCAGCGAGCTGCAGACCACCCTGTTCGCCGAATATCTGCGGCGGCCCTACGCCTTTCACGCGCGCACCCACAGCCTCGCGCTGCTCAACAACGTCGTCTACGAGACCACGCGCGTCACCCACGGGGTGCTCGAAAACGTGTTCACCGTGGTCACGAGCCTGGTGACCGCAGCGCTCATCATCGCCTCGATTGCCGTGGTGCGCGCGACGGTCGCGGCCCTCCTGGTCGGCGTGCTCGCCGGCGGCTACCTGCTGATCTACCTGAGCGTGCGCCGCCGGCTGTTGGAGGTCGGCGCAGCACAATCACGCCTCGCAGGGCTGCAGGCACAGGTCGTGAGCGAGAGCTTCGGCGCCATCAGAGAGATCAGCCTGCTGCAGGTGCAGGGTTTCTTCCGCCGCCGCTTCCAGAGTCTCAGCAGCGAGTTCCTGCGCGCGGCGCTGCATACGCAGATCGTCAGCCAGAGCCCGCGGCATCTCATGGAGTGCGTGGCGGCCGCGGCCCTGGTGGGCGTGGCGTTGCTGTTGGGGAGTGGCGCCGGCGGACTCGGCCGCGCGCTGGGCCCGCTCACCTTCGTGGCGTTCGCCGCCTACCGCCTGTTGCCCACGCTGCAGCAGCTGTTTGCCGCGCTGGTGCGCATCCGCGCCGACCGCGCCGCGCTCAGCGCCCTCACTCCCGACCTGCTGCAGGCGCGCGCGCCCGCAGCCGCAGCGCCTCTGGTCTGCGCAGGCACCTGGGCGGTGGCGCCCGCGCACGACATCACGGTGAGCGATGTCTGGTTCCGCTACCAGGAGGACCGTGCCTGGGTGCTGCGCGGTGCATCGCTGCGCATCCCCGCCGGAGCCACGGTCGGCATCGTCGGGGTGAACGGCTGCGGCAAGAGCACGCTGATGGATCTCATCGCCGGCCTCCTCACCTGCGGCGCCGGCAGCATCACGGTCGACGGACAGCGCCTCGATGAGGCGAGCCGCACCGCCTGGCAACGCCGCATCGCCTACGTCCCACAGCAGGTGTTCCTGCTCGATGCCGGCCTCACCGACAACATCGCCGTCGGCGTGCCGGGCGCGGAGATCGACCGGGCGCGGCTCGAGCAGGCCCTGCAGCTGGCGCAGCTCGGCGAATTGGTCGGCGCGCTGCCGGAGGGACTCGCCCAGCGCCTCGGTGAGGGCGGCAGTGCCGTGAGCGGCGGCCAGCGCCAGCGCATCGGCCTCGCCCGCGCCCTGTACCGGCCGGCCGGACTGCTGCTGCTCGATGAGGCCACCAACGCCCTCGACGGACTCAGCGAGCAGGAACTGCTGGCAACGCTCGCAGGACTGCGCGGCCGTTACACGACCGTACTGATCGCGCACCGGCCGTGCACCATCCGTGCGTGTGATCTGATCTTCGAGCTCGAGCACGGCCGGATCGTCTCCTGCGGCACCTACCAGACACTCATGAGCAGCTCGCGCGGCTTCCGCCGCCTGGCCGGCGAGCGCTAGAGAATCCGCGTGCCGCGCCGACGCCGCACCCTCGCCGCCCCGCCGCCCGACCCGTTCGGCGAGCACCGTCGCGCGCAGCGGCTGACGCGCGCGCAACTGCTCGGCGGCAGCTTCGAGTTCGAGACTGATCATCCGCGCCTGCTGCAGCTGGTGCGCACGGCCTACGCCGGACTGCCCGCGCACCGCCTGGCCGCACGCGCGCCACGCCTGCGCGTGCGGCTCACGCTCGCACCGCCGCGCGCCGCCTTGCGCGCTGAGCCGGGACTCATCCGCCCGCTGGCCGGCCACGGCCTGCTGTGCGGCGTCATGGACGGTGCCAGCTTCAGCGCTCTCTCGCCGCGGCACCGCAGCGCGCTCATCGTCGTGGCGCGCGAGCTGCTGCGCTACCCCTACCATGCGCGCTACGAGCTGCTGGAGTTCTCGGTCTACGTGCTGGCGGCCCGCGCCCAGCGCCTGGTGCCCCTGCACGCGGCCTGCCTCGGCCAGCGCGGCAGCGGCGTGCTGCTGCTCGGCGCCAGCGGTGCGGGCAAGTCGACGCTCGTGCTGCACGCCGTGCTGTCCGGACTCGAGCTGCTCGCCGAGGACAGCGTGCTGATCCGCCCGCAGGGCCTCAAAGCCACCGGCATCGCGAGCTTCGTGCACGTGCGCCCCGATTCGCTGCGCTTCCTGGCCGCGCCGCGCCGCGCCGCACTCCTGCGCCACAGCACGCGCATCCGGCGGCGCAGCGGCATCGCCAAGCTCGAGATCGACGTGCGCGGCCGGCGCGGCCGGCTCGCCCGCGCCCCGCTGCCGATCCGCGCGGTGGTGTTCCTGTCGCGACGGCGCAGCGACGGAGCGCTGCTGCGCCCGCTCGCGCGGGCGGCGGCGCTGCGGCGTCTGCACGCCGCGCAGCGCTATGCGGCGACCCAGCCCGGCTGGCGGGCATTCCGCGCGCGCATCGCCCGCCTGCCGGCGTACGAGCTGCGGCGCGGCGAGCACCCGCAGCAGGCGGTGGCGGAGTTGCGCGCACTGCTGGCGCGGACGCGGCGTGGCGCGCGCGGCTGAAGCCTACCGCCCGGACATCGACGGGCTGCGTGCGCTCGCCGTCACGCTGGTCATCGCCTATCACGTCTGTCCGCAGGTGCTGCCCGGCGGTTTCAGCGGCGTGGATGTGTTCTTCGTCATCTCCGGCTTTCTGATCACACGCCTGGTGCTGGACGACTTGAGCGCAGGCCGCTTCAGCCTGCGGCGCTTCTACGCGCGGCGCGTCCGCCGCATCGTGCCGGCCCTGCTCCTGGTGCTGGCGAGCTGCTGGCTCGTCGGCTGGTTCGTGCTGCTGCCCGGTGAGTTCCGCTGGTTCGGCGCATCACTGCTGTGGTGTGCGCCGTTTCTCGCCAACGTGTTCTTCGCGCACGCCACCGGCTACTTCGATCCGGCAACCGATGCGAACGTGCTGCTGCATCTGTGGTCGCTGGGCGTCGAGGAGCAGTTCTATCTGCTGTGGCCGCTGCTGCTGCTGCTGGCGGCGCGCGCCCGGGTCGTGACCCCGGTGCTGCTCGCGGTGTTCGCCAGCTCGCTTGCCATCAGTGTGCTGGGGGCGCGCATCGCGCCGGTGAGCCACTTCTTCCTGCCCGGTCCGCGCGCCTGGGAACTCACCGCCGGCGGCCTGCTGGCACTGCGCGCGCTCGGCGGCGCGGCGCCTTGGTCACCACCCTGGGCGGCGCGCGCGGCGCTGTGCGGCCTCGCGCTGATTCTCGCCGGGGCCACGCTCCTGAGTGCCAACGACACTTTCCCGGGCCTGTGGGGCCTGGTGCCGGTCGGCGGCGCGCTGCTGCTGATCGGCGCCGGCCCCGGCACGCCCCTCAACCGCCTGTTCGGCAGCCGGCCACTGGTGCGTCTCGGCCAGCTGAGCTATGTGCTTTATCTGTGGCACTGGCCCGTGCTGGCATTTGTGCGCATCGTCTGGGGGCGCGAGCCCAGCGCACTCATGCTCGCCGGCGCGCTCGCCATCACCGCGCTGCTCGCCTGGCTCACGCATCAACTGCTGGAGCAGCCGCTGCGCCACGGCGCCTGGGGAGCGCGCGCGGTTCCGGCGCTGCTGGCGGGGCTCGCAGGCTTCACCCTGCTCGGGGCTGCCACCGCCGCAGGCCGACTGCCGGGGCGGCTGTCGGGAGCGGCGTTCAGCAGCTGGGAAGCGGCCACGATCGACTGGCACATCCGCGGCGCAGGCGACGTGGAGCACATGGGCGATTTCGAGACGCTGCACCTGAGGTCCGCGCGGCGCACCACGACGCTGTTCATCGGCGACTCGCACCTGCAGCAGTACTGGCCGCGGGTCACCGCCGTGGTGGACGCACAGCCCCGGGCGGCGCGCTCGGTGCTGTTCGCCGCCTACGCCGGCTGCCCGATGCTGCCGGGCCTGAATGCACTGCGCCAGCCACGCGACTGCGACCGCTTCTTCGCTTACGCGACCGCGCAGGCCTGGCAGCCGCAAGTGGATACCGTGGTGTTTGGTGCGTTCTGGGAGCTGTATCTGCTCGGCGAGTACTCGCTCGAACGAGAACACGGCGTGTACCGCACGGACGATCCCCTGCGCCGGCGCCTGCGCCTGGATTCGCCGGCGACCGCGCAGGCGTTCGCCCACTTCGCGCGCCTGTTGAGTGCTCTCACCGCCAGCGGCCGGCGGGTGTTCATCGTCCTGTCGAACCCGACCTCACCGCGCTTCGAGCCGGTCGCACTGGTGCCGGCAGCGCTGCGCCTGGGACTGTCGGTGCCCGCGCAGTTTCGCGCCGCGGCACCCGCGGACATCGACGCGGCATCCTATGAAGACTTCGTCGCGCCGCTCATGAGTCGCCTGCGTGCGCTTGCGGTGCAAAGCGGTGCTCAGGTGCTGGATCCGCGCACGACGCTGTGCAGCGGCATGCGCTGCCCGGCAGTGGGGGCCGATGGCACCCCGCTCTACATCGATTCCAACCACCTGCGCGCCAGCTACGCGCGCGCGCAGGCCTCATTCCTCGACGCCACGCTGCTCGGCGACGGCCGCCGCGCTGTGGCTAACCGCCTGGCGCGAGAACAGTAGGAACAGGAAGCGACAGGTGAGCAGCTGCGGCCGCAGCGGCCCGGCCATGCCCTCTGCCGCGGCGGCGCGCGCCGGTAGCCCGGCGAACACCCGCTCCAGGGTGAAGTACGGCGCGCTTTGTGCGGCGAACTCGCGCACCCGGCGGCGGTGAATCGCCGCCTGCGCGCCCGGCAGCGCGAACGAGCCGGTGCGCAGGAGCGGCAGCAAGTGGCGCCACCACCAGAAATAGCGCAGATCGCCGAGGAAGAACGGGTTGAGCACGCTGGCGAGCACCTTCCCCTCGGGCAACGTCACCGCGTGGAACACTGCGAACAGCTCCTGCAGGTCGCCGATGAGATTGAGCGGGGCGAAGTTGGCGGTGACGAGCGCTGCGCGCCAGGGCGCGCCGTGGCGGCGCCGCGCGATGAAGTCCGCGTACGGTCCGCCTTCGAGACGGATGTTTCCCTGCGCGATCGGCTGCGCGCAGTGCATGGCAAAGTACTGGCACATACTGCGGTCGACATCGTAGGCGATCACCGCGCGCCCCTCAGCGGCGTAACGGCACGCATCGAGCCCCGCCCCGCAGCCGAAATCGAACACCGTGGCCCTGGCCGGGGCCAGCTGCAGCGCCAGCTGCTGGAACGCCGCGCGCGCGCGCCGGTCCGAGCCGCGCGCGGTGATCTGCCGCACGTACTCGGCACCGGTGACCAGGGGTGAGACGGGCGCGCCGGGCAGTACAGTCATGGCGCGCACCGCCCTCCGCAGGTGCCGGCGGCGAGCGTGAAGCTCTGCAGGAAATGGAAGTCTGGGCGCCGCAGCGCGAAGCGCGCATCACCCGGGTCGCACAGCGCGCACAGCTGCGCGAAGTCGGCAGCCGCCAGATAGGGACGCAGGCGCTCGCCCCAGGTCTCACGGAACAGCGCCTGCAACAGGTAGGACTCGTCCGCGGCCGCCAGCGGTGAGACGCGCTCGATCAGCCGCGTCTGCACCGTCACGGCGCGCAGTCCTGCGCTGCGCATCACCCCGAGCAGCGCGCGCACCGCCGTCAGCTCGCGTTCGTCGAGGCCGTAGCGGTCGCGGTAGTAGCGGCGCACCGCCTCGTTGGTCAGCCGCTCCAGGCGCGCATCCCAGGCGAAGTACATGTCCGGCAGGAGCGAACTCTGCCCGAGCACCAGGCGGCCGCCGCCGCGCACCAGCGCCGCGAGCTCGCCCACAGCCGCGACCGGATCACGCAGGTGATGGACGGTGTTGACGCTCCAGACGAGATCGAAGCTGCCCGCGCGCAGCGGCAGCCGCCGCAGGTCCGCCTGCAGCAGCGCCGCCCCGCAGGGGCGCACCTGCGCTGAAGCCAGGTGGGCAGCCGCCAGATCGAGTCCGACCACGAGTCCACCGGGTGCGACCGCCGCGGCGAGCCAGCCCAGCGTTTCGCCGCTGCCGCAGCCGGCATCGAGCACGTGCGCGCCCGCTGGGAGCGCGAGGCTCGCGACCGCCGCGCGCAGCTCGGGCGCGGCGAACGCGTTGAACAGCTGCAGCTTGCGCGCGTAGTCGCGCTGCGCGCTGTCGCCGAGCAGAGTGCTCACCGCCAGCGCCATCAGCGGGTCCGCCCGCACCGCGCCCGGTAGCGGCGCAGACAGCCGGGGCACAGCCGCCCGAGAGTGCGCACCACGAGGTAGCGCAGCCGCTCGCGCCACAGGAGCCCGTGCACCGTGAGGCGCTCCGCCGCACTCAGGCGCCGCGCCACGAACAGCGCATTGAACTGGACCGCACTGCGCGGCAGGTCGGTGGCGAGCTCGCGCAGTCCCAGCCGCCCGAGCAGCTGCTTCACCTCGGGATAGAGACGCTGACGTGCGCCGATGCAGGCCTCGGTCTCGACCTCGACGTGCACCAGCGCCACCCGGTCGCTGACACCGCTCGAGCCCTCGATGACCTCGAACGCGGCGCCCTCGGTGTCGATCCACAGCGCGAGCCGCGCCCGGGGCGCAGCGGCCGGCTGCAGCAGACTGTCCAGGCGCGTGGTACGCACCGCGACCGCCTCGGACGAGGCCCACTCGCCGGTGCGGCGGAACAGCGAGCTCATGCCGCGGCGCGGGTCGCCGCCGGCATAGTCGGCGCAGACGAGAAACAGCTCACTCGCGCCGTCGCGGTTGCTCGCCGCCCAGGGAAGCAGCTCGATGCCGCAGGCGTGCAGGCGCTGATCGGCCTGCATGAGCGCGAAATTGCGCGGGTTGGGCTCGAGCGCAATGACACGCGCGGTGGGCGCCGCGGCCCGGAAACGCGCCGCGTCGGCGCCGTTCATGGAGCCGACGTCGCACACGGTGCCGATCTGCAGACGCGGCAGCAGGCTCGCGAACAGGCGCGGCGTATTGGCGATCATGCGGACGCGGCGCGCCGCCGCATCACCATGAGGAAGTGATCGCCGCAGTTGCGCAGCAGCGGCCAGCCGCACACCCGCCGGTCGAGCCGCCACAGCCGCTCGTACCACGCGCGGTGGTGCTGCCGCAGGCCGCCGAGGTACGGCGGGGGTACTGCCAGGCACAGGCCGCGGTAATGCTGCAGGCTGAAGTCGGCGCGGAATGCGGCGTAGAACTCCCGCGGGCGGTAGTAGCGCGTCCAGATGGTGCGCCCGTTCATGCCGACGGCAACCGGACCGCGCACGAAGCGCACCGCGGCGCGTTTGCCGCGGCCACGCGACAGGTAGTGGCCGAGCTCCCACGGGCAGATGCGGCCGATGACGCTGAACACCAGCGCGCCGCCCGGGCGCACCAGACGGGCGCACTCGCGCGCCACCGCGGCCGGCTCGGGCACGCAGTTGAGCGCGCCGAGATCCGAATACGCCCCGTCGAAAGCAGCAGCCCCTGCCAGCCGCTCGAGCTCGTGCGCGCCGATGTGGAGTGCCTGCACCTGCTGCAGCAGCCCGGCCGCAGCCGCCCGTGCGCGCGTGCGCTCGACCATGAGCGGCGACCAGTCGGTTGCCGTCACCAGATGCCGCCGCTGCGCGAGCCGCACCGCATCCAGACCGGTGCCGCAGCCGAGGTCGATGAGCCGGCTGGGCGCGGGGAACAGCGCGTCCAGCCAGCGCCACAGTTCCGCGCGCATGTCCTGGATGGCGCCGTTGTTGCCGCGCTCGCCGTCGTAATCCGCGGCCACGCTGTCGAATGCGGCGCGCGTCTGCTCGAGCCGCGGCACGACGCCGGCGGGAGCGGCTGCCTCGGGCCGCGCGCTGTTCATCATGGCGGACGCATGGGACACTGCCGCGCACCATGCGAGTCGCTCTGGTCGTGCCGGGGGGTGTGGACCGCTCGGGCGAATACCGCGTCATCCCGGCGCTGCTCGCGCTGCTCGCGCAGCTGACCCGTCATCACCAGGTCGAAGTGCTGGCGCTGCAGCAGGAGCCGCGCGCCGGCAGCTGGCAGCTCGCCGGTGCGCACATCCACAACATCGGCGCGCGGCGCACCCGTGCGCGCGCGCTGCGACGCCTGCTGGCGCTGCACCGCACGGCGCGGTTCGATGTGTTGCACGCCATCTGGTCGGGCCCGTGCAGCCTGGTGGCGGTCACCGCCGGCCGGCTGCTGCGCGTGCCCGCGCTGGTGCACGTCGCCGGTGGCGAACTCGTGGCACTGGCGGACATCGGCTACGGCGGTGCGTTCCGCTGGCGCAGCCGGGTACGCGAGCACCTGACGCTGCGTGCGGCAGCCGCCGTCACCGCCGCGAGCGCGCCGGCGGTGGCGCAGCTGGCCGCCTGGGGAGTGCGCGCCGAACGCGTGCCACTTGGGGTCGATCTGGCCGCGTGGCCCGCGCGCGCGCCGCGGCGCCGCGAGGCGCAGCGCCCGGCGCGGCTGCTGCACGTCGCCAGTCTCAACGCCGTCAAGGACCAGGGCACGCTGCTGCACGCGTTGCGCGCACTGCCGGACGAGTGTGACTGCCACCTCGATATTGTCGGTGAAGACACCCTCGGCGGGCGCGTGCAGCGGCTGGCCGCAGAACTCGGACTGGAGGCGCGCGTGCGCTTTCACGGCTTCCTGCCGCAGCGCGAGCTGCGGCCGCTGGTGGAGCACGCCGACCTGCTGGTCGTGTCCTCGCGCCACGAGACTGGACCACTGGTGGCGCTCGAGGCGGCCGTGGCCGGAGTGCCGACCGTGGGCACCGCCGTGGGCCACATCGCCGAGTGGGCCGCCGCGGGCGCTGCGCTCGCGGTGCCGCCGGCCGACCCCGGCGCACTCGCCGCAGCCATCCGTGCCGTGCTCACCGACGAGGCGCAGCGTCTGCACATGGCGCACGCGGCGCAGTGTCGCGCGCTGGCCGAGGATGCTGTTCATACCGCGCGTGCCTTCACCGAACTCTACGCCAGAGTGGCCGGCGTGCTGCCGGCGCGCGCCTGAAGCTGCGCCGGCTGCGCGGCGCGCAACGCCGCGCGCACCGGCTCGAGTGTCAGGTGGCGCGGCTGGCGCGCCAGCAGATAGCGCAGGACGCGCTGGCGCTGCGAAAGCTGCGACCAGGAGCCGCCGGAAATGCGCGGCTCGGAGTGCGCACACTCGCGCCGCTGCGCGCGTGCCTCGGCGTCGGGCATGAAGCGTGCGCCCACGTAGGCGCCGAGCTCGCGCAGCGAACGCGGCCAGGCAAGCCCGGGCAGCGCGCTGATCCACAGGTAGGAGGCGGAAGCCTGCGCGATGGTGCAGCGGCGGTAGGCACGCCGCAGCCGCCGGTGGCACGCCTCCTCGGCCTGCCGCAGCGCCGCCGGTGGGATGGTGCCGAAATAGCGCGCCGCGAGCGCCAGCGGCGGATACACCCACCAGGGGCCGCCTTCGAGGCGGGCGAGCTGCTGCAGCGTCTCCTGCCACTCGGCCGCGCTCATGCGGGCGGCGAGGCGCGCGATATCGCACAGGTGCAGCAGGCGCAGCTCGCGCACTGCGAGCGCACCGGCCGCGTGCAGCAGCACGTGGATGAGCAGCGCGCCGCGGCTCGGGTAGCCGTTCAGTCCCGGCTGCGGCTGCGGCGGAAACATCAGCTGCGAGCAATCGACGGCGCGCAGCGGCAGCTGCTCGGCCACGCGGCAGTGCAGTTCGATGCGCAGCCCGTTGTCGGCATGCTCGCCCAAAGCGGCCGGGACCGTGCGGTGGCCGGGCTCGAGCACCCGGTGCTTCCAGCTGCGGCTGGTCTCATGGAAGCCGAGCTGTCGCAGCAGCTCGAGGGCGGCCGCCTCCTGCGCCGCCGACACCAACAGATCGATATCGGCCATGGGCCGCTCGCCCGAGCGATACACGCCGAAGGCGTGCAGCGCCGCACCTTTCAGCGGCACCAGCGCGAGGTCCGCATCGCGGGCGCACAGATCGAGCAGCCGCAGCACACGCTCGATGCGTTCGGCGCGCTGCGCCACGTGAGTCGCCTGCGTGCGCAGAAATTCATTCCAGGGGGGCGGCCCGCGCCAGGGGAGCGAGGCCTGCAGCAGCGCCGCGACGCCGTGGATCGCGACCACCGCCGGTGCGATGGCCCACTCGGTCGCCGACCAGTCCGGCACCTGCGTCCCCGGTTGCGCGAGCTCGTGCGCCAACCTCTCGGTGATGCTGCGCAGCGTCGCGTGCAGGGTGCGCAGCGGCAGCGCGCCACCGGCCGGAAAGCCCGTGATCGCCCCGCGTGCCATGTCAGCCGGCGGCCGCCCCGCAGGCATTGCGGTAGGCGCTCTCGCTGGAGAGCAGGTCCTGCCAGCGCCGCTCCAGCTGCGCGCGGCCGTGGCGGTACTCTTCATGCAACGTCGGCGTGTTGACGGACTCGAGCGCCACGCGGTCATGCAGCAGTTCGCGGATGACCTGATAGAACGCCGAGGTGTAGGTGCCGTGGAACATCATGTCGAGGTCGGCACTCTCCTGCCAGTGGGTCTTGCGGCCGAGCTGTGCCTTCACCTGCTCGTAGAACTTGGTCCCCGGCAGCGGGTAGGAGACGCTCACGCCCACATCGTCGGGGAGCGCCTGCTCGAGCAGTGCGCGCGTGGCGAGAATGTCGCTCAGCTGCTCATCCAGATAGCCCAGCTGGATGAAGAAGCCGACGCGGATGCCGACCGCCTTGAGGCGCGCATGCGCGCTGACGATCTCGGCCACCGTGGTGCCCTTGTTCATCGCGTCCAGCACCTTCTGGCTGCCGCTTTCGGCGCCGAGCCAGGCCTCGCGGCAGCCGGCCGCGTGCAGCGCCCGCGCCATGCGCTCACTAATGAGGTCAGCGCGTGTCTGGATGGTGAACGGCAACCCGCCGCCCTGCGCCTGCAGGGCCTGCGTGAAGGCATTCAGCCAGTCCACGCGGAAACCGAAGATGTCGTCGGCGAACCAGACGTGCTCGGCGCCGAGCACGCGCCGCAGGTGCGCCATCTCCGCTGCCACCGCCTGCGGCTCGCGCTGCAGGTACTGGTTGCCCCAGATGGGCTTGGCGCACCAGTTGCAGCGGAACGAGCAGCCGCGCGAGGCCGCCATGTTGAGGCTGAAGTGGCCATGCGCACGCTGCCACACGCGTCGGTAGCGCTCGATGTCGATCAGATCCCAGGCGGGCGTCGCCGCCGAGCGTGCCGGGGGCGCAGGCTTGCCGCTGCGCACCACCCGGCCGGCGCTGAGCGTGGCGAGCCCGGTCAAGCCGTCGGTGAGCTCCGCCACCGCCGCCTGCGGGCAGGCCGCGAGCCGCAGCGTCAGGCTCTCGAGGGCGGCCAAACCTTCACCGAGCAGCACGACCTCAGCGCCGGCGCGCAGAAAACTCTCGGGCGCATCACTGGCATCGGCCCCGGCCACGAGCACGCGCGCGCCGGCCGCGCGCGCTGCGCCGATCATCTGGCAGGCCGCCTCCCGCATCCGGCCGAGGCACATCTTGCTGAGGAAGTTGTAGTTGTCTTCGTATAGCAGCAGCAGCTGCGGCGGCTGCGCCGCGAGCGCGCGGCGGAAACTGCCGAGACCGCGCGCCAGCATCGCATCGAACACGGCGACCTCGTGGCCGGCCGCGCGCAGCTGCGCCGCCACCTGCAGCGTGGCGAGCGGCGGGTAGGGCTTCGCGCGCCGCAGCTGTTTGCGGTCGAAGGAGAGGAAATACGAATGCGCAACGAGAATCGACAGCATCGGCGACAACCGTTCCCCCGGCCCGGCGCAGGTTGCGCCCGAACTCCATGGGTGAGTGCGTCGGGGAACGTGCGCGGTTCACCGTCACGGTGCCGCCGGCGCCGTGCGGGAACGCCGATGTGAGTGGGCGGGAACGCCGCAGAGGTGGGCGTCGGCCGGAATGCTCTTAGTTGGAGTTTTCCGAAGCGCGGCGCAGCTCGCGTGGCAGCGCGAAGTACACGCGCTCCTCGCGCCCCACGACCTCGCGCGGCAGCTTGCCACCCCAGCGGGCGAGCTGCTTGATGACCTCCTGCACCATGAGCTCAGGCGCCGAGGCGCCGGCGGTCACGCCGACCGACTTCCTGCCGGCGAACCACTCCTCGCGCAGGTCTTCCGGCCCGTCGATCAGGTAGCCCGGCACGCCGACGCGGTCGGCCAGCTCGCGCAGCCGGTTGGAGTTGGAACTGGTGCTGGAGCCGACCACCAGCAGCACGTCACAGCTCTCCAGCAGCTTCTTGACGGCATCCTGGCGGTTCTGGGTGGCGTAGCAGATGTCCTCGCGGCGCGGCGTTGCGAGCTGCGGAAAACGCACGCGCAGCGCCGTGACGATCTCCACCGTGTCGTCCACCGAGAGCGTGGTCTGGGTGACGAACGCCAGCCGTTCCGGCTCGTGCACCGTGAGCGCGGCGACGTCGGTCAGATTCTGCACCAGGTGGATGCAGCCGCCGGCGGAGGAATCGAAGCGTCCCATGGTGCCCTCGACCTCCGGATGGCCCGCGTGCCCGATCAGGATGACGTCGCGCCCCTCACGCGCGTAGCGCTGCACTTCCATGTGCACCTTGGTGACCAGCGGACAGGTGGCATTGAACACGGTGAGGCCGCGCAGTGCGGCCTCCTTCTCCACGGCGTTGGAGACGCCGTGGGCCGAGAAGATGACCGTGCCGCCGCGCGGCACCTCGCTCAGCTCTTCGACGAAAATCGCCCCGAGTCCGCGCAGCCGGTCGACCACGTAGTGGTTGTGCACCACTTCATGGCGCACGTACACCGGCTGGCCGAACAGCTCGAGGGCGCGCTCGACGATGTCGATGGCGCGGTCGACGCCGGCGCAGAAGCCGCGGGGATTGGCGAGCAGGATTTCCATCAGATGCTGAGCCTCTTGCTGGCGCGACTCTCGCGCCAGGCATCGATCAACAACAGTACGGCACCGATGGTGATCGCAGAATCGGCCACATTGAACGCCGGGAAGTAAGCCCCGCGCCAGTGCACGTGCACGAAGTCTATCACGCGGCCGATCGCCAGCCGGTCGAGCATGTTACCGAGCGCACCGCCCACGATCAGCGCCAGGCCACAGCACAGCAGCGCGTGCAGGCGGCCGTTGAGGCGCCGCAGCCACAGGACGAGCAGCACGCTCACCACCAGCGCGAGCGCCACCAGCGCCCAGCGCACCCACAGCGCACCGCCGGCGAACATGCTGAACGCCGCACCGGTGTTGTAGGTGAGGATGATGTCCAGCACCGGCAGCACGTGCACCCGGTCGAACAGCACGAAGTGATGCTGGATCCATGCCTTGACCAGGTGATCGACCAGGATCACCGCCGCCGACAGCGGCAGCCAGCGCCAGCCGCTCGCAGCGGCCGGCAGTGCGCTCGCGCGCTGCTGCCGTGCGGCTGCGCCCGCGCCGCCGATGTTCGCCTCATTCATATGTATTCCCTTTGCTCCCCTGGACCGTCGATATTGCCGACGCAGCGCTCACACAGCTGCGGATGACGCGGGTCAGCGCCCACATCGGTGCGCCGCTGCCAGCAGCGCGCGCACTTGGCAGCGTCCGTCGGCCGTACCAGCAGCCACACCGCGCCGCCGCCGGTGCTGCTCGCGGCTACCGCGCCCGCAGGCGGACTGGTACTCGCATGCACACGCGCCTCGGAGGTGATCAGCAGAAACCTGAGCTCGCCGCCGAGCGCCGCGAAGCGCGCGTGCTCGGCCGGCCTCACGTAGACATCGACCTGGGCATCGAGCGGCGCACCGATGCTGCCCGCATCGCGCAGCTTCTCCAGCTCGCGCAGCACGTCGGCGCGCAGCCCCATGAGCGAGGGCCAGTCGAGCGCCGCGGGCGGCAGCTGCGGCAGCTCGTGCCAGGTGGCGTGGAACACCGACTCGGGGCGTGCACCGGGCAGGTAACCCCAGACTTCCTCGGCGGTGAACGACAGGATCGGCGCCAGCCAGCGCACCATGCTCTCGGCGATGTGGAACATGGCGCTCTGCGCCGAGCGGCGCGCAGGCGACTGCGCCGGCAGCGTGTACATGCGGTCCTTGATCACGTCCAGGTAGAAGCCGCCCAGATCGACGCTGCAGAAGTTGTGCACCTTCTGGTAGATCAGATGGAACTCGTAGTTGCGGTAGGCCGCGATGATCTCGCCCTGCAGCTTGCGGGTGCGCTCGAGCACCCAGCGGTCGAGCGCCAGCATCTGGGCGGGCTGCAGCAGGTGCTCGCGCGGATCGAAACCGTGCAGGTTGCCGAGCAGAAAACGCAGCGTATTGCGCATGCGCCGGTAGGAGTCGGCCATGCGCCGCAGGATCTCGTCCGAGACCGCGATCTCGTTGGCATAGTCGGTCGCCGACACCCACAGGCGCAGCACGTCAGCGCCGAGCGTACTCATCACCTTTTGCGGGGCGATGACGTTGCCGAGCGACTTGGACATCTTGCGTCCCTTGTCATCGACCGTGAAGCCGTGCGTGAGCACGCCGCGATAGGGCGCGCGCTGGTACAGCGCTTCGGACATGAGGAGCGAGCTGTGGAACCAGCCGCGATGCTGATCCGAGCCCTCGAGATACAGATCGACGGGCGCTGCCACCTCCGGCCGCTCGCTCCCCACGCACTCGAACGACAGGCCCGAGTCGGCCCACACGTCCATGACGTCGCTGACCTTGTCGTAATCTGCGGCGTCCGCGCCCAAGAGCTCCTGCGGCTCGAGCGCGAACCAGGCATCGATGCCGCCCTGCTCGACGCGCGCGGCGACCGCCTCGATCAGCTCTTGAGTGCGCGGGTGCAGCTCGCCCGAGCGCTTGTGCACGAACAGCGGGATGGGCACGCCCCAGGTGCGCTGCCGCGAGATACACCAGTCGGGACGGCTCTCGATCATGCCGGTGATGCGCGGCTCGCCCCAGGCGGGGGTCCAGCGCACCTGTTTGATGTCGCGCAGCGTGTGGGCGCGCAGCCCCGCCTGCTCCATGCTGATGAACCACTGCGGCGTGGCGCGGAAGATCACCGGAGTCTTGTGCCGCCAGCAGACCGGGTAGCTGTGCTCGTAGGCCTCCTCGTGCAGCAGCTCGCCGCGGGCTGCGAGTGCCTGAATGATCACCGGATTGGCCTCGTCCACTTTCAGGCCTGCGACCAGCGGTGTGTCGGGCAGGAAGCGTCCGTCGTTGCCCACCGGATTGGTCACCGGCAATCCGTACCGCTGTCCCACGGCGAAGTCCTCGAGCCCGTGGCCGGGCGCGGTGTGCACCGCGCCGGTGCCGGCATCGAGGGTCACGTGCTCGCCGAGAATCACCGGTACCTGCCGATCCAGCAGCGGGTGCTGCAGTTTCAGCCCCTCAAGCGCCCGGCCCTCAAACTGCGCCAGGACCGTCGCAGCGCTCATGCCGTAACGCTTGAGACAAGCCTGCAGCAGCTCTGCCGCCACGATCAGGCGGCGCGGCACGCCGGCGCGCTCGGCCTGCACCAGCACGTAACGCAGCTCGGCACCGAGGGCCACCGCCTGATTGGCCGGCAGTGTCCAGGGCGTCGTGGTCCAGATGATGAGATCCACCGGATCGGTGCCGAGCGCCGCGGGGGGCAGGGCCGTCCGACGCGCGAGCTCGGTGAGATCCGTGACCCGGAAACCGACGTCGATCGCCGGCGATACCCGCTCCTCGTACTCGACCTCCGCCTCGGCCAGCGCCGAGCGGCACTCGAGACACCAGTAGACTGGCTTCACGCCCTTATAGACGTGGCCGTTGGCGATGATGCGGCCCAAGGCGCGCAGCTGTTGCGCCTCGTAGCGCGGCGCCATGGTGAGGTAAGGCCGCTCCCAGTCGCCGAGGATCCCCAAGCGCTTGAAGTCGCTGCGCTGCAATTCGATCTGTTCCTGCGCATAGGCGCGGCAGGCGGCGCGGAAGGCGCGCGCGTCGAGCTTGTGCCCCGGACGCCCGTGCTTCTTCTCGACCTGCAGCTCGATCGGCAGGCCGTGGCAGTCCCAGCCGGGAATGTAGGGCGCATCGCAGCCATCGAGCGTGCGCGACTTCACCACGATGTCCTTGAGGATCTTGTTGACCGCGTGTCCGATGTGGATCGCGCCGTTGGCATACGGCGGGCCGTCGTGCAGCACGAAGCGCGGCCGGCCGCGTGCGAGCTCGCGCAGGCGGCTGTAGGTACCGCGCTCTTCCCAGCGCCGCAGCATCGCCGGCTCGCGCTGGGCCAGATCCGCCTTCATGGGGAAGTCGGTCTGCGGCAGGTTGATGGTGTGCTTGTAGTCGGCCATGTCAGCTCATTCAGACTTTCAGAATCCGGCGCGCCTGCGCGGCGTCCTCGTGCATCTGCGCAGTGAGGGCCGCCAGCGTTGCAAACTTCACCTCATCGCGCAGTTTCGCCACGAACTCCACCGCCAGCTCGCGTCCGTAGAGATCGCCAGCGAAGTCGAACACGTGCGCCTCGAGCAGCGAGTGCGTACCGGCGAGCGTCGGGCGCGTGCCGAGGCTCGCGACCCCGGGGAGCGCCGCGGCACCGATGCCGTGTACGCGCACCGCAAAAATTCCGGCCACCGGCGCGCGGCGCCGCTGCGGCAGCAGGTTCGCGGTAGGAAAGCCGAGATCGCGTCCCAGGCGCTGGCCCGCGCGCACCCGGCCGCACATGCACCAGGGTCGCCCCAACCAGCGCGCCGCGCGCGCGAAGTCGCTGGCGGCGAGTGCGGCGCGCACGCCGCTGCTGCTGATGCGCTCGCCCTCGAGCTGCACCGGCGCCAGCACCTCCACCTCGAATCCGAGACGCTTGCCGGCTGCGGCCAGGACGGGTGCGGTGGCTTCGCCGTTCTTGCCGAAGCGGAAGTCGTGCCCGACCACTACCACCCGCGCCGCCAGGTTCCGCACCAGCATTTGCGCAAAGGCCTCAGCCGGAAGGTTACGCAAAGCCTCATCGAAGCGCAGCAGCCACAGGGAGTCCAGACCCAGGGGCTGCAGCAGCCGCCAGCGCTCGCGCAAGCTCGTCAGGCGTGCGGGCGGCTGCTGGGGGGCGAAGAACTCCCGCGGCGTGGGCTCGAACGTCAGGACCGCGGACGGGATGCCGCGCTGGCGGGCGTGATCCGCCAGGCGCTCAAGGAGCGCCCGATGACCCAAGTGAATGCCATCGTAGGCACCGATGGTCACCGCACGGCCGGCGCCGCTGGGCGACAAACCACCCCATCCGCGAATGAGCTCCATGATGCCTAAGTTATTGATCCAAATTGATTAAGTTCAATAGCCTCGCCTCGGCCGGCGCCCCACCGC
>Ga0210385_10000974_pt1 | contig 18243 bp, 18 predicted proteins | sample IncBWH26OmetaG_FD_160107 | JGI IMG/M metagenome (GOLD analysis project Ga0210385, IMG submission 160107) | Forest soil microbial communities from Barre Woods Harvard Forest LTER site, Petersham, Massachusetts, United States - Inc-BW-H-26-O ...
ACCCGTACAGGTCGCACGACCAGAAGTTCACCACTGCGCCCGCGATCGGCGTGCCCGTCTCGTTCAGGACCCGGCCGGTGAGGATGATCCCCGGCTTGTCACCGGGTTCCAGCAGGTTCGACCGCCGCGGGGCGCCCAGCCGGAAGTAAGGTCCCTCGATCTCCTGCGGTGTCTGCCGCAGCTCGCCCGGCCCCGGCGGCGGCGTTGCCCGCACGCCTGGCGTCTGGCCGGCCTTCACGCCCGCTACGCCACGGTCCGGCATCTCCTGCGCCGTGGCCTTCTCTCGCACCGTCACTGTGACCCCTCCTTTGGCATCACCACGCTCGTCGCGATCGGCTCCCTACACTGAGTGCAACTCGTTATCGGCTCCGTGGCGTCGTCGCGAACCCCAAATACGCTCCGACGCGATTTGTGCGCCCGCGACCAGGGAGCCGAACTTCGCCCATACGACTTCCGGATGCGTGCGCCTGATGGTGGACGCCTGGGCGAAGCCGCAGTCGGCGCCGCCGATAACGTTCTCCGGGCCGGCGATCCGCGCGAACCGCTCGAGCCGCTGGGCGACCAGCCGCGGGTGCTCGACCGTGGTCATGTGGTGGCTGATGACCCCGGGGATGAGGATCTTGCCGTCCGGGAGCTTCGTCCGCTCCCACACCTCCCACTCCCACTCGTGCCGCGGGTTCGCGGCCTCGACGGAGTAGGCGCCGGCGTTCACCTGCAAGATGAAGCCGATGATCGCCTCGAGCGGCGCGTCGGCGACGTGCGGGACGTGCCAGCTGCCGAAGCAGATGTGGTAACGGATCCGGTCCTCGGGGATCCCGGCGAGCGCGTGGTTGAGCGCCTCGATCCGCAGCTGCGCCCAGCGCCGGTAGGTCTGCTCCCCCTGCTGGACGAGGTGGTCGTACATGTTGGCCAGCACGGCATCGTCCACCTGGAGGATGAACCCCGCCTGGTGGATGGCCAGGTACTCCTGCCGCAGCGCCTCGGCGATGGCGTAGACGTACTCTTCCTCGGTCTTGTAGTGCTCGTTCACGCCGTTGTACGCCACGCTCGCCGGCGCGACGCTCGTGAAGAAGACCTCGCGGTCCTGGTGCCCGGCCGTGGCCGCCTTCAGGTTGGCCAGGTCGCGGCCAACCAGCCCGCGGCCGGTGTACTCGACCGGGCCGACGCACACCTGGGCCGGCGCGCCGGTCAGCGCGGCCGGCATCTCCGCGGTGTCCGTGAAGAAGCCCCTAAACCGTTCCCGGTCCCTGCCGAGCCAGTCCAGCGGCTTGAGCTGGTCCGGACGGATCTCGAAGCCGCTGATCCGGTCCAGCACGTACCCCGACCAGCTCGACTTGCCGAACTCGCCGTCGTTCACCACATCGAGGCCGACGTCCCACTGCCTGGCTACCACGTCGGCGACCGCCTCGGTGAGTTCGCGCTCGTAGCCGGCGCGCGTAGCGGCGTCAGCGTCCGGCGCCGGCTCCCCGATCAACGGGGCCGGACGGATCAGGCTGCCCGTGTGCGTGGTCAGAAACCCTGTCTCGCTGCGATGCACGGTGTTCTTCCCTCTTCCTGTTCCGTCACGTGCGGCCGTGTTTCGACTGCGTGCTTCGGTGTTACGGCCACGCCGCCGGCAGGTCGGTAGCCCGGAGCACCCAGCCGCGTTCCAGCGCGTCCAGCCGATCGGCCAGGCCCACCGAGGCGAGGACCTGCCTGGCGTCCTCGCCGGGCCGGCGCGGCGGGTGGCCAGCCAGCGCCGGAGTGCCGGACAGCCTCGGCGAGACGCCCGGCATCGTGCAGCTCCCGACGCCCGCCACCTCCTGGGTTACGCTCAGCCCGCGCGCGCGGACCAGCGGGTCGGCCATCAGGTCGGCGACCGGCACGACGACATGCGCGGCGACGCCGGCATCGGCCAGCCGGGCAATCAGGTCCTGCGCGCCGGCCGTCGCGAACGCGGCTTCAAGAGCTGTCTCGAGGGCCGCTCCGGCGCGGCGCGCGAGCTCCGGCATCCGCGTCACCGCCGCCAGGGCCGTGACGTCCTCGGGCCGGGCGGCAAGGAAGAACCACCGGTCGGCGGCCCGGTAATAGCGCTGGAGCGGGCTCTCGCCGAGCGCGAAGTAGCCGCGCGGCTCGGCCGGCCGGTAGCCGGGGAAGTCGAACATGAACGCCGCCTGGTGGTAGGTGGCGGTGTGGGCGAGCGAGGCGCTGGCGAGCTGGCCGCGGCCGGTCGACTGCCGGTGGTAGAGCGCCAGCGCCGTCGCGAACGCGCCGAGGATGCCGGTGCCGATGTCGACGATGTTGTACGGGCCGAGCACCGAGGGCAGCTCGGTACGCTCCATGATCCCGGTCACCGCCTGGCCCTGGCGTTCCCAGCCGCGCCACCGTGTCCACGGGCCGCCGACGCCGTAGCAGCTGATCGAGGTGTAGACGACATCGGGCCGGCGCGCCCGGACCTCGTCGTAGCCGATCGCGAGCCGGTCGGCGGTGCCGGGCGAGAAGTTCTCAAGGACGACGTCGGCCTGGTCCGCCAGCCGCCAGTACACCTCCTGGCCGGCTAGCGTGCCGAGGTTGAGGAGCAGCGATTCCTTGCCCCGGTTGAGGTACCCGCCGACGCCGGCCGCGGGGTTGCCGATCTTCACGACGTTCGCGCCGAACTCGGCGAGGATCCGGCCGCACGTCGGCCCCGCCAGCGCCAGGCCCAGGTCCAGCACGCGGATCCCGCTGAGCGGCTGGGCCGGGCCGGGCTCGGGTCCAGCGGCTGGGGCGGGCCCGGGGGCGCCGCGCGCCGGCCGGCCCGCGAGCTCGGCGAGGACGGCCGCTGTGTCCGCCCCGGCCGGGCGGCGCGGCCGCACCGGCGGGTCGGGGAACTCGCTCAGCGCGACCGGCACTCCCGCGCACCAGATGGTGCCGAGCTCGGGGTCGGTTACGCGGGCGACCGCGTGCGTGCTGCGAGCGTGGTCGGTGCCGATCCACTCGGCGGGTGTCCGGACAAACCCGATGGCGGCGCCGGCCGTGTTGCCGATCTCCTCCCACTCCGCCGCGGTGCGGGTCAGGAACTCCTTTCGCAGAGCGGCGTGCAGGCGCTCGTTGACCTCCGGGCGCGTGTTGCTCGCGAGGTCGAGAAGCTCGGGATCAAGACGCCCGAGCAGGCCAGCCGCCCGGGCGAACCAGGCCAGGTGGCGGGCGCTCGAGGTGTCGAACTGCACGTACCGGCCGTCCCGGCAGCGGAACGCGCCGGACCCGCGCCCATGGATGGGCCGCGGCGGGCGCAGCCCGCGCTCGTTCGCGTAGGCGCCGCTGTGCCCGATGAGGGTGAACATCGCGTCGAATAGGGGCACCTCGACCCGCTGGCCGCGCCCGGTCCGCCGCCGCGCGATCAGCGCCATCACGATGCTGACCGCCGCCAGGTACGCGGCGAAGCTCGAGGCGAGCGGCAGGGCCGAGTACGTGGGCCGCTCCCAGTCCCAGCCCGGCGGCTCCTCGCCGGGCCGGGGCGTGCAATTGGCCGTCGCGGCGGCGATGACGCCCTCATAGCCGCGCAGGCCGGCCCGCGGATCGTCGGCCCCGAAGCCGGGCAGCGAGCATGTAATGAGGGCGGGGCTTTCCTGCCGGAGCGCGTCGAGGTCGAGCCCGAGCCTGGTCAGCACGCCCGGCCGGAAGTTTTCGATCACCACATCGGCGGTGGCGGCGAGGTGGCGGGCGGCGACCAGGTCGCCGGGCCGCTTCAGGTCCAGGATCACCCGGCGCTTGCCGCGATTGAAGAACGCGTCCGCGAGACCGGCCCAGCGAGGGCCGCCAGGCGGGTCGATGTGGATCACGTTGGCACCCTGGTCGCCGAGCAGCACGGCCGCCAGCGGGCCGGCCACGTACTGTCCGAAGTCGACGACCCGCAGGCCGGCCAACGGACCCGCCGTGCCAATGTGCTCCTCGACGACCGTCTGAGCCTCCTTCACAGCCGGCTGGGCTGCCGTCCCTTCCACATCGATCTTCGCGGCACCAAGCCCCCGCGTCCAGAGCCTGGACGCGGCCTCGTAACTGCCCGAAGATCGGATCAGAGCAGGCTGTCTGAGCAGCGGAATGCCTCGCGGGCACGGTATCGGCGGCTGTCGCTCGCCGAGAGGAGGGCGCGATGGACAAGGTTGTCGCTAACTTCGCTGACGCCGTAGCCGACATCGATTCGGGGAGCGTCATCGGGATCGCCGGGTTCGGCGTCATCCACGGGTTCCCGGTCCAGCTCATCGCGGCAGTACGCGCGCGGGAGCGGCACGACCTCACGATCGTCTGCAACTCCCTTGGCCGTGACCCCGGTCACCCCGTGTCGATCGTCCAGGCCGGGCAGGCGAGCCGGCTCATCGCCGCCTTCTCGGCCCGGGCCGGCGGTGTTGCGGGCTCCGCCGCGGCGCTGAGCCCGGTTCCGCTCGAAGTCGAACTCGTGCCGCAGGGCATCCTCGTGGAGAGGCTCCGTGCCGTAGCCGCGGGGATAGGCGCGTTCTACAGCCCAGTCGGCCAGGACACGATCGTCACCGAGGGCAAGGAACGCCGCGAGTTCGGGGGCCAGACGTACGTCCTCGAGTCCCCGCTCCACCTCGACTATGCGCTGATCTACGCGCACAAGGCCGACCGCGCGGGCAACGTCTCGTTCCGCGGGACGAGCCAGAACTTCGGGCCGAGCTTCGCGAAGGGCGCGAAGGTCGTCATCGTCGAGGTCGACGAGCTCGCCGAGGTCGGCGAGCTCGCGCCTGGCGACGTCGAGCTGCCCGGCATCTTCGTGGACCGGGTCGTCCAGCGGACGGAGAAGGCGGAGCCGCTGTGGCGGGTCCCGCGCGAAGCAGCGGAGGCACGCACGTATCTCGGGCGACCGGGTCGGACCGCGACGCAAATGGCCCAGCGCATCGCCGGCCTGCTGCCCGATGGCAGTTACGTAAACCTCGGCGTCGGTCTGCCGACGATGGTCTCTGACCACCTCGATGGCCGCGATGTAGTCCTGCACGCCGAGAACGGCGTCCTCGGCTATGGGACGCGCCTCGCCCTAGAAGACGCCGACCCCGACTATTACAACGCCGGCTCGGAGCCGGTCTCACTCCGGCCGGGCGCGTCCGTCTTCGACTCGACGGAGGCGTTCGTGATCGCGCGTTCCGGCCGCCTCACCGCGGTCGTCCTTGGCGCGTTCCAGGTCGACAGGAAGGGCTCTTTCGCGAACTGGACGACGCCCGAAATGGGCGGCGGCGCGATCGGCGGGGCGATGGACCTGCTCGTCAAGCCGGGCAAGCTCATCATCGCTATGTGGCACTGCGAGCGCACCGGACAGCCGAAGATCGTTAACGCATGCCAGTACGACGTCACCGGGACCGAGTGCGTCGACCTCGTCGTCACTGATCTCGCGGTCATCGAGCGCGAGGGCCGCGGACTCGTGCTTCGCGAGTGCGCGCCGGGCTTCGAGCCCGCGGACATCGTGAAGCTCACGGAAGCGCCGCTCATCGTCGACCTCTGGCCGTAAGATTCCCACGCTCCGGGCGGATATGCCACGCTATGCCTCGTGGCAGCACCAGTGATCCCGGCCATGGAGTGGGCGTGGCAGCGGCAGAGCGTGTGGTCGCAGACCGCCAACAAGCTGAAGACCGGTCCGAGCCGGGCGCGAACCTGGCAGCTGGTTCTCACCGTGGCGGCTGCCGTGCTGGCGCTGGCGGGAAGCCAGGTGAAGGGGGCGAGCTTCCCGGCGTCGCTGGCGCTCGGCGTGGTGGCGGCGGTCGCCCTGGCCGCGGTCGGCGTGCTGCGTGGCCGGACGAACACCGAGCAGGTGCGGCGATGGACGCGGGCGCGGTCGGTGTCCGAGGCGATCAAGACCGAGGTGTTCACGTACCTGACGGCCTCCGGCCGGTACGAGGCAGCCGACCGGGAAGCCAAGCTGGAGGCCGAGATCCAGCGACTGGAACGCGAGGCCGGCGACCTGACGCCGTACACCGGGGGGATTCAGCCGGTGGCACGCTCGCTGCCCGCGGTGCACGACGTGGACAGCTACCTTCAGGTGCGGGTACGCGATTTGCAACTGAGGGACTACTACGAGAAAAACGCGGGCATCCTCGAAGACCGCATCCGGCAGCTGAAGGTCGCCCAGATAGCGCTGGCCCTGGTCGCTGCGGCCCTGGCCGCGATGGCGGCGTTCTCGCCGAGCGTGGCCGCCTGGGCGGCGGTCGCCACCACCGCGGCCGCAGCGGTGACGGCGTACGTCGCCTCGCAGCGCTACGAGTTCCTGTGGGTCGAGTACAGCAGGACGGCGAGCGAACTGCGCCGTCTCCTGGAGCGCCACAAGGGCGCCGACGGTCGTGACCTGACCGATTCCGAACTCGTCAGCGAGTGCGAGCAGGTGATCTCCGTCCAGAACCAGGCGTGGATGGCCAAGTGGGGCGAGGAGTCGTCGTCGGGCCAGGGCGGTTAACGCCTACCAGCCGGCTGATGCGGGCCCGCAGCTTGCCCGATAGCGTGAGGTGTGCCTGCTCACACGATGATCTTGTCCGGCAGGGGACCCGACTACCTCTCCCCGCCTCGGGTAGTGGGCGAGCGGGGAGGACGCGCGTGACAACCACTTCGACGCAATCACCGGTCGGCGCGAAGGATGACGGCGCCGCACCGGTATCGAAGCTGGACCGTGAGTCGGTGGAGTTGCGGGCGCGCCGCCTGGCCTCCGCCCGCCGGCGGGCCACCGCGCTGCTCGGGGCGGTGACGGCCCTGTTCATCGGCGTGACCGTAGCCCGGCTGCACGGGACATTCGCCGGTTATGTCCAGGCCGGTGCCGAGGCGGCCATGGTCGGCGGCGTCGCGGACTGGTTCGCGGTGACGGCGCTGTTCCGCCATCCTCTCGGCCTGCCGATACCGCACACGGCGGTGATCGTCGAGCGCAAGGACCGGTTCGCCGCCACGCTCGGCCAGTTCGTGCAGGAGAATTTCCTGAACGCCGACGTCCTCACCGAGCGGATTCGCGCCGCCAAGGTCGTTCCCCGGCTGGGTGCCTGGCTGGCCGGCGAGGCGAACGCCGCCCGCTTCGCCGGGCATGCTGCTGACCTGGTGGTCACGGCGGCCGAGGCGCTGCGCGACGAGGATGCCCAGCGCATGCTCACTGCCGAAGTGACCCGTGCGGTCGGCAGTGTCGACGTGGCGCCGCTGGCCGGGCGAGTCGTGCGGGCCCTCATCGCCGAAGGTCAGCATGCCGAGTTGTTCAACGCGATGCTGTCCGGCATCGACCGCTATGTCGAAGCCCACTACGAGGAGCTCCGCGACCGCTTCGAGACCGAGGCGCCCCGGTGGGTGCCCGACTTGGTGTACCGGCGGGTCTACGACCGGATGTACGCCCGCCTGCGCGAGCGGCTCGAGGCGATGGCCGCCAATCCCGACGACGAGACCCGGCGGCAGTTCGACGAGTGGATCGCCGGACTCCCCGACCGCCTTGAGACATCGCCTGAGCTGCGCGAGCGCGGCGAGCGCATCAAGCGCGACGTGCTCGGGAGCGCCGCGCTTCGGGACTGGTCGTCGTCGCTGTGGAAGAACGCCAAGGAGACAATGCGCATCCAGGCGGCCCACCCGGACTCCGAACTGCGCCACCGGATGGCCGGCGCGCTGGTGGCGGCCGGGCGGCGCCTCGGATCGGACCAGCGGCTCCAGGAGAGCCTCGAGCGGGTGATCGAGTCAGGAATCCGAGCGCTCGCCGACCAGTTCCACGACGAGCTCGCCGGCCTGGTGACCGGGACCATTCAGCGGTGGGACGCCTCGCAGACGGCGACCCAGCTGGAGCTGCTGCTCGGCCGCGACCTGCAGTTCATCCGCATCAACGGCACGGTAGTTGGCGCGGGCGTCGGCCTGGCTCTGCACGCCATCGCTCTGGCTCTGGCCTAGCGCTCGTGCGCTCGTGCGCCGGGCTCGCGGGGTCGGGCGTGCGCGAGAGCATGCGAGGGTGCAGAATCTGCTCAGGTACGTACCTTCCTGGGAAGAGTCATGTCACTACGTCTCGTGCCGCCGCTGCCCGCCGGGACGCCCGGTGACCCGGGGCTGACCGGTCCCGGCTCGGTGACGTGGCGCGTCTCCCGCGAGCGGGTCGTACCCCTCGGCGGGCTGAGCGCGCTACTGCTGCAGTTGGCACATCCCTTGGTAGCGGCCGGAGTGGCCGAGCACAGCAGCTTTCGAGCTGATCCCACCAAGCGCCTGATGCTCACCCTCGAAATGCTGCTGGTCACGACCTTCGGGGACGTCCGCCAAGTCGGCGAGATGACCAGCCGCATAGCGCACATCCACCGCGTCGTGCATGGGTCGCTGCCGCAGGACGTCGGGGAATGGCGCCAGGAGACTCACTACAGCGCGACCAGCCCGGAGCTGTGCCTGTGGGTCTACGCCACCATTGTCGAGACCACGCTCAATAGCTACAGTGCGTTCGTCCGCCCGCTCGATATGAACGAGCGGGCCGAGTATTACCGGGAAAGCGAGAGATTCGCTGAGCTTTACGGTGTAGGGAAGGACGTCCGCCCGGCCAGTTATCAGGAATTCGGGGATTACTACGCCAAGACACTGTCCCGGCTCGAGGCCGGCGATCAGGCTCGCTCGATCGCCCATATGATCCTGCGGGCCAGGCTGCGCGGGATCCCGATCCCGCCGTGGAGCTACCTGCTCGCCGCGGGCCTGCTGCCCGCATCGCTGCGGGCACAATACGGCTTGCGCTGGACGGCGGCTCAGCGAGCGCTGTGGTGGGTTTTCACTCGCCTCATTCATGTCGTGATGTGCTGGCTGGCTCCCGCCCGGCTCCGGTTCTGGGGCCATTACCACGTGGGTGTGCTGCGCTGCCGCCAAGCCTCACCGGATCCAGCCCGCTGATGCCGACCGTAGCGTTCATCGTCAACCGGAACCGGGTCCGCCACTTCCCGCGGCTGAATCGCAGGTCCGCGGCGGCCGCGGCCGCCCGCGGCTGGGAGATCGACTTCCTGGAGACGCGGTCGGCTGACGCGGGCGACGGCGCGACCCGCCAGGCGGCGGCGGCCGGGGCCCAACTGGTCTTCGCGGTGGGCGGCGACGGGACGGTTCGGGCCTGCGCGGAGGCCCTGGCCGGCACCCAGGTCCCGCTCGCCATCGTGCCGCGCGGCACGGCGAACCTGGTGGCTAACGCGCTGGGCATACCGTCCTCCCTCGGTGCCGCTCTCGCCGTCGGCTTCGGCCAGCACCAGCGGCGGATCGACCTGGCAGTCGCCGGTTCCACCACCTTCGCCGCGATGGCGGGTATCGGGCTGGATGCCGCGGTGGTGGGCGGGACGGCGACCGGGTTGAAGGGAGCGGCTGGCTGGCTGGGATACGCCGCGAGCGGAGTAAGGCGGCTGGCGGGGGCGCCTATTCACTTCGAGATACGCCTCGACGGTGGCGATCCCATGGAACGCCACGCCCGGTGCGTGGTGGTGGGGAACGTGGGTCTGCTGCCAGGCGGCTTCGTCCTGCTCCCGGATGCCAGGCCCGACGATGGCCTGCTCGACGTGGGGATCCTCGCGCCTACCGGGTCGTTCGGGTGGCCACGGGTGGCCTGGCGTGTGCTGACCCGCAGCCGCCACGATGACGCCGTGCTCGAGCGGTACCAGGCTCGGCGGGTCGAGATCGCTGCCGATACGCGACTGCCGCGCGAGGCCGACGGGGAACTCATCGGGGCGTCCGACTCACTGACAGTCGCGCTCGCTTCCAGCGGCCTGCTCGTGCGCGTTCCTGACCCCCGTCGGCGGGGGCGGCGTGCCAGCCCCTGACGGGGCAGTCGAGGTCCGCCTCCTTTCAGGAGCAGATCGATGGTGTCCATTCACGGGGGTCCGCAAGGCTTCCGTAAAGTCGTGTGGTGTCCGTTCGTGACCGCGAGCGTCAGCGCGGGGTAGGTGGGCAGTTGGGGCGTGGGAGCTGCGGTGCAGGCCGGTGCCGGCGAGGTCTTCGCGGAATTTAACGACCCGGCGGAGAGTGACCGCGCGTGCGTTGAGAACAGCTTGTGTAGTTGCACTGTGGAGCTGGCTGCTTAACGCTAGCGGGCGAGCGCTGTATTCTGCGGTGATGCCCGCCTCCGGGGCGAACCGCCGCCGCGCCGCGGTGCAAGCGCGGGTGACGCGGAGGGCCGGCTCGCCGGGCTATGGGACCAGGGGCGCAAAGACGCCGCAGCGCTCGGGGCGCCCATCACCGGATCGGCCGCATCCGAACTGACCGCGGCGCTGGAGGAGCTGACCGCGCCAGGCCCGTTCCTGGCTCTGAGCCATGGGGACGCGGAATCCAACAACATCCTGGTCCGCGAATCAGGTCCCGCCGATGCGCGCCTGATCGACTTCGAGGCCGCCGGCTACGCGCACGCCCTTATCGACGCAGTCTGTCTGCACGTTCCCGGTCCGGGCTGGATATCCGTCGGCGACCCGGGTGCCGCCGGCCTGGCCGATCAGTACCGCCGCGCTCTAGCCCGGGGTGTGCCTGAGGCGCAGGACGACCGGCGCTACGGATTCGCCCTGGCAGCGGCCTGCATGTCCTGGGCGCTCTTGCGCCTGCACCGGTTCGCCGTGCTCGACGCCCGCGCGCCGGGCGACCACAGCCGGCTGCAACTCGTGGAGACGCTGGAATCCGCCGCCCGGGCCGCCGAAGCCCACCGCGCCCTGCCCCACCTGGCCGGCTGGGCCCGGCGCACGGCCGGTGTGCTGCGCCGCCGCTGGCCCGACGCGGATCTGGACCTCACCGACTGGGCGAGGTTCCCGTCCTATTCGCCGCGCCGTTAAGAATGCGTCCTGCGTCAGGGTCGCGGCGGATTACAACATCTGCGAGGGAGTGGTGACCCCGCGTAGTGTCATCATTCACGGGGCTCCGTGAGCTGGTGTAAGGCGAGTGCGGGGAGTGGCGGTATCCCAGGCCCGCAGCCGGTTGTGGATGATCCCGGACCTGACGGCGGTGTCGTAGCGTTCCCGCAGGTCATCGAGTACCCGCTGGTCCAGGGCAGTGTCCCCGCGGGCGCGGGCCTCCTCGACGGCGGCATGGGCGTCGCGGAGGATCGTGATGACGTCGCCGGCCCAGTCCTGCACGCCGCCGGGCCCGAGTCCGCTGACCGCCCCGCACCTCCTGATCACGTGCTGGGCGCACTGCTGGATGCCGGCCAGCCGGGAAAGAAGGTGCTGATAGCCGGTGTAGCCCGTTCTCCGCGTCCTTCGCCTCCACCACAGCCCGCAGCCCGCACCGACACCATCCACTGGAGGAATCATGACCGCCCCGCCCGCTATCCCTCCCCCCCGGCACGAACCGGAACCGCCCGGGCAAACCGTCACCGCGACCGGCAGCGCCGGCATCGGGCTCGAGACAGCCCGGCGAGCACGCGCCGAGGGAGCCGGCGTTATCCTCACCAGCCGCAACCCGACCGCGGAGAGCCTGTGATCACGGACCGGTCGGCCGGCCAGCTGATGTCGGTCAACGTGGGCCTGCCGCGGGATGTGGCTTGGCACGGCCAAACGGTGCACACGGCCGTGTGGAAACGGCCGGTCGAAGGCCCGCGCCTGGTCCGGCAGCTGAACATCGACGGCGACGGGCAGGGCGACCTGGCCGGGCACGGCGGGCCGAACCGCGCGGTGTTCGTGTACCAGCTCGACTCCTACCAGTACTGGCAGCAGCAGCTGCGCCGCGATGACTTCATATTCGGGCAGTTCGGGGAGAACTTCACCGTCCGCGGCCTAGCCGATGACCAGGTGTGCATCGGCGATCGCTTCCGGATCGGCGAGGCGCTGTTTGAGGTCACTCAGCCCCGGGTGACCTGCTACCGGGTGGGCATCCGGATGAACGACGCGCGCATACCGGCCATGCTGGTGGCCCATCACCGGCCCGGGTTCTACCTCAGGGTGCTGCGCGAGGGCGACGTGCGAGCCGGGGACCAGATCGTCAAAGTGGCCGCCGGAGCCGAGGCCATGACGGTGGCCGAGATCGACGCCCTGCTCTACCTGCCCGGGCACCCAAGCCAGCAGGTACAGCGCGCGCTGCGCATCCCAGCGCTGTCCGAGGGCTGGAAAGCCTCGTTCCAGGCCATCGTCGCGCAGCCCTCCTCACCCGACGGCGCGACGGGCAACGCCGGGCTGACCGCGGTGAGCCCGGCGCCGGCCTGGCCCGGGTTCCGCCCGCTGGCCGTGACCGCGGTGGAACGGGAAAGCGACTCGGTGATCTCGGTGAACCTGGCCGATCCGGGCGGAGCCGCCCTGCCGGCCGCCTTGCCGGGACAGTTCGTAACCCTGCGGCTGAACGCCGTCCCCGGCGCGCCGCCGCTGATGCGCAGCTACTCGCTGTCCGGACCGCCGGGCGCCGGTTCCTACCGCATCAGCGTCAAGCGCGAGCCGCACGGTACGGGCAGCCAGTTCATCCATGCGCGGGTCCACTCGGGTGATCAGCTGGAGGCGGCCGCGCCGCGCGGTACCTTCGTGCTGCGGCCCGGGGAGGTGCCGGTCCTGCTGATCAGCGCGGGCGTCGGGGCGACCCCGGTCCTGGCCATGCTGCACGCCCTGGCCGCCAGCGGATCCGCCCGCGACGTCTGGTGGCTCCATGGCGCCCGCAGCCGGGCCGAGGAGCCGTTCGCCGCGGAGTCGCGTTCGCTGATGGCCAGCCTGGCCGGCGGGCACCGGCATGTCTGCTACAGCCGGCCGGGTCCCAGTGACGTCCAAGGGCGCGACTACCAGACCCTGGGGCGGCTGACCGCGTCCGTGCTGGCCGCGCTGGAGCTCCCGCGCGACGCCGACGCCTACATCTGCGGCCCGGCCGCGTTCATGGCCGAGATCTCCGCCGCCCTGGTGGACCTCGGCATCGACCAAAAACGCGTGCGGACCGAGATCTTCGGCGCCACGCCGTCACAGACGCCCGGCATCGCGCCGACCGCTGCCCGGCCGCCGCACCCGCCGGCCGGCGAGCCAGGTGACGGGGCCCAGGTGGCGTTCGCGCGCAGCGGCCTGACCGTCCGCTGGGCCAGTCGCTACGCCAGCCTCCTGGAGCTGGCCGAGGCCTGCGACGTGCCGGTGCGCTGGTCGTGCCGCACCGGCGTGTGCCACACCTGCGACACGGACGTGATGTCAGGAACGGTCAGCTACGCTCCCGACCCGGTCGATGATCCCGCCGAAGGCAGCGCCCTGATCTGCTGCTCCCAGCCGCGCGGCGACCTCGTGCTCGACCTTTAGGGTGAGCTCCCGGGATCGTGGCCGCGAGCGCCTACCGGGCATAGCCCAGCATCCAGGGCTGTGGCCCCGCCCAGTCGCGGCAGCGACAGCTTCAATCACCCCTTTAGCCCGACGAACCGCCCGGTCGCAACACGGCAGCGCCCGGCGCGGCGGTCGCCCACGGCCAAGGTGGCGCCCTCCGCATGAGCCAGTCACGCGGCCGGGGTTAGTCGCAGCAGCCTCTGCGGACCGCTTTCGCTCGAGCCGCTACGCAGTGTGCAGTCGGTCGGGCGCGGGCAGGAAACAGTGCGAGGGACGTCCGCAGCGCGGCCATGATCCCAGTGTCACGCAGTAGATGACCAGTCCTGCCTGTGGAGGAAATAATGAGACAGCCCGCAACGAGGCCTCGGTGAACAGGACAATGGATCGTGACGCCAGCACCCGGGCCCGGATAGAGCAGCACTGGCAGGCCTCCGACAAGGGGGACACCGACACTGAGCACGCCATCTACGCCGCAGACGGGATCCTGGACTACCCGCAGTCCGGGGAGCGCTTCCGGGGCCGGTCAAAGATCCAGGCGCAGCGCGGCGGGCACCCGGCCGTACGCCACTTCACCATCCTCCGGATCCGGGGCGCCGGCGACCTTTGGGTGAGCGAGTGCGTGATCACCTATGACGGCGTACCCACCTACTCGGTGAGCATCATGGAGTTCACCGACGATCAGGTAACGCACGAGACCCAGTACTTCGCCGACCCCTTCAAGGCGGCTCCCTGGCGGGCGGCGCTAGCTGAGCCGATCCCGAGCGGCGACCGATGAACCAATGCGGCCGCACGGCGATGGACAACATCGACAGCCAGGGATGACCGAACAGGTGACGCTGGTCCGGCCCGGCACCGAGCGCGGGCACAGAATGTTCGGATCTGGACGGCTATTGTCTTGACCGAAACCCGGCCGAGTCGATACAGATCCTCCTCGGGGGGGTGTTCCGCAGTGGCGACGCGTTGCACGGCATCCGCCCTCAGGCGGCCGGGCTCCAGCACGGGTTCGAGCAGGTGCTCGTCTTCATGGCCTGCTGGACGCGGTGGCGGTCGAGCTTGCGGGACAGCGGTCTCGTGAACTGTTCAGGCAGATAGGGGTCATCAGCAGGTTCGCTGATGGAAAGGAAGCACACTCGACGAAGCCGATGACATGGTTATCCTTGTGAGCATCGGGCGTCCGATGGATTGAATGGCCAGAGAGTAAATACAAAGGCCGGCCATGCTGAATCGATCCTGCCGCTGCTCGCCGCCAGGCTTGGCCCCGATGGCCCTGATGCCTGGAAGACCCCCAGCCCGTAAGGAACGCGATGACACAGGTAAACGCATCCGCAGGCAGAGAATCGATCTTCAACCGCACAGCGGATTACGTATCTGCCGCAATGGGGCGGCCAACCAATATCATGATATGGCTCGTGCTAGTGGTCGGGTGGACGTTGCTCTTCGCAGCGCACATCGTCAGCGCCAACGCTAACTTCCTGCCGGGATGGTTTACGGGAACGGCATTCAACTTCCCGCTGAACCTTATTACGACGGTCGCAGAGCTGTTCATCGGATTTCTTGTGGCGGCCGCAGCGAACCGGTCAGAACGGAACCTGGAGCTGACCCTGGCGGCTATCGCGGATCAAGAAAAGCATATAGAGGATGTCGAGACAAAGCTATCCGAAGAACTGGCGTCAAATACTGTTCTTACCCAGCAGGTCCACGACCTGGCATCCCAGATCCACGATTTTCTGCGCCAGCGAGCCGTGACGGCCAATGTGAACTTCCCCGGAACCGGCGAGGCACCGATGTAAGGCACCGATGTAAGGAGAGCCATGCCGGAGAGCCAGCGGAAGCTGCTGACCGAACTCAGTGTCGCGTTCATGAAGTTTCTTTACGTATGGTATGGGCCCAGGATCTCGTCGGCGGGCTTGGTCCAGGTTGCTGGCGGGGACGGTCAGGTATCCGGCACCTGCAGTCAAGGCGCGGAGCAGGTCGCGGGGGCAGATGTCCTCGTGATGCTTCTCCCCCGGGCGCCTCGATCAGCTGGCACCCCGAAGTGCCCGTCCGCTCCCGTTCGCCCATGGATCGGGCCGTCTGTTTTCCGGGACGTTGATCGCCGAGCGCAGCCAGCGGTCAGACAGTGGCTCGTCGTCGAATCGTGGAATGACGTGCATATGGGGATGCAGGACACCGCCCTGGTTCCAGCCCAGCAGATAGCCGTCCGGGGCCAGCAGATCGTGCAGCGCCACCTGTGCCTGGAGCAATAGATCCCGGGTGTCTGCCCACTCCGCGGGCGTCAGCTGGAAGACCGAAGTCCGGTGGGCGATGGGCACGATTGCCCCGGAGCCGGGCAGGACGCCTTCCGCCAGCCCGGCCTGGGCCCGGATGCCGGGGTCCCGGGTCGAGGCGAATATGCAGTGGGGGGTCTCGATGAAGATCTCGGCTGCCCTCATCCAGCTTTGATCACAGAACACGCAGCCTTCGCTCATGGAGTGCCTCCACATGCCCGAGCGTGGACAGATTCTCGTCCTCACGGGCGGTCGGCCAGCGGAACGCTGGCGACGATACACGACGCCCTATCTGTATCCGGCTGTCATTTGCCAGGACCGCGCGAACGGGGCGTTGCCACGACCTGATGCCGCGTTCATGAAGTTTCTTTATGTATGGCTTTGCCGAGGATCTCATCGGCTGTCTTGGTCCAGGTAAACGGCTGGCAGCGGTCGTTCCAGCCGTCGGTGAACCGGCGGATCGCTGCGGTCAGCTCGCGGACCGAATCGAAGGATCCGCGGCGGATGGCCTGGCGGGTGATGATGGCGAAGAAGATCTCGACCATGTTCAGCCACGATCCCGACACGGGCCGAATGGTCCTGGCCGGGGAGAGTCACTGTTTCTGGCGTGGGCCGGTGGACTCGACGCGGGCGCTGATCGCGAAACCGCAGCATGACGTGGGTGAGCCGCGAGCAGTAGGCAAAGATGATGTCATGCCCAGCCACGAGACGGCCATCATGACCAGCAGGGCGCTGCGCGCCGTCATCGGCGCGGTGATCGTCGCACTGACGATCACCGCCTGCGGAATCTCCGGCCCCGACCCGGCTGCGTGCAAGGCCGCCATGCAGGCGCAGTACGTGAAGGCGAAGGCTGGACAGGGGCATTTCGGGGCCGCGCCGGCCGCATGCACGGGACTACCGAAAGCTGAGGTGCAGCGATTCGCCCAGCAGGTAGCGGAGGGCAAGTGAGCTGCAGTACTTGATCACAGGGGACACCGTTTCCGCTCCCCGGCCATGACCGGGCGTCGGGGCCACTGCGCCCGCCGCTGCGGCTCGCCGTAGATGGCGGCCAGCAGCTTGGTGCGCGGATCGTACCGAGCGTGGACGATGTCCTCGGTCCACGGGCGGATCTCTGGGAACACGGGCCGGGCCAGCCGCAGCACGACCCGGCCGTGATCGGGATCCCATGGTTCCGGCTGGAAGACCGGGTTGCCGTCGTCGCGCCTGACCAGGTCGAAGGAGATCGTCGTAGCGGCGAACTCGGTGTGCTTTGCCTGCCGGAGAAAGTACGGGCGGAGGAACTCAAGGCCGGCCAGGACGGCCGCGCGCGGCGCCGCTGTCATCAGGTCCGGGGCGTACAGCGCGATCTCGACCAGCGGCTGCACCGCGGCGATGTGGTAATGCAGCGCGTCACGCTGGCGGAAGTCATACGTCCGCCCGTCCGGGCGGCCGGACGGGCCGTCGATGTAGTTCCGCGCGGTGAACTCGCTTAGCTGGCCAGGGAGTTCTGCGCGCAGCGAGGGCAGCCCGGCGACCGTGGCGGCCACGGTCCGGATCAGCAGCCGCCGCGCCATCCAGTTATTGGCCCTGGCCGGATTCCGGTCAGCCTTCGCCGCGAAGAACGCGTCCCCGGCGACGGCGAACTCCGCGACCCAGTCCAGCACTGTGCGCCCGTCGGCCGCGTCCAGACCCGGCGCGATGAGGTCGGCCGCCTGCAGCAGCGGGACGAAGAACCATTCGTCGATCGGGTTGCCCGCGGGCCGGTAGATCCCGGCCCAGGCCAGCAGTGCGGCGGCCGCGGTGCGCAGACTGCTGCTGCGCAGCGGCTCGGCCGCCGTCCGGCTCGCGACCGCCAGCGCGAAGATCGCGCCGAACGGCCGCTTCGCCTCGTCCGAGCGGACGTGCCCAGGATGCCCGTTCAGCGTTCCGGCCAGCTCGAACCGCTCGATGGGACGCACCACCAGGCCCAGCGACTGCTGCGCGACCTGCCAGGCGCGAACCAGGTCGGCCGGCATCTGCGCGGCGCGGGTCAGGTCGAACGCGGCAAGGCGGCCCCACTCCAGCTGCGGTTCACCGGTCACCGGCTCACTGTAGGACCGCCGGACACGGCCCCGCCATTCATCGCCCGCACAGCCGGACGAACGCCGTTGCCGCGCCGGGCACCGGCGCTACTGGTGGGTGCGGCGCGGCCGGAACTTGATCCAGGCCAGGATGGCGATGACCACCACCAGCAGCCACGGGGAGAGCAGGACGTGCACGGCGAAGGCGAGGATGGTCAGGGCGACGATGACGACAATGGCGAGGGCGATGATCACGGGCATGGTGATCTGTCTCCGTTCGGGTGAGGTACTGGCCAGCGCGGTGTCTGCGGTGGCTGTCTTCATGCTTCAAGGCTGCCGCCGGAAGTGGTCGCCGTCGATCGGGATCAGCCCCGTTCGTACCCTGGTGTGCATCGCCGCGGCATCAGGGTCATCCCTGATCAGGGCATAGCGCATCGCCTTCTTCCGCTAGCAGCTCCCAGGCGTAGGCTCGGGTCATGACAGCCATGCCGCCGGTGCTGCGCGTCACCTCGCGGAACGCGGCGTTTCAGCAGTGGCAGGCGCTGCTGTCTAACCGGGCGAAGCGGCAGCGAGCGCGGGAGTTCGTCGTCCAGGGCGTGCGGCCGATCACGCTGGCCGTCGAGCATGGCTGGCCGGTCAGAGCCATGATCTATGACATGAGCAGGCCGCTATCCCGGTGGGCGCAGGACATGCTGGCGGCCTCGGCGAGCGCGGGGGCGCAGCGGGTCGCCATGGCGCCGGAACTGCTGCGGG
>Ga0210385_10000976_pt1 | contig 18224 bp, 13 predicted proteins | sample IncBWH26OmetaG_FD_160107 | JGI IMG/M metagenome (GOLD analysis project Ga0210385, IMG submission 160107) | Forest soil microbial communities from Barre Woods Harvard Forest LTER site, Petersham, Massachusetts, United States - Inc-BW-H-26-O ...
TGTGGTTCATGCGCCAGGCTGGCCGGTCGCTGCCCGAATACCGGCAGGCCAGGGGCAAGACGGCGATGGTCGAGGCGTGCACCAAGCCCGACCTGATCACGGAGCTCACGCTGCAGCCGATCCGCCGGTACGCGGTGGACGCGGCGATTCTTTTCAGCGACATCGTGGTCCCGCTGCGCGCCGCCGGGGTAAAGATCGACATCCGGGCAGGCGTCGGCCCCGTGGTCGACGAGCCGATCCGCGACCAGCGCGACGTGGACGGGCTGCGTACGCTCGAGCCCGGCAGCGTGCACTACGTGGCCGAGGCCGTCAAGGCGCTCGTCGCCGAGCTTGGCGGAAAGCCGCTGATCGGCTTCGCTGGCGGCCCGTTCACGCTGGCCTCCTACCTGATCGACGGGGGGCCGTCCAAGAACTTCGACAAGACGAAGGCGCTGATGTACGGCGACCCGGCGCTCTGGAACACCCTGATGCGCAAGCTCGCGGATATCACGATCACCTTCCTGCAGGTGCAGACCGGAGCCGGGGCGGCGGCGGTGCAGCTGTTCGACTCCTGGGCCGGTGCGGTAAGCCCGGAGGACTACCGCCAGTCGGTGCTCCCGCACAGCCGCCGGATCTTTGCCGCGCTGGCCGGGACCGGTGTCCCGCGGCTGCACTTCGGCGTGAACACCGGTGAACTGCTCGGCATGATGGGCGAGGCGGGAGCCGACGTGGTCGGGGTGGACTGGCGGGTGCCGCTCGATGAAGCGGTGCGCCGGGTGGAGCCGGGCAAGGCGCTGCAGGGCAATCTCGACCCCGCGATCCTGCTGGCCCCCTGGGACGTGGTCGAGCGGCGAGCGATCGGTGTCCTGAACGCCGGCCGCACAGCCGAGGGTCACGTGTTCAACCTCGGCCATGGCGTGCTGCCCGAGACCGATCCCGGTGTGCTCGCCCGGCTTGCCGAGCTGGTGCACACGGCATCCGCCCGGCAGCCGAGCTAGAGCCGGCCTACCCGGTGGGCGTCGGCCGGGAGCGCCGGCGCAGCAGCCGCATCAGGCGCCGCCGCCCCGCATAACCGGCGACCGCCGCCACCGCGATGACGACCGCGAACGGAAGCGCGGCGCCCAGCCCGGTGAGCAGCCCGGAGACAATCAGGCGCAGGCCGCGCCAGCCGGCGGTGAACCCGGCGACGAACCCGTGCTGTCGCGTCTTGGCCTTCTTCTTGACCTTCTTGACGGCCCGCTGCGGGCTGACCAGCAGCACCGTCAGCGTCGCATAGCTGGTTTCCCTCGACAGCGCGCGCTGCTGCGCCTGCAGCGCCTCGAGCGAGGATTCCTGGGTGCTGATCTGCTGCTGGACGGTGAGCAGCTGGCTGATCGACCCGGCCCGCTTCAGCAGCGCCTGCAGCTGGGTGATCGCGGCCTGCGCCGAGCTCACCAGGCTGCTCACGTCTGCCACCTCCTCGGTGACGTCCTGCGCGTGCTGGGTCAGCGAGGTCTGAGTGCCAAGCACGGTGGACAGCGTGCTCAGCGTCCCGGGGTAATCCGCGACCGGAATCTTGAGCTGCAGGCTCACCGTCGAGCGCGCCGGATCCCCCGGGTTGACCGCGGCCTGCTCCCCGGAGACGTAGCCGCCCTCGGCGGTGACGATGCTGGTCGCCCGCGCCGCGGCCGCGGTCACGTTCTTCGCCCGGACGGTGAGGCTGGCGGTGTAGACGATGCTCTGCGTTGCGAGGGCCAGCCGGGAGGCCTTGGTGGCCGAAGCCGACGGCGCCGCGGCCGAACCCGACGCGGGCTGCTCAGGCCCATTCACCGGTGCCGCGGCGTTGGCCCCGGCACCGCTTCTTGCCATGCCGCTGCTTGCGGACGAGGAGCCGGCGGAGCAGCCCGCCAGCAGCAGCGCTGCGCTGGACATCAGCGCGGCGCAGGAGAGCGCGGTGGTGCGCAGCGGCCCGCGGAAGCGGACCCTGGGGGTGGTGTTCATGCCGCTCGGACGCGCACGGCTCGCCGCCGGTTCCGCACGCAACGCTACGGTCAGATAACGGGCAATGAACGCCGAAGCCGCGCCGTGAGCCCGGTACCGAATAAGGTTCTGGGCCGTTACCGGCGCTGCTAAAACACGGCCAGCGGAAAGTAGCGCGCGGTAACTGCCGCAGAAACGCTAAGTCAGCACGGAAGCCCGAAGAGTTATCCGTTAATGGCGAACCCCAGGTCAGGGCAGTGCGCGGCGTGACGCTAGCGCTACGTGGCGTCGATCCCGGTAATGAATTCGGAACCAGACAACACGCAGAAAACGATAGAAATGTCAACTGACCGGCGGTAAAAGGCCCGTCCGGCGTAGACTGCGATTCCTCGCTTACCCGCTAGGTGTGGAGATACCGGAAGCCAAGGCGATACGACCGTGCCCGCAGCTCGAGTCAGCGTCCAGGTAGCCGTGCAGTCATCGCGCCGGCTGCTCCGAGACACTCTGTCCGCTTGCCTTGCCGTCCGGCCAGACATCACGGTGGTCGGCAAGGTCGCAGAGCCCGATGCGATCTTTGAGCTGTGCGAGCTGCGACATCCCGATGTCGTGATCATGGATGCCGGTGCCCGGCTGCGCGAGATCTCCGCGCGGGTGGAGGCGCTCATCAAGCGCTATCCCGAGCTGAACGTGATCGTCACCTACCGGGACGCCTCGGAGCAGGATCTCGCGGCCGCGTGCCGGGCCGGCGTCACCTCGCTCGTGCCCGAGTCGAAGGGCCTGTCCGCCGTGCTCGCGCTGTTGCGGCGGAGCCGGGGACGGCACGCCAAGGACAGCCCGGGCGGCCTGACCGACCGGGAGCTCGAGCTTGTCGTGCTCACCGGCTCTGGGCACAGCGTGGCCGAGATCGCGGGCCTGCTCGGCATCAGCCCGCTCACGGTGGAGAACCTCAAGCGCCGCGTCTACGCCAAGCTCGACGTGAGCAGCAGCGTGCACGCCGTGGCCAAGGCGGCCTCGCTGGGCATGCTGGAGCCGCAGGCCGCACCCGAGACCGCGAAGCGCCGGCCGCCCGTGCCGAGACGCCGCCCACCCGCCGAAGGCGATGGCGTGGTGCTTGCCGTGGTCTCCGGCCAGTACTGCTCCGCCCTCGATCAGGTCGTGTCGGCGCTGGTGTCGAGCCCGCTGCCGTTCGTCCTGGTGCGGGAGCCGGGGCCGGTGTCAGAGACGCACTGGGCACGCTGGCACCGCGGCCCGATCGTGGCGGTGCTCGTCGATCCGGTACCCCAGGACTGGGACATGGTCGCGGAGCTCGGGGTCCCCGCGATCCTGGTGCACAGCAAGCCGCTCGACCCGCCGGAGCTGGCCGAGGCGCTGGCCTGCGGCGCCAGCTCGCTCGTGTCCGCGGACCGGATCGAGGACCACTTCCTGTCCGTGCTGCGGATGGTCGGCCAGGGGTATCTGGTCGTCGACTCGATGCCGATGCGGCCGCTGATCGGGGCCGTGCGCGCCCGCTGGGACGAGCGCGCACCCGGCCGGCTCGAGCTGCCCGAGCTGACCGCGCGGGAGAGCGACATCCTGCGCTCGCTGTCCCGCGGTCACTCGATCCGGCAGACCGCGCGGGTGCTCGGGATCGCACCGAAGACCGTCGAGAACGTGCAGACCCGCCTGTTCCGCAAGCTCGGCGTGCGCAACAGGTCCGGGGCGCTGGCGGTTGCCGACGCCTTCGGCCTGCTCCCCGGCGCCACGCCCGCGCCCAGCGCCCCCAAGGGTTTCCCGTCCCCCGAGGGATATCCGTCCTTTTCCGGGAGTGAGTGGCGGCCCTAGTCTGCCGCCGGGAGCGGGGATTGCGCTCGCTCCTGCCCTCGCACCGGCCGAGAGCCTTTGCCCGCCCGGCCGCGGTGCTCCCTCACTCCGTTCGCAGGAGGACATCATGATCGGTTCCACCGGTTCGCAGACCCGCGTCGTCGTGAAGCGCCGGGGGAGCAAGTGGCGCGTAGCCGACGCGGAGAGCCTGAGCGACCTGGACGCTTCCCGCCGGGACGTTGATAACCAGGACGACCGGTCCGCCGACCCCCGCCGCGACCGCCAGGTAGCCGTTTTGGCACAGTAAACGGGTGAGCTCACCATCCCGGCCGCCGACCGTCGCGATCGTCGGCGGCGGGATCTCCGGGCTTGCCGCCGCGTTCTTCCTGCGTGACCGCGGGGTGGCCGTCACGGTCCTGGAAGGCTCACCGCGGCTCGGCGGCAAACTGGCGGTATCTGAGGTCGGCGGCATCGTCGTCGACGAGGGCGCCGAGGCCCTGCTCGCCCGGCGGCCCGAGGGCACCGACCTGATTGGCGCGGTCGGCCTGGCCGGCCGGCTGGAGCTGCCCGGCACCACCTCCGCGGGGATCTGGACCCGTGGCCACCTGCACCCCCTGCCAAAACGCCAGTTCATGGGCGTGCCCGCAGACCTGGGCGAGCTGCAAAGCGCCGGGATTCTTTCTGACGCCGGGCTGGCCAGGGCGCGCGACGACCTGCGGCTGCCGGCAACGCCGCGAGACGGTGACGTGTCGGTAGGCAGCTTTGTCGCCGCGAGATTCGGCCCGGAACTCGTGGACCGCCTTGTCGACCCGCTGCTCGGCGGCGTCTACGCGGGCCGCTCCGGCGAGCTGTCGTTCGAGGCGACACTTGGCGGACTGGCGGAGGCGTCACGGCAGTACCGCTCGCTGGCCGAGGCCGCCGCGTCCCTGCTGCCCGCACCCGGGGGACCGGGCCGCCCGGCAGCGCCCGCCCGCCCGGTCTTCACCACGCTGTCCGGCGGTCTCGGCACGCTGCCGCCCGCGGTGGCGGCGCAGTCCGGCGCGACCGTGCGCACCGGCGCGATGGTGCGTGAGCTGGCCCGCACGGCGCGCCCGGACGGGGAGGGCTGGCGGCTCACCGTCGGCCCGACCAGGGCGCCGGAATGGCTCGACGCCGATGCGGTCATCCTCGCGGTCCCGGCCAGGCCCGCCAGCAGGCTGCTGGCCGCGGTTGCCGACGCGGCCACGGCCGCCTCGGCGCTCGGCGAGATCGAGTACGCGAGCATGGCGATCGTGACCCTGGCCTACCGGGCCGGCGCGTTCCCGGCCCGGCCGGAGGGCAGCGGCTACCTGGTCCCGGCGGTCGACGGCCGGCCGGTCAAGGCCGTCACGTTCAGCACGGTCAAATGGCCGCACCTGCGGGCGGCTGCATCCCTCCCGAACCCAGACGTGTTCCCCCCGAGCCCCGACCTGCGGGTTTCGCAGCCCTCCGCCGGGCTGGAGATCGTGCGGTGCTCGGTCGGGCGCATCGGCGAGGAGGCGGTGCTGCAGCGCGACGACGCCGAGCTGGCCGGCCTCGCCGCGGCCGACCTTGCCGCCGCGACCGGGGTGCGCGGTGACCCGGCCGACGTCCGGGTCAGCCGGTGGGGCGGCGCGCTGCCGCAGTACACGGTGGGCCACATCGAACGGGTGCGGCGCATCCGGGCCTCGGTCGCCGGCCAGCCCGGGCTCGCGGTCTGCGGGGCGGTCTACGACGGGGTCGGCATACCGGCGTGCATCGCGTCCGCGCGGCTCGCCGCCGACCAGGTGCTCGCGTACCTCGGGTCGCGGCACCCCCGGCCCACCCATGTCGGCTAGCGGCCGGTGGGACAATGAGGACATGACTGGGAGCGAGCAAGGCCGGCCTGCCGGCGAGACCGCGCAGCGGCCCAAGGCGCGGGACCTGAACGAGCTGATCCGGTACACGATGTGGTCGGTATTCCGGGTCACCGGCCCGGGGGCGCTCGAGGCGGCGGGGGAGGCGACCAAGTCCGGCCGGGCGGGCCTGGCGGCCGAGGTCAGCGAGCTGTGCCAGCAGGCTGCCGGCAAGGGCGTGGTCACCCGGGGCTGCTACGACCTGCAGGGCCTGCGTGCCGACGCCGACTACATGTTCTGGTGGATCGCGCCGTCATCGGACGACCTGCAGGAGATGTACGCGCGATTCCGCCGCACCGGGCTCGGCCGAGCCAGCGAGCCGGTGTGGTCGGCGATGGCGCTGCACCGGCCGGCAGAGTTCAACAAGGGCCACGTTCCGGCGTTCCTCGCGGAAGAGGAGCCGCGCGGGTACGTCAGCGTCTACCCGTTCGTCCGCTCCTACGAGTGGTACCTGCTCGAGCCGGAAGAGCGCCGCGCGATGCTCGCCGAGCACGGCATGATGGCCAGGGAGTATCCGGACGTGCGGGCGAACACCGTGGCCTGCTTCTCGCTGAACGACTACGAGTGGCTGCTCGCGTTCGAGGCCGACGAGCTGCACCGCATCGTCGACCTCATGCGCCACCTGCGCAGCGCGCGGGCGCGGCTGCACACCAGGGTCGAGATCCCGTTCTACACCGGCCGGCGCAAGCCCGTTCACGAGCTGCTCTCCGCTCTGCCGTGACGGCGCCGTGACCGCGGCCCGCACCGGGTGCCGCCGGTCGGCACGCCAAATTCTCATTGCGCAATCTTGCACAGTAGGCAACAATGAGTCTATGGTGGTGACATGGACAGCACCGCCACACAAGGTGCGGGCCGGCGCGAGCGCAAGAAGCTGGCGACCAAGCAGGCGCTGGCCCTGACCGCGATGCAGCTCGCGGTCCAGCGCGGCCTGGAGAACGTCCGGGTGGAAGACATCACGGACGCGGTGAACGTCTCCCGCCGGACCTTCACCAACTACTTCTCCTGCAAGGAAGAGGCGATCGCCTCGCTGAACACCGCCCGGTTCACCCAGGCCGTCGAGGCCCTGCGTGGCCGGCCGGCCGGCGAGCCGCTGGCCGATTCCCTGGCCGAGGTGTTCGGCGCCGAGCATGAGGCCGCCACCCAGCTCGGCCCGGAGCGGATCGCGCAGATCCGGATGATGATGACCTCTCCCGCGCTGCAGGGCGAGGCCCTCAAGTCCCTGGTCCAGACCGAGGGGCCGCTGGCCAAGGCGATCGCCGAGCGGACCGGTGCCGACCCGCAGAGCGACCTGCGGCCGCACGTGCTCGCGGCCGCGGTCATGGCCGCCGTCCGGGCCGCGACCGAGCACTGGATCGCCAGCGACGGCGCCGCCGCGCTGCCCGATCTGATCCGCGAGGCGGTGCGGCAGGTCGCGTGACCGCCGGTACCCCGAAGGACAGCCGCCGCCACCATCGCCAGCGCGCATAAGCTCGAATCATGTCGCAAGCACCCGAAAGCCGGCCGGGATACGCGAGCCCCGTCGACTTCCGCCGGTACGGGCACTACGGGCAGGGCCGGGGCTTCGACGCGGGCCAGGCGTTCCAGCGCCCGCGCTACCAGTTCCGCGGCCGGATCACCGCGGATGGTTCCAGCGGATACCGCGCCGAGCTCGGGCGCTACCACCTGTACATCGCGTGGGGCTGCCCCTGGGCGCAGCGCACCGCGATCGTCAGGAAGCTCAAGGGACTCGAGGACGTCGTGTCGCTGTCCTACGTCGACGACCAGCGGGACGGGCGAGGCTGGGCGTTCCGTGAGCGGCGCGGCGCCGACCCGGTCAACGGGTTCACCCTGCTGGCCGACGCGTACCAGGCCACCGAGCCCGGCTACGACGGGCACGTGTCCGTGCCCGTGCTGTGGGACCGGGAGACCGGGAAGGTCGTCAGCAACAACTTCCCCGACATCACGATCGACCTCGGCACGCAGTTCGGTGCGTGGGCCAGCGCCGCGCCCGACCTGTACCCGCCGAGCCTGCGCGGCGACATCGACGCGATGAACGAGAAGGTGTACGAGACCGTCAACAACGGCACCTACCGGGTCGCTGGCGCCACGACCGAGCACGAGTACACCGAACTGCGGCACCGCCTGACCGCCACGCTGGACGAGCTCGACCGGCGGCTCGCGGGGCAGCGGTACCTGTTCGGCCCCGCGGTGACCGAGGCCGACGTGCGGCTGTGGCCGACGCTGGCCAGGTTCGACCTCGGCTACAACCCGCTCGGGAAGATCAGCGAGCGCCGGCTGACGGACTTCCCCGCGTTGTGGGGCTACGCGCGCGATCTCTACCAGATGCCGGCCTTCCGCGAGACCACCGACTTCGCCGCGTACGCAGCGTTCGGATCCGGCCCCGCGCCGAGTTTCTTTAACGGTGCGCCGTGGCGGATTCGGGTCGAGCCGCACCGCGGCGACTGGGACGAACCACCCGGCCGGGAGCGCCTTGGCTGATCTGCCGGAAGCGTTGCGGCATGCATGACAAGTCCGGATAATTGGATCATTCGCCGTTACTAGGCGATTCCCGGTCTTGGCGGCGTGCGCGAGCCGCCAGCGTTCAGCGGGTGACGTCGTCCAGGGCTCGCGAGCGTACGGGGAGGCGTGGTGAGCGAAGAGGTTTCCGCCGACACCGGAACCTTCAGCGTGAGCTTTGACGCCGGCCAGGAAATAGCGGGATACCGGCTGGAAACCGAGATTGGCCGGGGCAGCTCGGCCACGGTCTACCGGGCGCGTGACGAGCGGCTTGGCCGGGTGGCCGCGCTGAAGATCCTGGCTCCGGAACAAGCCGGCGACGAGACGTTCCGGCAGTGGTTCGTCCCGGAGCTGCGGGCCGTCACCGCGATCCGCAACCCGCACATCGTGCCGGTCTTCGAGGCCGGCCTGGCGGACGGGATGCTGTATCTCGCGATGCGGTATGTGCCCGGCGGGGACGTGCGGGCACTGGCGATCCGGGAGGGGCCGATGCCGGTCGGCCGGGTGGCGGCGATCGTCTGGCAGACGGCGTCCGCGCTGGATGCGATGCACGCGGCCGGCCTGGTGCACCGCGACGTGAAGCCGGAGAACATCCTGGTCGATGTCACGCCGGAGGGCCGGGACTGGGTCTACCTCTCGGATTTCGCGCTGCGCAGGGAACCGGCCCAGGCGGACGGGCCCGCCTGGGCACGATCGCCGATGAGCACGCTCGCGTGCGTCGCGCCGGAGCTGATCGAGGGCGGGCCTGCGGACGGGCGGGCCGACGAGTACGCGCTGGCCGCGTCGGCGTTCGACATGCTCACCGGCTGGCCGCCGTTCTTCGCGGACGACGCGACGGCGCTGCTGCAGGCGCACGTGTCCCAGCAGCCGCCGACGCTGACGTCGCGGCGGCCCGAGCTTCCTGCCGCGGCCGATGAGGTCATGGCGCGGGCGCTGGCCAAGGAGCCGGAGCAGCGGTACCCGAGCTGCCGGGAGTTCGCCGCCGCGCTGGCCGGCGCGCTGGGGCTGCGGCCTCCTCCGCCCGCGCTCGTCCACTCGGCCGGCCCGGTGAGCGGCCCGCCGCCCAACCAGGTCTACCTGGCGATGCCGAGCGCTCCGGCGCCGCGGACCGAGGAGCCCGTGCTCCTGCCGGAGCCCGCACCGGGGCCGGTAGGCGTGCCCGTCCCCCCGCCCATGCCCGCCCTCCCGCCCTTGCCCGAGCCGGTGGCCGCCGACGCACCGGTCCGTCCCGCGGCCGGAAGCGGGGAGCCGTGGCTGGTCCGCCGCGAGCCGCGGCCCCTCCGGCGGGCCGCGATCGTCCTCGCGGTGATCGCCGTGCTGGCGGCCGCGGGCGTTGCCGTGGTCACCACCGGCGTGCTGCGCAGCCCGGCGGCGAAGCCGAAGCCGCCGCCCAAGCTGGCGAGCTTCCCCATCACCGCCCGGTCCGGGCTCGCGCCGCAGTCGGGCGATGTCTGGGTGATGTATGGCGACGGCGGGGCCGCGCAGGCGCAGGTCTACGGCGAGGTCAAGGGCGCGCGGCGGGGGTACGTGGCCCGGCTGTACGCGCAGCCGTTCCCGTTCACGGCCAAGCCCGCAGCGGTCGCCTCGGTGACCCTGCACCCAGCACATAAGCTCGCGCCGTACGCCTTCAAGGTGACCCCGGTCCTGGCCACGCGCTACTACGTATCGGTCTTCGCCAGCCGCAAGTCGAAGAGGCTGCTCGGCAGCTCGCCCACTGCCGCGGTCTACGTCACGCCGACCATGACTCACACCACGGCGAAGACGTGCAGCCGACCTACCTGCCACGAGACATTCACGCTGAAGGTGCGCGTCCCGCCGTCCGCGCTCGGAACCGAGCTCGCGAAACGGTGGTACACCTACTTCGGGCTCACCCTGTCGAAGTCGGCCGCCCTGCCGAAGGGCCCGGCGGTGCTGCAGCTGGGCGCCGGCAGTCCCAAGATTGGCACGCCACGGCGCATCGCGGCGGACGAGTACGCGGTTACCGTCACGTTCTCGTTCCCGATCGGCAAGAAGGGCGCCAACATCTGGTTCTGGGCGGCCTGCGCCCCGGACAGCGAGACCGCGGACGGCATCGGGCTGCCCGGCGCTCACGGATGCGGCGCCAAGGCCATTCCCGCGGTGCATTCCTACCTCGGCTAGCACCGCGGCCAGCCCGCCAAATCAGCCGTCTTTCCGGTATATGGCCGGTGAACGTTCGGCTACCTATGCTCCGCAACCGGCACGACGCGGGGAGCGCAGATTTATGCTTGCGGTGGCCATGCGAAAGACACGCCCCCTCACCATCGCCGTGCTCGCGGCGATGGCGTCGCTTACCGCCTGCGGGGGCGGCGGCGCGTCCCGCACGATCTCGTTCAACAGCGCAAGCTGCGGCGGCACGTGGACGCTGGCCAAGCCGGGCTGGCACACGTTCGAGCTTTACAACGCGAACGACGTCGGCGGCGAGATCGACCTTATCGACCCCAGGACCAGCGGCATCTATGCGGAGGTCGCCCAGTTTGGCCCGGGGACGACGCAGACGATGAGCCTGGACGTCGGGTCGGGCCGCTACGCCTTCCGCTGTCTCTTCGAGGACACCGACCCGATGACCGGGCCGGCCGTGACCGTCCCCGGCCACGTGAAGGGCTTCACCGCGACCGTCCCGGTCACCAACAACGAACTGGTGGGGCCGGCCAAGGCGTACCAGGTCTACACGGCGGCAGGGCTGAAGACGCTCGTCGGCCAGACCGAGACGCTGGCCAGCGACCTGCAGCGGGGGAACCTGGCGGCGGCGCGCCGCGACTGGCTGCCCGCGCACCTCACGTACGAGACGCTCGGCGCCGCGTACGACGCGTTCGGCAACTTCGACGACGAGATCGACGGGCGGGCCGACGCGCTCGGGGTGAGCAATCCTCACTGGGCCGGGTTCTACCGGCTCGAGTACGGGCTGTGGCACGGCCAGTCCGCGGCCGAGCTGATGCCGTACGCCAGCAAGCTGGTGGCCGACGTGCGATCGCTGCTGGCAACGTGGCCAACCATGGAGATCCCGCTGATCGATATCGGGCTGCGCACCCACGAGATCCTGGAGAACGCGCTGGAGTTCCAGCTCACCGGGCACGACGACTACGGCAGCGGGACCACCCTCGCCACGACGCTCGCCAACATCCAGGGCACTCGCGAGCTGCTGTCCCTGTTGCATCCGCTGCTGGTCACGAGGTACCCGGGGCTGCCCGGGGTGTACACGTGGCTGAACCGCCTGCAGACCCTGCTCGAGGCGGAGCACCAGCCGGACGGCACGTGGGTTCCGGTCGCGCAGCTGCCGGAGTCCGCGCGCCAGGACATCGACGCGGCGTGCAGCCAGGCGCTGCAGGAACTCGCGCCGATCGCGTCCATAGCCGAGCCGAGGAACACGTAATGGGCGACGCGGACAAGCTTCCCGGACGCCGGTCCGTCCCGCGCGGCGAGGGCGACGCGGACAAGCTCCCCGGACGCCGGTCCTTCCTGCGCGGCGTGGCCGGCGGGGTTGCCGGGGGCGTGGTGGCGGGCGGGGCCGCCGGGTACGCGGTGCGCGCGTCGCAGCCCGAGCCGGCGATGGCGGCCGACACGGCCTCCCTTGACGGGCGGCTGGCGGCGGTGCCGTTCCACGGCAGGTACCAGGCGGGCATCGTGCCGCCGTCACAGCGGCAGACCGCCGTCATCTCGTTCGACGTCACGGCGGACAGCACATCCGGGCTGACCGACCTGTTCCAGACGGTCACCTCGCGGGCCAGGTTCCTGACGGCCGGCGGCACGCCGCCCCCGGTCGGCATCGACGGGCCGCCATCCGACTCCGGCGTCCTCGGGCCGACCGTGGTGCCGGACGGTCTGACCGTGACGTTCGGGGTCGGGTCGACGCTGTTCGACGACAGGTACGGGCTCGCCGCCAAGCTTCCGGAACGGCTCACGCCGATGCAGCCGTTCCCGAACGACGACCTGGATCCCGCGCAGACCGGCGGCGATCTGATCCTGCAGCTCAGCGCCGGCAACGCCGACACTGTCCTGCACGCGCTGCGGGACATCGCAAAGCACACCCGCGGCGGCATGCAGATCAACTGGCGGATCGACGGGTTCACCAGCCCCGCGCGGCCGGCCGGCACGGTGCCGCGCAACCTGATGGGGTTCATGGACGGGATCGCGAACCCTCCGCTGTCCAAGGCGAAGGAGCTCCTCTGGGTCCAGCCGGGGACCGCGGGCGAGCCGGACTGGACCGCCGGCGGCAGCTACTTCGTGGTCCGCCTGATCAGGATGTTCGTCGAGTTCTGGGACCGGGTTGACGTCTACGAGCAGCAGCAGATGATCGGGCGTGACCGCGCGACCGGCTTCCCGCTGGACGCGAACCGCCTGTTCGCTGCGCCCGATTTCGGGGCCGACCCGACCTCGTCGGTCATCCCGGCCAACGCGCACATCCGGCTGGCGAACCCGCGCACGCCGCAGACTGCGTCCAGCCGGATCCTGCGCCGCGCCTACAACTACGACCGCGGCATCGACCAGGTAGGCGACCTGGACCAGGGGCTGATCTTCACGTGCTTCCAGCAGGACGTGAAGCGGCAGTTCGAGGCGGTCCAGACGCGGCTTATCGGTGAGCCGCTGGTCGACTACATCAGCCCGTTCGGCGGCGGCTACTTCCTGGCGCTGCCGGGTGTCCGCGACACGGCCGACTGGTACGGCCGCGCGCTGCTAACGTAATGGGCTGCCGAGTGTTAGCCATTGGTTGGCCTGCCGTTTACATATCGCGTATCAGGTGGTCAATTAGCCGTGAAACCGTACCCGGGCGGAATGTACTGGGAAACGGGTCCACTGAAACTCGGGAGGCTACGACATGGGCGTAGGCCCAACAATCCGGAGCTTGCGCAAGCGGCTCCGTCTCACGATCGCCGTGGCGGCGTCGTTCGCCCTGGCCGCCGCCGTGGCGATCGGCGCCACCGCGGCAAGCGCGTCCAGCACGCCAAAGTTCGCCGGTTACCACACCCCGGCACTGGTGTCCGCTAGCTACTACCGCGACACCAACAGGACGGCGACCCCCATCAAGCACCTCGTCGTGATCTTCGACGAGAACGAGTCCTTCGACCACTACTTCGGCACCTACCCGTACGCGGCCAACACCGACGGCACCTCGTTCCACGCCAAGCCCGGCACTCCGACGGTGAACGGCCTGTACAGCAAGATCACCAAGAACGGGCCGGTCGGAAAGCTGCTGACCAACAACCCGAATGAGTACAACCCGCAGCGGCTGACCCATGCCCAGGCGCTGACCTGCGACCAGAATCACGACTACTTCCCGGAGCAGGAAGCCGAAAACGGCGGCAAGATGAACGAGTTCGTCCAGTTCACCGAGCAGGACGACTGTTCCACCACTGGCGAGTACTACGGCCCGCCCGGCATCGTCATGGACTACTTCGACGGCAACACCGTCACCGGGCTGTGGAACTACGCGCAGAACTACGCGATGAGCGACAACAACTGGGACACCACGTTCGGGCCCTCGACCGAGGGCGCGATCGACGTGAGTTCCGGCCTGAGCTCCGACAGTTACGCCGTCACGCCGGCCGGCGCGAAGACCACCGACCCGGGTGCGGTCACCTCGGACGGCACCATTTACGGCGATCTCGACCCGTACTACGACGAGTGCTCGGACTCCAACCACACGTCCTCCAACCCGGAGGGCGTGATGACCGGCCAGAACATCGGCGACCTGCTGAACTCCAGGCACGTCACGTGGGGCTGGTTCCAGGGCGGCTTCGCCCCGACGTCGTCGAACAGCGGCGGCGCGGTCTGCGGCGCGCAGAGCGACAACATCGACGGCAGCCCGCTGAACGAGTACACGCCGCACTGGGAACCGTTCCAGTTCAACGCCACCACGGCGAACCCGGCCCACCTGCCGCCGTCGTCGGAGTCCGCGATCGGCCGCACCGACCAGGCCAACCACCAGTACGACCTGTCGGACTTCTTCACGACGCTGAAGAACGGCAACATGCCATCGGTCAGCTACCTGAAGGCCACGACCGCGCAGAGCGGCCACCCGGGCGAGTCCGACCCGATCGACGAGCAGCAGTGGCTCGTCAACACCATCAACCAGATCGAGCAGTCGAGGTACTGGTCCTCGACCGCGATCGTCGTCACCTATGACGACTCCGACGGCTGGTACGACCACCAGGCGCCGAACCTGCTCAACGGCTCCGACAACTCCACGATCGACACGGCGATGTGCGAGGCGACCCCGGTGCGGGTCGGCAGCGGCAGCGGGCGCTGCGGCTACAGCCAGCGGCTGCCGATGCTCGTCATCTCGCCGTACACGCGGGACAACTACGTCAGCAACAACCTCACCAACACCACCTCAGTGGTGAAGTTCATCGAGCAAAACTGGCTGCACGGCCAGACCATCCCCGGCTCGTTCGACGCGACCTCGGGCAGCCTCGACGCCCGGGGCGGCCTGCTCGACTTCAACACCAGGCCGCACTTCGAGCCGCTGATCCTCAACCCGACCACCGGCGCTGTCGTCAGCGGAGGTGGCTGGGGCTGAAGCACAGCTAGCTGAACCGGCTCACGGCCCGCCCTCGCGGTCAATCCCGCGAGGGCGGGCCCGCTTTTCATGATCGTGGTTGTCGTCCGGTCATACCCGGCTCGGGAGGAAAGCCGAACACCGCGAGCAGCCCGGGATTTCCGAACGAGGTGACCTGGCTGATCCCGCGGTCGGTCACGGTCAGCACGCAGACGCCGTAGGGCTGCAGCTGCCCGTGAGCGTCCCGCGTGTACACCGCCGCGGCGGGCTGGCCGTTGGCGCCGGTGGCCAGCATCCGCCAGTCGCCGGCGGCGCCGAGGACGCGGTCGCGCAGGAACGGGATGCAGGCACGGCGGCCCGAGAACCAGGACCGCAGCGGCGTCGCCTCCAGGATGACGTCCTCGACCAGCAGCCGCTCGAGGGCAGCGGCGTCGGCGTTCTCGAACGCGGCGATGTACTCATCCAGCAGCGCCCGTGCCTGCGGTATGTCCGGCTCGGTGATCTGATCAGCTGCGGGGGCTACTTCCTCCAGGCGGGCCCGGGCCCGCTGCAGCGCGCTCTTCACCGACGCCGTCGTCGTGTCGAGCATGACCGCCACCTGGGCGGCGGGAAACTCGAGCACCTCACGCAGGACGAGCACGGCACGCTGCCGGGGCGGCAGATACTGCAGGCTCGCGATGAGTGCCAGCCGCAGGCTCTCGCGGGCGGTGACGATGACCGCCGGGTCGGCCGCCTCCGGGATCGCCAGCGTGTCCGGGACCGGGTCGAGCCACGCGACGTCCGGTCCGGCGTACTCGGGCCATACCGCCGGATCCGGCTCCGCGTCGTATAGTCCCGACGGCAGCACCCGGCGATCGCGGCGGGACAGCGCCGTGAGGCACGCATTGGTAGCGATCTGGTACAGCCACGTGCGCACCGAGGACCGGCCCTCGAAGCTGTCGTACGAGCGCCAGGCGCGCAGGTAGGTCTCCTGGACCAGGTCCTCGGCGTCGGCGACCGAGCCGAGCATCCGATAGCAGTGCGCGAATAGCTCGCGCCGGAACGGCTCCGTGTCCCGGCCGAACGCCGCGCTATCCGGCACCGGTCACACCGGCCGGCCGAGGTAGGCGGCGAGCTGGTCCGCGGGCCCGGCCCCGGCCGACGCGGGCGCGACGGGCCCGAACGGGGCCTGCCCGTCCGGCCCGCGGAAACCGTCGGTGATCGCCAGCCGTGCCGAGGCGAGCAGCTCGGTCGCCAGCTCCGGGTCCAGGTCGCCCGGGTAGCCGATAGCGCGGGCCAGGTCCCAGCCGTGAGCGAACTGATCGAGGGCCGCCATGCTCCGCACGGCAGCGCCCGGGAACTCGCCGAACGGCAGCCGGATCATCCGGCCGAGCACGCCATCGGCCTCGAACGCCGCCGCCGCCATCCGGGCGCTCTCCTCGTAGGCGGCGACGAAATCACCGGCCGTGTAGTCCGCGTCGGTGGGCTCGCTAGTGCCGCTGACGACACCGGCCCACCAGCGGGCGGTGTCGGTGAAGTGGTTGATCAGCGCGCGAACGTCCCAGGATGCGCACGGCGTGGGTGCATCCAGGTCGCCGGGCTGCACTTTCTGAAGGACTGCCATGGTGCTGTTCAGGGCTCTATCCAGTTCGGTCATGTGCTCGCTCCTGATTCTCTCGCCTGCAAGGGCCGTCAATCAGGTAGACCTGGCCGCCCGGTGAAAGGAATCGGCACCGTTCAATCAGGTCTCGGTGATGATCTTGACGGGCTGTCCCGTGACGGGCCGCGATGCCCAGGTAGTCCCGGTCGTCGGACAAGGTGCCCGGGCGGCGGCTAGCTGACCGGCGCGCTAGCGGCCCTTGCGCAAGAACGCACGCAGCCGCGGCAGCGGCCAGGTGTTGATCACGTCGTCGGGCGTGAGCCAGCCGCGCTGCGCGGTGCCCACGCCGTAGCGCAGGTAGTCGAGGCCGCCGGTGAAGTGCGCGTCGCTGTCGATGGCGAACTTCACCCCGGCGTCCTTGGCCGCCCGGATGTGCGCCGAGGGCAGGTCGAGCCGGTTCGGGTGCGCGTTCACCTCGAGCGCGGTGCCGGTCCTGGCGCAGGCACGGAACAGCTCGGGCAGGTCGACATCGACCGGAGGCCGCCGGCCGATCTTGCGGGTGAGCGGGTGGCCGATGATGTTCACGTGCGGGTTCTCGCACGCGGCCACGAACCTACGGGTCATCGCCGGGCGCGACTGGTCGAAGCTCGAGTGCACCGAGGCGACGCAGACGTCAAAGCCGTCGAGGAAATCAGCGGGCCAGTCGACCGTGCCATCCGGCGCGATGTTCAGCTCGGTGCCGTGCAGCAGCACCATTCGCTCGCCGCCCGGCCCGGCCGCGAGCTGCGCCCCGAGACGCCGCACCTGCTCGCGCTGGGCCAGCATCTTCTCGTCGGTCATCCGCTGCATGAACAGGTTCGGTGCGTGATCGGTGATCGCGTAGTACGCGTACCCCCGGGACTGTGCCTTGGCGACCATGTCGGCGAGCGTGGCCACACCGTCGGTCAGGTCGGTGTGCGTGTGCAGGTCGCCGCGGACGTCCTGCTCGGTGACGACGTCCGGCAGGTCGCCGCGCAGCGCCGCCTCGACCTCGCCCCTGTGCTCGCGGAGCGTCGGCGGGATCCAGGGCATCCCCAGGCGCCGGTAGACCTCCTCCTCGGTCCGCGAGACGATCTTCTCGCCGGTCACGGCGTCGAACAGGCCGTATTCGGACAGCTTGAGCTTCTTGCGCACCGCCATCTCGCGTATCGCCACGTTGTGCGCCTGTGACCCGGTGAAGTACTGCAGCGCCGCGCCCCAGGCGTCCAGCGGGACCACCCGCAGGTCGACCTGCAGGCCCTCGGCCGTGCGGATCGAGGTCTTGGTGGGCCCGGAGCCGATCACCGAGGCGGCCTCGGGCATGCCGGTGAGCGCGGCCATCAGCGGGCCCGAGTCGTCGGCCGCGGCCAGGACGTCCACGTCGCCGATGGTCTCGGCGAACCGGCGCAGCGAGCCGGCCGGAGCGCACCGCAGGCACCCGGGGACCGCGCCGATCACCTCGACGACGCGGGCCGCGGTCTCGTCGGCCACGTTCAGCAGGACCCGGCCGCCGGCGGCGTCCAGCAGCTCGATGCCGCGCAGCAGCTTCTCCTCGCTCTTGCTGCCGAAGCCACGCAGGCCGGCCAGCCGTCCCGCCTTGATCGCGTCGCGCAGCTCGTCGGGGGAGCCGACGTGGAGTTCGCGGTGCAGCAGCAGGGCGCGCTTCGGCCCGAGCGCCGGGATCCTGGTCAGCTGGAGCACCCCGTCCGGGATCTGCGCCCGCAGCCCCTCGAGCTCGGCGAAGGTCCCGGTCGCGCCGATCTCGGTGACCTTCCTGGCGATGGCCTTGCCGACGCCGGGGATCTGCTGCAGCCGCTCCGGGCCGAGCTGGGACACGTCGTCGGCCAGGCCCGCGATCGAGCGCGCGGCCTTCTCATACGATCGGGCGCGGAACTGGTCGCCGCCCGTCATCAGGTGCAGCTCGGCGTACTCGTTGAGCAGCGCCGCGACCGCATCGTTGGCCCGGGGCATGCCCGGCGCCGCTAGC
>Ga0210385_10000979_pt1 | contig 18165 bp, 14 predicted proteins | sample IncBWH26OmetaG_FD_160107 | JGI IMG/M metagenome (GOLD analysis project Ga0210385, IMG submission 160107) | Forest soil microbial communities from Barre Woods Harvard Forest LTER site, Petersham, Massachusetts, United States - Inc-BW-H-26-O ...
GTGGTTTTCGGGAAGGCGATGACTTCGCGGATCGATTTTTCGCCGGCGAGAAGCATCGTCACGCGGTCAAGGCCCAGTGCGATGCCGCCGTGCGGCGGCGTGCCGTAAGTGAGCGCGTCAAGAAAAAAGCCGAAGCGGCGGCGGGCCTGTTCGTCGGAGAGGCCGAGCGCTTTGAACATGCGCGCCTGCACGTCCTGACGGTGGATTCGGATGCTGCCGGAGCCGAGCTCGTTGCCGTTGAGCACGAGGTCGTAACCCTTCGAGCGGCATTCCCACGGCGCGGTTTCGAGCTTGTCGAGATCCTCTTCGTAGACGCCGGTGAACGGATGCTGAGCGCTCACCCAGCGTTTATCGTTTTCGCTCCATTCGAAGAGGGCGAAGCCGGTGATCCAGGCAAATTCCCATTTGGTGCGGTCGATGAGATTCAGTTTGTCGGCGAGGTGAAGGCGAATCTGACCAGCGGCGAAGAGAGATGTGTCCGTGTGAGGAATCTGCTCCTTGGCGGCTGCGGCGACGATGAGGTCGCCGGGCGCGGCATTGAGCGATTGGGCGAGGGCTTTGAAGGTTTCCGCGGGCATTACTTTTTCGAGCGGAGAGCTGATGCCTTCGGGCGTTACTTTGATTATGTAGATCGCTTTTGCGCCGGCGGATTTCGCAAATTCACCGAGCTCGTCGGTCTGCTTGCGCGACCATGAGGCGGCGCCGGGAGCGACGATCGCCTGCACGTTTCCCGCGATTTGAAATTTCTCGCGCACCGATTCGAAATATTCGGTGACGTTGTGCAATTCCATGCCGAAGCGGAGATCGGGCTTGTCCGATCCGTAGCGCGCGAGGGCTTCCTTGTAATCGAGATGGCGGAACGGGCGCTGCACCTTGACGCCGATGACGGCGCAGGCGCGTTCCATCACGCGCTCGATCACGTCAAAAATATCCTGCTGGCGCGAGAACGACATCTCGAGGTCGAGCTGGGTGAATTCGAGCTGGCGGTCGGCGCGGAAATCCTCGTCGCGGAAGCAGCGGCAGATCTGGAAATAGCGATCCATGCCGGCGATCATCAGGATCTGTTTGAAGATTTGGGGCGATTGCGGCAGCGCGTAAAACTGGCCATGGTGAATGCGGCTGGGGACGAGGCAGTCGCGCGCGCCTTCGGGCGTGGAGCGGGTGAGGATCGGCGTTTCGATTTCGAGGAAGCCGAGTTCGTCGAGCACTTTGCGAATTTCGATGATGATGCGATGGCGCAGCTCGATATTGCTGTGAAGCTTGGGGCGGCGCAGGTCGAGATAGCGGTGGCGCAGGCGCGTCTCTTCGTTGGCCGTGACTTCGTCTTCGATCTGGAACGGCGGCGTTTTCGAATTATTCAGAATGTGCACGCGCGTGGCGAGCACTTCGACTTCACCCGTGGCGATTTCGGGATTCGGTTTCTGGCGGCGAATCACCTTGCCTTCGACCGCGACGACGAATTCGGAGCGCAGCTCTTCCGCTTTGGCGTGAGCCTCGGGATGATCGGCGTTGAAGACGATTTGGGCGAGGCCTTCGCGGTCGCGGAGATCGATGAAGATGAGCTGGCCGAGATCGCGGCGGCGATGGACCCAGCCCATGAGGACAACGTCCTGATCGGCGTCCGAGGCGCGCAGAGCGCCGCAGTAGTGAGTGCGTTTGAGATTTCCGAGTGTGTCGAGCAAGTTTCCTTTTTCTCCCGCGTAGCAGTTCAACCGAAAGGCAGTTCCTCAGGGGCTAAAGCCCCGATTTTATTTCGGCCGTGATGTCGGAGCTAAAGCTCCGACCCCCTAAAAATCTCACTCATTCAGCTGTGCGCTGCTAGGAGCCGCGGCGCTCGGATTCCAGATATTCGAGCAGTTCCGGTTCCGCGAGCTTCTTTTGGTCGGCGTCAGCCAGACGTTTCAACGTGTACGTTCCGGAGGCGACTTCGTCTTCGCCGATGATCAGGGCGTATTTTGCGCCGAGTTTGTCCGCGAGGCCGAGCGATTTTTTGAACTTCATCTCCTCGGCCGGGACTTCGACGATCAGGCCGCACTCGCGCAGCTTGCGCGCCATTGCCACCGCAGTTGGATAACATTTTGCGCTCATCCAGGCGATGTAGACAGCCAGGCCCGGCAGGCGCGGCAGATTGCCGCTTTCCTGGATCGAGAGAATTGCGCGATCGGTGCCGATGGCGAAGCCGATGCCTTTGGTCGGCGGGCCGCCGAGCAGTTCGACGAGGCCGTCGTAGCGGCCTCCGCCGCAGACGGCATTTTGCGAGCCGAGTCCGGCGGCGGTGACTTCGAACGTGGTGCGCGTGTAATAGTCGAGGCCGCGGACGAGGCGCCAGTTTTCCTGATAGGCGATGTTGCGCAGAGCGAGTTCCTCTTTGAGTTTGGCGAAATGCGCGCGGCAGTCTTCGCAGAGGTGATCGGAGAGGCGCGGCAACGTCTCGATAATCGGCTGCTCCTGCGGCAGCTTGGAATCGAGCACGCGCAGGGGATTGGTCTCGATGCGGCGCTGGCTGTCCGCGCCGAGCTGGTCTTTCACTTTGAGCAGGGCTTCGCGAAGCACGGCGACGTATTTCGCGCGGCAGTCTTTGCAGCCGATCGAGTTTACGTAGAGCGTGATTTTGTCCAGGCCGACGCGGCGGAAAAGCACGACGAGCATTTCGATGACTTCGGCGTCGAGGCCGGGCGCGTCCGATTGGCCGAGGACTTCCGCGCCCATTTGATAGAACTGGCGATAGCGGCCCTTTTGCGGGCGTTCGCGGCGGAACATGGGGCCGGAGTAGTAGAGCTTCACGTTGCCGGGAAGCGTGTGCATGCCGTGCTCGATGTAAGCGCGACACACGGAGGCGGTGCCTTCGGGACGGAGGCTAATCTGTTCGCTTGAGTCGGGAGACGATCCTTCGCGAGTGGCAGCCGGCGTGAACGTGTACATCTCCTTCGAAACAATATCTGTGTCTGTGCCAACCGATCTGGCAAAGAGATCGGTCTCCTCGAAAATCGGCGAGCGAATGTCGCGGAAGCCGTATGCCTCAAATGTTTCGCGGGCCTGGCGCTCGAACCAATTCCAGAGATCGGAGTCTGGGGGAAGGATGTCCCGCGTTCCCTTGATTGCTCTAATTTGCTTTTGTTCCGGCACGCTGCTCGTTGCCCTCAACTTTCAAGTGACTAGTGGTTAGTGGCCAGTGGCTAGACGCCGCCCAGCTTTCTTCTGATTGCCGCGATCATCTTCTGAATTTCGTTTACTTCGTCTGTCAAATGCGCAGACGCGGGCTTCTCACAAAAGCCCAGATCGATACTCAAGAGCAGCTGGGTTTCCAACTCGGCCAGCGAGCCACTGGCGCGGGACAAGAAATGCAAGAAGTCGCTGGTCCCTTGCCTGGCCTGTCCTTCAGCAATGTTTGAAGGGATCGCGATTGCTGCTCGGCGCATTTGCGCCGTGATTCCATAACGCTCGGGCGCTGGAAAAGTTTCCGTGAGCAGATGGACTGACTTCGCGAGGCTCATCGCCCTCTGCCAAATTTGTAATTCCTTGTAATGCCGCGCTTTGGGAGATTCAGCCAAACGGCCTCCGAAGTCGCCAGTCACTAGCCACTGCCTTTAAAGAATCTCCACAACAGGCCCTGTGTCAGCACCACTCAATTCTGCGGCGCGGGCGGCGACGGCTCGTGCAACAGCGTAGATGCTTTTGCCGCCGGGGGCGTTTTCGCCCATGGATGCGACCGGCTTGCCGGTATCGCCGCCGATGCGGATTTGCGGATCGATTTCGATCTCGCCGAGAAATGGGACGCCAAAACTTTTCGCCATGTGCGTGCCTTCGCCGTGGCCAAACACGTCGATGCGGCCGTTGCAGTGCGGGCAGGAAAAGTAGCTCATGTTTTCCACGACGCCCAGGATTTCGACGTTGACCTGCTTGAACATTTCCACGGCTTTACGCACGTCCGCGAGCGCGACGATTGACGGCGTGGTGACGACGACCGCGCCCGTGAGCGCGACGCTCTGGATCAGGCTCAATTGGACGTCGCCCGTGCCCGGCGGGAGATCGATGATCAGGTAATCCAGCGTGCCCCAACGGACATTTTTCAGGAACTGCTGCATCACGCTATGGAGCATGGGGCCGCGCCAGACCAGCGGCTTGTCGCCCGGATTGAGCAGGCCCATCGAAATAGTTTTCAGGCCATAGGCTTCGACGGGAACGATGGTTTGCGCGTCGGCCATGCGCGGCTGCTCCGTCGCACCGAGCATCACAGGGACGTTCGGGCCATACACGTCCGCGTCCATCAGGCCGACAGTAGCGCCCATTTTTTGCAGCGCAATCGCCAGATTCACGGCGACGGTTGTCTTGCCGACTCCGCCTTTACCGCTGGCGACGGCGATCAGGTATTTCACGCCGGGAAGAGTTGCGCGTGCGGGCGCTTGACCCGGTTGCGGGCCGTGCGAATGCGGCGCCTGCGCTTGCGGCCGCTGCGGCGCGCCTTGTGGTCCACCTTGGGGCGCGGGCGAATCGAAACGCACTTCGACGCTGTCGACTCCGGCGACCTTACCCACGGCCGCACGAATGTCTTTCGAGATCGCGTCGCGCATCGGCGATGCAGGCATCGGAAGCGAAACGGAAATGCTGCCGCCGGCGACGCCGATATCTTTCACCATGCGCAGCGTGACCACGTCCTTGCGCTGCACTGGATCGATCACCGTGCGCAGGGCTGCGATCAATTCGGATTCGCTGGGCGCGTTTTGCATGAGATCCTTTCGAGCGGGCTTGCACACTACCGATAGAGCGTCATCCGCGCGGGATTCCATTCTAGACGGTGATGGACTAAGCGGCAAGGGAAGGGCGTGTAGGGAGCGGCTTCCAGGGCCGGTTGCCGCAGCCGCCGATGAGCCTATAGAATGAAAGCGGGGCGGGGAGAGACGACTTGCGAATTCGTTTTGTTTCGTGGATTTTCTGCGCTGCATTGCTATCCGTTATTTTGATTCCTGCCCGGGGACAGGCTCCTGCCGCGTCGAAGCCTGGCAGCAGCGCCAAACCCGCGGATCTGCCGCTGATCGATATGGACGGCTACAACAAAATTCTGGCGACGTATAAAGGCAAGCCGCTGGTGGTGACCTTCTGGGCGACGTGGTGCGAGCCTTGCCGCGACGAGTATCCGATGCTGGTGGCGTTGGCGAAGCAGTACGCGCCGAAGGGGCTGGTGGTTTACGGTGTGAGCTTTGACGACAACGCAGACATGAATCTGGTGCGGCGGTTCCTGATGAAGAACCAGCCGGGCTTTCCGAATTACCGCCAGAGGCCGGGCGTAGATGTGGACGCGTTCTATCGAGGCGTGAACCCGGAGTGGCAGGGGACGATGCCGGAGACGGTGTTTTACGGGCGCGATGGAAAGATCGCGTTGCATTTTGAGGGCGAACACGCGCGGGCGGATTTCGTGCAGGCGATTCAGACGATCCTCGCCAGCCCAACCGCGTGATTGCGGAAGCACACCTGACCGCCGCTTCAAATCGGAGGACGAAATCATGCTGCAGACCAATGGGAACAAGCTAACGTGGCTTGGCCATGCCACGTTCAAGATCACGACGCCGACGGGAAAGACGATCCTTGTCGATCCCTGGGTGCAATCGAATCCGATGTGTCCGGAGGCGCTGAAGACATTCGATCGCGTGGACACGCTGCTGATCTCGCACGGGCACTTCGACCACATCGCGGACGCAGTGGAAATTGCCAAGGAGCATTCGCCGCAGGTAGTGGCGATTTTTGAAACGTGCGTGTGGCTGCAATCGAAGGGCGTGACCCACGTCAACCCGATGAACAAGGGCGGCTCGCAAAAAGTGGGTGAGATCGTGGTGACGATGGTGAATGCGATCCACTCCTGCGGAATTACGGACGGCGACAAAATTATTTATGGCGGCGAGGCGAGCGGATTCGTGATCCGGCTGCCGGGCGGATTGACCGTGTACCACGCGGGAGATACGGCCGTCTTCTACGACATGAAATTAATCGGGGAACTCTACTCGCCGGACATCGCGCTGCTGCCGATTGGCGACCACTTTACGATGGGGCCGCGCGAAGCGGCGCTGGCGATTCGCTTGCTCGGTGTGAGGCGCGTGATACCGATGCACTTCGGAACTTTCCCGGCGTTGAGCGGGACGCCGGAACGGTTGCGCGAGTTGACGAAAGATATTTCGGGACTGGAAATTCACGCGATGCAGCCGGGCGAGACCCTGGGATAACAGGCCGTCCGCCAGCCCTTTTCGCTGAGTGATCGGACGGCCTGAGCTGCTGAGTGGTTATTGCGAGATGGAGAAGTGTTTCGTGAGTCTGAAATGAAGGCGTGTTTCCGCGGGGATTGACACGTCGCGATTGCCCGTCGCGGCTGCGCCGGCAGTTCCTGCACCGCCTCCCGCTGCTGCCCCGATGGCCGCGCCTTTGCCGCCCCCGGCGATTGCGCCAACGATGGCGCCAAAAGCCGCTCCGCCACCCGCGCCGACTGCGGTGCGTTTGCCGCGGGTTTTTCCCTCTGCGGTGTAGGAATCGGTGTGGATGTCGTAGCTCTGCCCGTTCCAGTTGAGCGAAGTAAGCCTGATGGTGAGAACGGCGCCTCCTTTTAAGTGGCCGGCCTGGGCGGATTCCATGACCGTGCCGCGCACATGCGTGCCCTTCGGGAGTATTTCGCTGCCGTTTTCGGTGATTGGTTCGGCGAGAGAGGCTTCGAAATGGTCGCCGGTGGCATTGGTCTTGGTGCTGATTTCCTGGTCGACGGTGACGGCGAGAACTTTTCCGGCGTCGATGTCGATGGGTGTGGGTGCAGGCGCGGCGGCTGACTGATTACTCGCGGCGGAGCCATTCTGGGCTGATGCGGCGCCACCTGCAGCCGATGGCGAAGAATTCGAAGAGCCCGAGGAGCCAGATGAGTTTGCAGAGCCCGATGGGTTCGGCGCGTTCGTCGAATCCGGCGAAGTGCCGGTCTTGTTGCATCCGGTGAAGGCGAGCAAAATTCCAAGCGTGACGAGTCGGGCCACATGACCGTTTCGCATGCAGAGTTCCTCCGTGATTTTCCTATAGATCTGAATTGTACAACGAGGACTGGTGAGTTCTATTTTAGCGTAGAACGAGCGAGCAAAGGCGATTTCCCGGTGATTGTTTCGGGGAAGTATTGATGGAGATTGCCGGAGCGGCGGCGCCCGTTTGAATTAGCTCATGGGAAAAATCGAGGCTTCAGGGGCTGAAGCCCCGACAAATTGCAGGCGCTTACCGCGGGGGGAACCCCCGCCCTTCCAATCTCAAGGCGTTTTTCCGCAAACTGTGAAAGGCGGGCGCCACAAAAGCCAACCCCCGCACGCATCGCGGAACCGGCGATGAATGCGTCACCCTCGGCGGCGCTTCAGTGGCCGTTGGTTTCGGCGAGGAATCGTTCGGCTTCGATGGCGGCCATGCAGCCGGAGCCGGCGGCGGTGATCGCTTGGCGGTAATGATGATCCTGCACGTCGCCCGAGGCGAAAACGCCGACGACGGACGTCTTCGGTCCATCGTGCGTGAGGATGTAGCCGTTTTCATCCATGTCGAGCTGGCCTTTGAAAACCTTCGAATTGGGATCGTGGCCGATGGCAACAAAGACGCCCTCGACCATGAGGGTTTTCAATTCGCCGGTGTCCGTGTGGCGCAGCTGGACTTCTTCCACGGCCTTCTTTTCGGGATGGCTGATGGTGTCGATCACATAGGGCGTGGCGAACTCGATTTTTTCATTGGCGCGGGCGCGGTCGAGCATGATTTTCGAGGCGCGAAAATCGTTGCGCCGGTGAACGATCGTCACTTTGCGGGCGAAGCGGGTGAGGAAGTTGGCTTCTTCCATGGCGGTATCGCCTCCACCGACTACGATGATGTCGCGATTGCGGAAGAAGGCGCCGTCGCAAGTGGCGCAGGTGGAGACGCCGTAGCCGAGCAGCTGTTTTTCCGATTCGATGCCGAGCATGCGCGCGGAAGCCCCTGCGGCGACGATCAGAGTCTCGGCCTCATAAGTCTCTTTTCCCGCGGTGATCTTGAAAGGGCGGCTGCTCAGATCGACGGCGCTGACGGCTCCGGAGCGGAATTGCGCGCCGAAACGCTCGGCCTGTTTGCGGGTACGTTCGATCAGTTCAGGGCCGAGAATGCCTTCGGGGAAGCCGGGGAAATTCTCGACTTCGGTCGTGAGCCCGAGCTGGCCGCCGGGCTCGTATCCCTCGAGCACCACGGGCTTTAGGTCCGCACGCGCGGCGTAAATGGCAGCGGTTAGTCCCGCACACCCGCTTCCGATGATGACCACCTTTTCCATGAGTTGTCAGCCTCGCAGAGTTTGATGACGCAGAGCCCCACCCCGATGCAGGTCCGCAGCGGCCATTGTAGCACTAGTCAGGTGGGCGTTTGCCCCGCGGAAAATCGGCGCTGAATTGGCGTTTGCGGGCGGGGTGCGCGATAATCTGCGGCTTATGGCTGCTCGCCAATCAAACGTGTTGCCGGCGCTGACCGAATTTATCGTGATGCTGCTCGGCGGTTTTCTGGTCCTGTTTTCGCTTCCGCGGGTGGTTAGCGTGCCGTCGACGGCGCTGCTGGAGATCCTGGGCGCCGTGCTGGTGTATTGGGCGCTGCGCGCGTGGATGCGCAAGGAGCCTGCGTCGGCGCGGCTGCAGACTCACGTTCGCGCGGGATCGCTGGCGATTGTGGGATTGTTGATGATCACGATGCCGTTCGCGCCGATGAGTCTGGTGAATCTTCTGATGATCCTCGCAGGCGTGGTACTCATGGTGCGCGGCCTGGCGGCCGGGCTACTCATGCTGCGCCGCGCTTAATAGTTGCCACTGCGAGATTTCAGGGATACTCTTTGCTGACTCAACCCAGCTCAAGCGTTTCATTCAAGCGTTTCAATTCAACCGGGAGGTATTCGCATGTTCAAAGAGTTCAAAGAATTCGCGATGAAGGGCAACGTGATGGATATGGCGGTCGGCATCATCATCGGCGCGGCTTTCGGAAGGATCGTCACGTCGCTGGTGAACGACATCATCATGCCGCCGATCGGGCTGGTCCTCGGCCACGTGGATTTTTCGAGCCTTTTCGTGAATATTTCCGGCACGAGTTACCCGACGCTCGCTGCGGCAAAGGCCGCGAACGCCGCGACGATCAACTACGGCATGTTCATCAACGACATCATCGACTTTCTGATTGTCGCGTTTGTGATTTTTATGATCGTGCGGCAGATGAATCGGTGGAAGAAGCCGGAGCCCGTGGCCGCGGTGACGACAAAAGATTGCCCGTACTGCAAGACGGCAATCCCTCTGGCGGCGACTCGTTGCCCGAATTGCACTTCAGAATTGCGGGCCGCCTAGTTTTCGAAGGGAGCGCTAAGAGTTCAATCGCTTGGTCTGAATCTCGTTGAGGTGTTCCTTCAGGCGAACCAACACGTCGTCGGGGCCGTCTTTTTCGATCTCGCGCTCGACCTCGTTGAGTGCGAAGTGGACGATGTCGTGGTGGTGCAGCTCTTCGCCCGGAAGCTTATCCGCAAATTCCAGCCAGACGCGATGAAGAAGGTCGATTTCCTTCGGCGTGAGCCTTGGCGCGTGCGGACCCAGGAAATAGATGTGCTCGCCGCCGGCAGGAGTGACGATCTCCAGCGTCACTCGCGGACGCGGCTCCGGCATGGTTTCCCAGGCGATGCCGATCTCGCGGGCCTGATCGTCCACCGAGCTTTGCGATGAGGTGCCGGTGATGATTGTGCTGGATTGCAAATTCGACGCCGTTCGCAAGATGGCTTCCCACAGGTCGTTTCCGGCGGCGACGGCGAGGCGGACCGGCTTGCCCTCTTTTTCAGCCACAGACAGAACTTTGGTGAAAAGCAGCTGCTCGATCGAGCTGAAGAGCTGATCCGGCGCAAGGTCATATTCACCGGAAGCACCGCGGCGCAGCATGCGGACGTGCAGCACGACGATCTGGGCCTGGCGTCTGCCCGCGCGCTGCAAGGCCATCTGGAGCGGGTAGAGCGCGTAGTAGGTGCTCACCGGGACGAGAATGTTGCCGGCCGCGACGTCTACATTCTGGAGCGTCAAATCGCCCGATTGCGCCAGGTTGAACTGGTCGAGCTCGACGTGCAATTGACCGCGCTTCTTCTGAATGTAGCGCTCGGACAATTCAAATCCCATGAAGAGCATGCCGGAAAAGAGAATGCCCGAAACCGTGGCAGCAGGCTTGGTGAACAGGTTCACGATAGCGATGCCGAGCAGGACCAGTGTGATCAGCGCGAGGCCGAGCGGAATTTCAACTCCCGCGATGTGAAAATTCAGAGGCACCTTGAATTCGCGGTCCTGCGCGTGCGTGTAACGCAGCACCAGCACCGCGATGCCTTTCATGGCGAAGCTCCAGATCACGCCAAAGGCATAGAGGTTCGCCAGGAATGTAACGTCGCCGCGGCTGATGATGATGGTGATGATCTGCAGGACGACGATCATGTTGATGATCCGGTACGACGTGCCAAAGCGCGGGTGCGGCGCGCGGAACCAGTCCGAAAGCACTCCGTCTTCGGAGACGCGGTTGAGCACGCCGTTCGATCCGACGATGGCCGTGTTCACGGCGCCGGCCAGCATCAGCGTGCCCACCACCACCACGAATACGTGGAAGATCAGCCGGGCGAGGAACGGGCCCTGGAGGTTCATTGCCAGTCCGCCGATCAGGTTCTCGAAATATTGGCGGCGGACGCCGTCCGGGATGATCATCACGCCGAAGAAGGAGACCAGCGACGTGAAGACCATGCTGTAAATGAAGATGACGAAAGCGGCCTTCTTCAGGTTGGCCAGCTTGGGGTGCTCGATCTCGCGGTAGACCTGCGCCAGCGACTCCTCGCCGCTCATCGCCAGCACGGAATGGCCGAGCCCGACGAAGACGGCGATCAGGGTGACGGTATGCGCCCAGGAGTACTTGTCCAGCCAGCCCAAAGAGTGCTTATCAAGAATTATGTTGCTGGGGGTGGGCAGGGGAGGCAGGTGGCTACCGCGCACCAGAATCGTGTAAGTACACCATCCGATCAGGACGACGACCATCACAGTGGTCAACTGCATGATCCACAGAGCCTTTTCGCTCGACTCGGTGATGCCTTTGATGTTTTCCCACCAGAAATAGACGGTTACCAGGATGGCGAACGTGGCTGCGGTCGCATCAGGGCTAAGCACGGTGTGAACGTGCGCGTAGGCCAGCATCTCGTTGAGCACGCCCGCTAGGTACTGGCCGGCCGAGACGCCGCTGATCGGGCCGGTGAGGACGTAATCAAACATCAGGGCCGAAACCGAGAACTTGGCCAGCGCCCCGCCCATCGCCTCCTTCACCACGCGATAGACGCCGCCGCGAACGAACATGCTGCAGCTCTCGACGTAGACCTGGGAAACGGCGTAGGAGAGGAGCATGGTCCCCAGGATGAACCAGGGAGCGGTCTTACCGATGAAGGCCTCAGCCTCGCCGCCGGCGTAATAGGCGGAGGAGCCCAGGTCGTTCAGGACGATGGCGGCGGCTCTCCAGTAGGAGATGAAGGCCAGCATGGCCGTCGTGGCGACCAACACCTTGGCGACTGGCTTGGACGAACTCTTTTCCGAAGTGGGGCCCGCGGGAGTTGAACTCATACTTGAGTGTGATGCGGATACGAACTATACGTGGAAAACAACTCTAAGTGAAGCTTAGATCGCCATTTAGGGTAAGCCAAATTTCTGATTGGACCAATCGATGAAACTGATAACGGTCGCGGTGGGGCGTGCCACGCGGCACAAACGGCCTGTTTTCAGGCTCTTCCGGGACCCTTTTACTGGCCCAGATAGGTAAGTGCATTCGACACCATGCCGGTCTTCCACGAGTGTTTCTCCGAATCATCGGACGGCAAGCGCGAAGTGGGTTTTCGACTGAAGAATTCCTCGAAAATGTTGCTTGCGGCGGCGGTACCTATGCCGAGGAGCGCGTTTTCAAAGGTTAGCGCTACTTCATTGTGGTTTTGGGCCGGAGAATACAAGTTCGAGAGCCCGCCCGCCGCCAGATTGCCCAGCATGTTTGAGTAATTGGGCTGCCAGCGCTTGTTGTCACCTTTGCAGACGAATGCATTGGCCAGCGCGTAGAGCAGTCTGAATCGGACGGTCCCCGTCCCTTTGTAGAAATATCGTGGATCCTGCTTCAACAAAGAGGGCAAGATCGCTCCCCCGAGGAAAGTGCCGCCTAGAACGTCACCATACGCGGCCCCATAGTATTTCGGGTAGGCTTGGGCGCCTTTGCCATAGCTCTTGAATTGCCCTTGCCACTGCTGCAGTCCAGCTTGGCCGGCGGTAAAAGCCAAAGTCACCGGATCGATCGACGTTTTCCAGGCGAGCTCGAATTTCTGCCTGGTATTCAGCGGGGCGGGGTCAGGCAGATACGTCACGTAAAAGACAGGCATGCCGACAATGCGCTGCTTTTCTTCCTGCTTCACCTGGGCCTCGGCGACCTGATCCTGCGGGATCACTTCCACCTGAGTGACGACGGTGGCCAAGTCGAGCGACATCGGCGGGACGATGTAGGTGTCTCCCGGTTGCAGGTCGCCACTCTCGGTTCTCGAGGCAAAGCCCGTAAATGTTGCAGTGATCTCGAAGGGCCCTGGGGCGACATTTGAGAAGGTGAAGTCCCCATTTTGACCTGTGACAACTACCAGGGGAGTTGATCCGTCGCCGCGAGTAAGTTTCACGGTGACGCCGGAAACGACCAGGTCGCTCCCGTCCATCACTGTGCCGGTGATGGCGCCCGGCAGGTGTTCATCCGCCGGTGATAGCGCCGGACTAATATTTCCCTGAGATTCGCCGCTGCCCGATGAGGGGCTTGTAGAAGAGCCGGAAGACGCGCCCACCGGAGGAGTTTGTGCGTCCGTTTGAGGCGAGTGAGAAATCGGGCCGGGATTACTCCGGTTTGAGGACCGAGGCTCGGCTGGCGCCGCCGCTGCCAGCAGCAGAATGCCGAAGGCCCAGGCTGCAAGGGCTCTTGGAACATGCCGCTGTGTGCTGCGGATCATTCAGTCCGTTCGCTCGCGCCAGAGCTCAGTGTACAAGGCACCCTTACTAGACTGCTGCAAGCGCCTCGGGGTTGTATTCCTCTGGATGTTAGATCAAGTTCCCGTGAGAAAGGGGGCTGAGTGAAGCGGCTGTTGCTCAGGAGGTACGCCGCACGTCGGCCGGTTGCGGCCACAGCATCGTCACGGCCGGCTGCGGCGCGGAGGGAAGAGGCCTCTCGGTGTGGAAGTATCGCTTGTAGGCCTCGATCCAGTTTGAGGCGATGTCGTGCTGGGCGGTGGGGAGATCGATCTGACCGGAGCAGACCATCTGGTGAAGCAGGTTTTCGAGTTGGTCTTTTACGTGTGCGTTCCATTCGGTTGAGTCATAAGGCTCGGGCCAGAGATTCTGGATGTCGTCTGATCCGCCTAGCGCCGGGGTAATCAGGTGGTCGAGTTCGTAGTGCTTGGCCTGCTGGTAATCCATTCCGTATTCGCGGAAGACTTCTTCGCGTTCGGAGGCGGGGATTCGCGCAGGATCTTCCCTCTGCGCAGCAAGGCAGACATTCGTCGGGACCGCGACCGATGCGCCCGGAGTAAGGCTTGGCCGCGGCAAAGGTGCAGCGTCCACCTGCGCGATTGACTTGCCGGAGTTCGATAGCCACACCTGCCTGTAAGTAAGGGCGATGGCCAAGGCAGCAAACACCACGATTGCGGCGTTGTATGCCCACTGTCTTCCCGGCAGAAATTCGCCCAAGCCGAGCCGGCTTAGGCTCCAGCGGGATGGCTGCGATCGGGAAATGCTTTCGCGCAGAACGCGCCGTGCGGGCGCCGGGTCGGGCAAATTCGCGTCCGCGGCGCTTCGATAGGCCGAAGCGAAGGCGATGGACGTCTCATCAATCTGGCGCAAGCGGGCGCGGCACTCTTCGCAGCTTGCGAGATGCGACTGTACTTCGGCGATCCTTTCAGCCGGCAACTCGCTGTCCGCGGCCAGCAAAAGCTCTTGGGCGGATATGTGCGTAAACAGATTCTCTTCTTGCATGCGTTACCTTCCACCGGCGCGGTTCAGGCGTTCGAACGCGCGAGTGAGAGAATTGGATACGGCGCCGAGCGATATCCCCAGCACTTCGGCAATTTCGCGATAACGAAGTCCTTCCGCGCGAAGACGCAGACAGTTTTGGTCCACCTCGGGAAGCGCCAGCATCACGGCGACGAGAAGTTTTTGGCGCTGGGTATCTGCAAGTTGTTCTTCGGGGCTCAAGGACGGATCGATTTGCCTCTCCCCCAACAACGCTTCGGAAAGCGCGACGGCATTGCGCTTCTGGCGCGAATTTCGCTGCTTCAAGGCAAGGTTGTGCGCTACGCGAAAGACCCAGCCGCGTAAGTTCGAACGCGGCCTGCCGAGCTGAAGGTGACGGAAGAGCGAAAGAAAAACTTCCTGAATCAGATCTTCGCCGTCAGATATGCCGATTCCAAGAGACATCGTGTAGCGCAACAGGGGATTGCGCAGCTGATCGAACATCAGGACGACTTCGTTTTCCGAAGACAATCCGATTTCTGGCAGCGCGGCTTCCGCAGTGCCGAGTACCGCCAGATTCAATGTTGTGTCCTGCGCGGGCGAAGACATGGGCGATTCCAGGCGACATATTACATCCGCGCAGCGATATTCGCTTCAGGATTTGCAATCGACGGCGGCCCTACGAGTAAAAATAAACAGTGAACAAAAGAGGGGCCACCGGAATGAACATTTTGGAAGGGAACACGTTCATCTCAGGGGGAAAAATGGTGTTTGGGAAGTTGGGCGGGTTGGGCAGCAGCGGCAAGAGGTCGGGTTTCGTGAGGTTGATGAAATGGGGCGCTGCTGCCGTGTTGCTTCTATTGGCAAGCCATCCGGCGCGCGCGGGCGCGCAAACCAATGCTGGCGAGCTGCGTCTGAAAGTAACAGACCCCTCCGGGTTGGCTGTGAAGGCCCCAGTGAGTTTGACGAGCGAAGCGAATCAATATTCGAACACACTCGATACCGATAGCAGCGGTCAGCTTGACGCAAAGCGCTTGCCCTTTGGCACCTATCAAATTCAGATCCGGCAGCCGGGATTCGCGCCACTCACGCAATCGGTTGAAATTCGCTCGCAATTGCCCACGGATGTTGCGGTGCAGTTGACGCTGGCCTCCGTGACCGCGCAGGTTTCTGTCACGGTTAACTCCACCCTGATCGATCCCGACCGGGCCGGCTCCGTAAACCAGATTGGCTCTTCGACGATTCAGACAAGCCTTTCGTCGCTACCCGGCCGCACCTTGCAGGACCTGGTGAATTCGCAGCCGGGCTGGCTTTATGAAGGTAATGCGGTTCTGCACCCGCGCGGCTCCGAATATCAGACGCAGTTCGTAGTCGATGGCGTTCCCTTGACCGACAACCGTTCGCCCAGTTTCGGCCCTGAGCTGGAAGCAAACGATGTGGACTCGATGGCTATCTATACTGCCGGCATCCCCGCGGAATACGGACGCAAGATGGGCGGCGTGGTCGAAGTCAACACTATGCGTGACACTAATCCAGGCTTCCACGGCGAAGCCGTTCTTTCGGGCGGTAGCTTTGATACGTCCGGCGCGTTTTTTCAGGGCCAATACGTGGCAGGGAAGAACGTATTCGGATTTAGCGCGGACGGTAATGCGAGTGCGCACTACCTGAATCCGGTGGTGACCCAGAACTACACCAACCGCGGAACCACGGGCGATTTTTCCGCCAATTACGAACGCGACTTTACCTCCAACGACCGGCTCACCATGAGCGTCCGGCACGAACTTTCGCGCTACGAGTTGCCGAACGAAAATGTGCAGGAAGCTGCTGGTCAGCTGCAGACGGCCGACAATTTCGAGACCATGGGCATCATTTCCTACGAGCACATCTTTTCGGCTCACGCCATTGCGGACATTCACGCGATGGTGCGCGACAACTCGAACGATTTCTATTCGAATCCGAACTCCACTCCGGTGGAAATTACGCAGCACAATCGATTCCGCGAGGGGTACGTGCGCGGGACGCTGACCCTGGTTCGCGGGCGAAACGAATGGAAGGCCGGCTTCGAAACGGACAACACCTTCCTGCACGAGAATACGGGCTATGTGGTGACGAATCCCCAACTCGGCAATTATGACGACAGCACGCCCTGCCAAACCGGCAGCATTGATGATCCGGAAGAAGACGGGCCTTGCACCTTCCAGTTCATCGGCGCCCGGCCCGATCTCGAACAGTCGGCGTTCGTTCAGGACCTTTATCACGCCGGGAACTGGACGATCAACGCGGGCGTACGTTGGGATCACTATCAGCTGATCTTGAACCGCCAGGCTGTCGACCCGCGAATTGCGATTTCGCGCTATTTCCCGTCGGCGGGCATCGTGGTGCATTTCTCCTATGACCGGATTTTCCAGACTCCCTCCAACGAAAATCTGCTCTATTCGAGCTCGCCCGAAGTGACGGCGCTTTCCGATGACTTCCTCCGGCTGCCGGTGCAGCCTTCGGAAGGAAATTATTACGAAGCGGGAATGACGAAAGTATTTGGCAGCCATCTGCGGTTCGACGGCAACTACTTCCGTCGCCTGGTGAGCAATTACGCGGACGACGATCAGATCGACAACGCGACGATCAGCTTTCCGATCGCGTTTCGCAAAGCGATTCTTTACGGAGCGGAAGGCAAGCTTGAACTGATCCAGTGGAAGCGCTTCGACGGCTTTCTCAGTTATTCGTACATCGTCGGCAACGCGTGGAATCCTGTGACCGGCGGTCTCTTCCTTGGTGACGACGCAGAGGAAGCGGAAGCTCAAACCAGCGGTCACTTCCCGGATTCGCAGGATCAACGCAACACCGTTCGCGGCCGTTTGCGTTACCAGTTGACGAAGCGGCTATGGGTGGCCGGTGGCATCCAATACGACACGGGGCTGCCCTTCGACTTTCAATGCCCCGACGGCGAAACCAATGAACAGTGCCTCATCACTGGTGTGCCGGGCAATCCTTCCGTTGCGCAGACTTATGGAATAGACGTCGTGAATCGGATCAATATCAACCGTGGCCGTATCCTGCCCTCGTTTCAGGTGAACGCTTCCGCGGGCGTCGACCTTTACAAGTCAGAGCGATTTAACTTACATTTCCAGGCCGACGGCGAGAACCTGAATAACGTGCTCGACGTGATCGATTTCGGCGGCCTGTTTTCGGGCAACGCAATCGGTCCGTCGCGTAGTTATGCGCTTAAGTTAAGCGCGGATTTCTAGACGGGTTTTCTGGACTGGAGCGGGTGGGCAATAAGTGGCGGCGCGCGTCTAAATTGAAGGATGGCGGTGCGGGGGAAAGAAAAACAAATGGCTTCGGCAAAGAATGCCGTTCTTGGGGCGGTAGTGCTGGTTCTCGTAGCAGGAGTGGTGGCTGGCGTGGTCTATTGGGACAGGAACTATCGTGTTCCGACCAACGTTGCTTATGTGACCGAAGAAAACGGCAAGATTGACCAAATTGATCTGAATACGATGACGATAGCTCGCTCGATCCAGCCGCCCGATCTGGCGCCGCGCGGAATCGGCGTCACCTTCGACGGGAAATATATCGTTACGGCGGACAAGGACACGGCGGACATCGCGGTGTTCAGCACGCCTCAACTGAAGCTGGTGACGCGCGCAAAGACCGGCGACAATCCGGAGTTTATTAAGTTCGATCCAGCGGGTGACCGCGTGTTCGCCACCTTCGAGCCCGGATCCGTGGGGGGGCCTCCACCGGAGGCAGCGCCTGCTCCGGCTGCGAAAGCCGCCAAGGGCAAAGATGACGACAATCAGAAATCGGCACAGGCCGGTGGCCCACCCGCAGCAGCCGGCGGCGGCGACGATGATGATGATGCCAACGAGCCGCCCGCGCAGATCGCGACTTTTACTGTGGGCACGTGGGCTGCCGGACCCGTATCAACAGCGGGGCAGGAAACCGAGGGCATGGAATTCTCGCCCGACGGCAAGTACCTGATCGTCTGCAATGAAGCGCAGAACAATCTGGGCATCTACGACGCGTTGACCGGCGCTCTGATTCGCAACCTCGACCTGAAGGCCTACGGGCTGCGCCCGCGCGACATCAAAGTGTCTCCGCTTCACGACGAATATACCGTCACGATGGAAGCGTCCGGCACGCTGCTGAAGAT
>Ga0210385_10000980_pt1 | contig 18150 bp, 10 predicted proteins | sample IncBWH26OmetaG_FD_160107 | JGI IMG/M metagenome (GOLD analysis project Ga0210385, IMG submission 160107) | Forest soil microbial communities from Barre Woods Harvard Forest LTER site, Petersham, Massachusetts, United States - Inc-BW-H-26-O ...
CATCGATCGACGCGCAGTGAGCGTTTGCCGCCTGCTGGCGCTCCAGCGGGCTCGAACTCCAGCTCCAGCGAACGCCGGGCAGATGGGCGATGGTCGTCAGGCCATCCGGGCTGCGGGCCGTACTCGAGAGCCCCGCACCGGTCCCGTGGCAGCCGGTTGCGTGGCTCACCTGCGCCGCCGACTTCCACCCCGAGGGGACGGGCACGATATAGGCGGTCATCTGATACTGGGGGTCGGTCACCTGTAGGGTACGTGTCGAGGACCAGGAGGCGACCGAGCCGGCCGCCGAAGCCGTCCCTGCCGCAAGTCCGACGAACGCGAGGCCGGTAATGGCGCGATGGATCTTCACACTGGTGCTCACGGCAATCTCCCCGGGACCGAATTCTGGTGGGTACGGGAAGGAAGGCGTCAGCGGGAAGGAAAATGAATCACGGACTCGCGTCGGTTCGGGACGGTGCGGCAGCCTGAATTTTCGCGAGCAGGTCCCGGGCCTCTTTGCTGGCCTGCCGCGCCCCTGGCGAGACGGCATTGCGAGCGAGCAGCTCGGCGGCGATTTTGGCGTGGGGCAACGCGTCGCCGGTGCGGCCCTGCCCGACCAGCGCCTGCGCCCACAGATAGTGCGACATGCCGAACCGCCGATCCTGGGGATCGACCTTGCCCGTCTGCACCTCGACCATCTCGCGGGCGTGGCCTTCCGCGTCCTTGAAGCGCGCGGTCGCAAGTTCGGCCATGGTCATGAAATTCAACGGCTCGGACAGATCCGGGCTCGAGCCATCCAGCCTGCGCCACACCGGCAGTGCTTTGTACATGAGCTGATACGCCTCAGCGCCACGTCCGAGCCGGGTCAAGACGCCCGCCAGGTATTCCTGCTCGTTGAGTGCGCCGCTGCTCTCCGGACCGGAACACTCGGCGTATCCGGCGTACGCCTGCTGAAAAAGTGTCAGGCTCTGCTCGATCTTGCCGGCCATCTGGGCGGTAAAGGCGAGGTCGCCGAGCACCTTCGAGCGATCGCAGAGGGCCGTCGCATCATCGCCATAGGCCGCGATGGCCTGATGAAAAATATCCTCGGCCCGGACCAGCTCGCCGCGCAGCTCCAGGTCCGAACCGAAATTGTAAAGCACGTCGGCAAGTTCGCGCATCGGCAGATGGCTGGCGCGGGCCTGGCTCACCGCGCGCTCCAGAAGCTCGACATTCTGCACGGAGCGAAACCCATTGTTGTCGCGGTTCCAGGCGTACCAGGTTTCCGCCCAGACACGTGCCGTCATCGGCACCCCGGAGCGAGCGGAGAGCTCGAGCGCGCTGGCCGTGAGTCGGGCGCCCGCCTGCACATCACCCTGCAGATACGCAACGTCACCGTCGAAGGCCTCAGCTTCGACCCGTGCGGACACATCGCCCGCTGCCCGCGCGCTGATCGCGACTGCATCGAACAGCGTGCGTGCCCCGGTGAGATCGTCGTTCTCGAGCATCGATTCGGCCAGCCCCAGCTGCGCTCGCCGCAGATCGAAGGGATCCTTGATGAACTGCGGAACCAGTTGGGCTCCCAGCTGCAGGAATTCCGGTACGGTGACGGCGGGTTTGCCGGTGTACTTGGAATTCGCAACCTTGAACAGTCGATAGACGAAGTTCTGCATCGCCAGCGCCCGCTGGCCCTCGCGCACCGCCTGCTGCTCGCGCCACCCGGCATAGAACAGGGTGGACAGCAGCGTGATCGCGATCAGGACGCCCACGCTCACCGCGAGCCGGTGCCGCCGCAGATACTTGCCCAGCAGATAGGCGGCAGTCTGGGGACGGGCGAGTACCGGCCGGCCATCGAGGTAGCGTCGCAGATCCTCCAGCAGCGCATCGACCGATGCGTAGCGATCGCGGGCGCGCGGCCGCAGGCACTTGCCGACGATGGTCGCGATATCTCCGCCCAGAATCTGGCGCAGACGGGCCGGGGAGACCCCCCGAACCATGGCAGCGTCGGTATCGACCACGCTTGCGAGCGCCTGCGGTTCGCGCTCGCGCAGGGCGTTCTCGATGGCGATCGGAAGGGAGCTGCCCTCGGTGCGTCCGCCGCTGAGCAGATAGAAGAGAACGGCACCCAGTGCGTAGATGTCGCAGGCCGTAGTCACCACCTCGCCGCGCAGCTGCTCGGGACTCGCGTAGGCGGGGGTCGCCATGATGGTCGTGGTTCCCCCCTGTTCGGTCGCGAGCAGCTTCGAGGCACCGAAATCGAGCACCTTGACGACTCCCGCATCCGTCACGAGGATGTTCGAGGGTTTCAGGTCCAAGTGCACGACCAGGTTGCGGTGCGCGTAGGCGATGGCTTCGCCGACTTCGATCAGCAGTTCAATCCGGGCCCGCACGTCGAGGTGTCGGGCATCACAGTAGCGGTCGATGTGCGCACCCTCGACGTACTCCATCACCAGGTACGGCTCGCCGCCGCCGCCCATGCCGGCATCGAGCAGACGCGTGATGTGGGTGTGATCGAGACTCGCCAGGATGTGCTGTTCACGGCGGAAGCGTTCCAGGAAGGATGGCCCCGCAAATCGGGGCGCGAGCACCTTGAGTGCCACCCGTTGTGGAATGCCGCCGATCAGCCGCTCGGCGAGATAGACCGCGCCCATGCCACCGGTGTCGATCAGCTGCAGCAGCGTGTATGCGCCGAGGCGTCTGCCGTCATACGCCGGCGCGTCATTGCCGGCTGGGGAGTCCTGCTCGACCCCCGCGACCATGCGCAGGATGCGGGCCTTCAGTTCGGCATCGGCGCCGGAGGCATCGAGCATGGTCTCGCGTTCCGATGCGTGCGTCTTCAGCGCGAGCTCGAACAGGTCCTGCAGCCGCTGCCACTGCTCCTGCGCCTTCATCGCCGCAACCGCTCGAACAGCCAGCCACGGACGAAGCGCAGATCGCGATCCACCGTTGGCTTCGAGACCTGCAGCAGCTGCGCGGTCTCCTCGGCCGAGAATCCAAGAAAGAACCGCAGCTCGGCCATGTGGCACTTGCGCGGGTCGGACGCATCGAGTTCATCGAGGGCGCGGTCAAGATCGAGCAGATCGACATCATCGGCTTCGATCCAGGCCAGACGATCCTCGAACGGGACGGCGACGCCAGCCTGACGCTTCTGGCTGCGGCGGGCCCGCGCCTGATCGATCAGGACCCGCCGCATGAGGCGCGCCGAGAGGCTGTAGAAATGCTCGCGGTCCTCGAAGCGCAGACTGCGCGTCTGCACCAGCTTCAGAAACAGCTCATTGACGACGCTCGTGGGCTGCAGCACCCGTTCGAGAGACTCGCCACGAAACAGCGCGCCGGCAATTTCCCGTAAGCGCGGATAGACCGCCTCGAACAGCCGGTCGATGGCCTGTGGTTTGCCATCCCGCCATTCGCGCAACAGTGTCGTGATTTCCCCGTCCACCATCCTGCCGGCCCCCGAGGGCAATATTTATGTCAAGAACATGCTCGCTCCTGCGGGCGCGGCCTCTGCTGGGCGTTGGTCCCGCTCGGATGCTCGAGTGTGCATGAAGACGGGCCGGTTCGCCTAATGCGACTGGGCCAAAGCTGCATCGAGCATCTTGACGAGTGCGTCCCGGTCGTAGGTGTACGGCTGCCCTTCATTCAGCTGCACGAGCCGGTTGATCTGAGTTTCGATCGTCACCGCGGCCTGCTGTTGATTGGGCACGACCAGGTAGCGATGTTTCGGGGCCGGTGCGAACAGCGCCTGCTCGACGGCGGCGGCCACCTCATCGGGATCCTTGTCGTGTGCGACGGACGCGACGAACTGTGCCCCGGTTCCCGAGCGTTGCAGCGCGTTCTTGGCAATATTGGATTTGTAACTGCCGGGCTCCACGACGTTCACCCGCACGCCAAGCGGGCCGATCTCTGCATCGAGCGCATCGGTGAACGCCTCAATGGCATGTTTGCTCATGGAATAGGCGCTCGCCTGCGGTGAGGCGACGATGCCATTGAGGGAGCCGATGTTGGTGATGCGGCCTTTGGCGGCGATGATGAGCGGCGCAAATGCTCGGGTGACTCGCCACGGACCGTAGAGGTTAACGGCCATCACCGCGTCAAATTCCTCCATCTTGGTGTCGGCCACCGAGCCGATGGTGACGATGCCGGCGTTGTTCACAAGACCGTAAAGACCACGCCCCGCCTTGGTCACGAGGGAAACGGCCCCATCGATGTCCGCTTGCTTCGTTACATCAAGGCGCACTGGCTGCACATTTCTGATGGCACCGAGTGCCTTGAGGTCGGCGTCCTTGCGCGCACCCGCATAAACAAAATAGCCGTCAGCGGCCAGACGCTCGGTGATTTTCAAGCCGATGCCGGAACTTGCCCCGGTGACCAGCACGGCCTTCATTGGCTGCGCCTTGGAGGTCAGCGCTGCGCCTGTCATCGGCCATGCGGCCAGGGTCGTGAACAGCATGACCGCCAGTACCGGCATAATCCCGGCGTGGAAGCGGCCGAAGTGCAGGTGGAGCGCTGCCATTTTCTGGACCTCGTCGCGGTGAAGCCCAGACTGTACCATTGCACCGCCCGCCGCTCTCCGTCATTCAAGGATAGGTACCCATGAACCGCATACCCGTGCTTCTCGCGGCCCTCGCCCTCTTTGGATCAATCGCGAGCGCAGCCCATGCCGAGGACGCGGGTGGCTACCAGGTCCTCCAGATCCAATTGGTGGGGGGCGATGGAGGGTTCGACTATGTCACCGCGGATGCCGACGGGCGCAACCTGTACGTTGCGCGGTCGGGTCCTGCTGGGCACATCGGTGTCTTCAATCTGGATACCCTGGCCCCGGTCGGGGACATCGAAGGCGTGAGTGCTCACGGTGGGGCGGTCGATACCGCCACGGGCCACGGATTCGCGACTTCCGCGCCGGTCACGATGTTCGACGCAAAGACGTTTGCGGTGTTGAAGAAAATTGCCGTACAGGGCAACCCCGACGGCTACTTGAATGACCCCTATAATCATCATTTCTACATCCTCAGCCATTCAGAGCCCAACGTTACGGTCCTGAATGACAAAGATGGAGAAATTCTGGGCACCATAAATATTGGTGGCGCGCCCGAACAGGCCGCAACCGATGGTCATGGCCGGATATACATCGACATCGCCGACAAGGGTGCGATTGCCGTCATCGACGCCAATAGCATAAAGATGATCGGCAGGTTCGATCTCTCCAGCAGGGGCGGCGGCTGCGCCGGCCTCGCACTCGATACAGGAAACTCGATTCTCTTTGCGGCGTGTCGGGAAAAGAACAACTTGATCATTCTGTCAGCCAAGGACGGACACATCATCAGTGAACTGCCCACGGGGGTCGGGTGCGACGGCGTCGTATTCAATCCATCGACCATGGAGGTCTTCAGTTCGCAGGGTGACGGCACGCTGACTGTCGTGAAAGAGGATTCCCCGACCAGTTTTCATGTTGAACAGACGGTCGCGACGCCGGAGCGCGCCAAGACACTGACCCTGGACGCGAAGACCAATCGCCTCTACCTGGTGACTGCGGAGTACGGTCCGGTGCCCACTACGGCCACGACGAACGCGACCGCTGCGCTTCCGCCGGGTGCTCCGGATTGGATGCGTCGTCCGCGACCGCCGATGATTCCCCACTCGTTTCAAATTCTTGTCGTCGGACGCTGATCGAGGCGTCGGGAAGCTCAGTCGTGGGTGGTCTCGTTCCAGGCTCCGGCCGGAGGTGTATCCCGCACTCTTTCATCGGCTGAGCCGGTGCGAGCCACTTTGTCGGCCTTGGCGATGTCTTTCTGCACGCCGCCGTTGCCGCGGTCGGGGAGCGGCAACGGCGGCGGCGGATCGGGAATCACGGGAATGAACTCGTTTTCCATGATGGCGCACCTGCAGTCGCTTTAGGTTCTGACCCTAATCCGCGTAGTGAGCTAAGTCTGTAGGAACAAACCCGAGTGCTGTCCAAGTCAAATTCCTCACTAGAAATTCCGCCGCGCGCTGATCGTGAACTCTCGTGGCTCTCCGACCCGGGCAATGTAACTGCCCCACAGCTGCGGCGCTGGTGGCGGAGCGTCCGCGGAAGTCGTCGAAGTGAAGTACCATTTATTGAGGAGATTCGTCACGCCGACAATTGCTTGCCACGACTGGCGGGAGTCAGACCATGTCAAGTGTCCATTCACGAGACCCAGTGAGGTCACATAGTTCACCGGCGCATTGACGAAGTTGTCATACATCGAGCCTCTGTAGAAATAGTCGATTCGCGGTGTAAGTGACCCCGCGCCGTTCAGATGGATCGAATACTGAAGACCGGCGTCTGCCGTCATCTTGGGGGTAAAGATGTTTGTGTCGGCCATCGTTATGCCGGTGCCCGCATTTACGCTGATGTACTCGAAGCGGAGCCATCCCGCAGAGAGGTCCAGTTTTAGACCCTCGATGGGCACCATGTGCGATTCCAATTCCGCGCCGTAAATGTGCGCACTACCGACGTTGGCCGTCATGGCGCAGGGCGCACCTGGAAATGGCGAATATGCGTTACAACTCGTGAGCGTTCCCTGAAAATCATCGTAGTTATCGAAAAACCCGGCCACATCCACGGTGGCTCGGCGGTCTAGGAATTCGCTCTTAAGGCCCATCTCGTAGTTTGTAACCGTCTCCGGCTGGTAAGTCGTCGCCTGAGACGTGAAGAATGGCCTTGGGTTGACGCCGCCTCCCTTGTACCCGGTCGACACCTGAGCGTACGTCATCAAGTTGTCGGTCCATCTATATTCGACGTCAAATCGATAGTCCGTGCGATCTCCGTGATAGTCGACGCGGTAGTTAATTAGTCCGGGAATCGCCGGATTTGGTTCACCGAGGGAATTCCAGCGATTGAACGTGAAGTCCTTCCAATCGGCCGTGTAGCGTACGTCTGCCGCAAAGGTGAGCCGCTGCGTAAAATGCCAGCCGGTGTGCAGGTACCCGGCGACGTCGCGGGTCACCACTGGGTCTTTGAACAAGATGTCATCCGCGATGCCCAGTCCCAGATCGCCGCCGCCTGGCGCCAGGCCGAAGGGGATATTCACGCGCCCGCCTGAACTTCCGTTGGCATCATAGTAGAAGCCGCCAACAGTCCAATCCAGCACCCTACCGGCGTCTCCGGTAAGCCGCAATTCTTGTGTGAACTGCCGATCAGCCAACCGCCATACCTGATCCTCCAAGGATGCCGGTGTCGCCTCATCAGTTGCAGCAAACACGGTGACATTTCGCCGTTCCGCTGTGATCGCCACGAAGCTGAGCGTGTCCGACAGTGCATACTTGAGATTGTTGGATAGTCCCCATTGATTGGTTGGCGTGGTACTGGGCAGCGTGAAAGGAACTCCCGCCGAGGGTCCTGAGACAGGCAGACTGACGTAGTTTTCAAAATTGGAATAGCACGTGGGACATGTGATGTAGTTGTTCGTGCCGGCCCACGCAGGCGCAGCGTAGATCTGTTTGGTAGCTGGGTTCTCAGAGTTATCCGCAAGCACATCGAGAATGAGGAGATCATCGATCTTAGCCGAAGGTATCCACCTCAGCTCCGCCCGACCGACGGTACTATCCTGTCCTCCCTGACTTCCCAACAGGCAACTGTCTCCTGTTCTTTGCGTCGCGCCGCTTCCGGTTTCGCAGGCATAGTCCACGCGGTTCATATAGCCGTCGCGGCGGACTGCACCGAATGCGATTCGTCCGTATAGTTGTCCATCGGTGATAGTGAAACTCGTTGCGGCCTTCCCGCCAATCTGCGAGTAATCACCGAGCGTAAGCTCGGCGTAGCCGTCCGCGTCTGGCCCGGGATGCTCGGAATACAACTTGATCGAACCGCCTTCCGAATTTTTTCCCGATAGCGTCCCCTGCGGCCCGCGAAGTACGTCGATGCGATCAGTGTCCAGAAGACTGAATAGATTGCCAGGAGTCACCCCGTAGTACACATCATCAATGTAAATGCCGACCCCCGGTTCCACCGCAAAATGCGGGTCCGATTGACCGATACCGCGAATAAATACGCTGGTCATTCCCCCGAAATTGCCGGCAGTGGCACCGAGCGACATGGCGACGTTGGGCGCTACACTACCAATCTGCGAGATGTCGGAAATGCCTCGTTCATTCAGCGATTGCGCGGTCAGCGCGGTGATCGCTATCGGCGTATCTTGCAATCGCTCCTGGCGAAACTGCGCGCTGACCACCACCTCCTGCAGGACATTCTGACTTGTGGTGTCTGTTTGCCCGCCGGTTGTCCCGGCGGTCTGTGCCTTCAATGCGGTGCTTGAAAACAGAAGCGCCGCGGCCAAATACCGGGTTGCCACGCAAGATCGAATGGTCGATGTTTTTTTGATGCACACAATCGCCCCCTGTCGCCTCGCTCGTCCGAGCGGCCGCCCTAGAGTACGAGCCCGTGGGCTCGTGGCACGGGCCTGCGAGAGTACGAATGAATGTTTGACAGTACACCGAGGATGCAGTCCTTCTTGAACGGACGTGCCTCGGATTGGATCAGAATGCCGCCGCTTAGGGCGCAACGGGTCGCTTACGACCGGTAAACGATCGCGGCCCACACTTGCAGCTAGCCTCATCTGGCACAGCCAGCGTTCCCATACGACTTTGATACTATTGCAGCTCGGATGAGCCGGGCCGAGTCTGGGCAAGGAAAGGAAGCAGGGGCAGACATGCAACAGAACCCCGGACAGGTACGACCGGACGTCCTGCGCGCGGATGATGATTTGATCTTCGCGCGCGGCGGAACCGGCGACGCGCTGGCCAGGACACTCACCGTGACAACGGCCGCGCGCGACCCCTCGCCGAGGCTGCTCGCACAACTGGAGCACGCCTACGCGCTACGTCACGAACTCGACAGCGCCTGGGCGGTACGGCCTCTGGCGCTGACGCGGGAAGAGGCTAGGCTCACGCTCGTGCTGGAGGACCCGGGAGGCCGTCCGGTTGATCAACTATGCTTTCGGCCGTTGCCGGTGGGCGAATTCCTGCGCGTGGCCATTGGACTCGCCGCAGCGCTGAACGGGCTGCACCAAAGGGGGTTGATCCACAAGGACATCAAGCCCGCCAATCTGTTGGCTCATCCCTCGACCGGTCAGGTCTGGCTGACGGGATTCGGCTTCGCCTCCCGCTTGGCACGCGAGCCGCTGACCCCGCATCCCCCGAATGTCATCGCGGGGACACTGGCGTATGTGGCACCCGAGCAGACCGGACGGATGAACCATGCCATTGACTCGCGGGCCGACCTGTACTCCTGCGGGGTGACGCTCTATCAGATGCTAACGGCTCAATTGCCGTTCAGCGCCTCGGATCCGATGGAGTGGGTGCACTGCCATATCGCGCGTCAACCGCCACACCCGGCCCACTGGCGCCCCGACATTCCACGGGCGCTTGGCGCCATCGTCATGAAGCTGCTCGCCAAAACACCTGAAGAGCGCTATCAAACCGCCGCGGGACTCGAATTGGACCTGAGGCTGTGTCTCACAGCCTGGGATGCGCACGGCCGTATCGACGGACCTTTTCTGCCCGGACAGTATGACGCTCTCGATCGGCTCGTGGTTCCAGCAAGACTCTATGGTCGCGACGCCGAAACGGATGTACTGACCCAGGCTTTTGAGCAGGTCGCAAGCGAAGGAAAGGCCAGACTCGTGCTGGTGTCCGGTCATTCCGGCATCGGTAAGAGTTCCGTGGTGCAGGCGATGCGCCATAGGGTCACTGCGGTACGATGCCTGTTCGCTACTGGGAAATTCGACCAGTACAACCAGAACATCCCGTTTGCAACCCTCGCGCAGGCATTCAGGGATCTTGTCCGCGATGTCCTGGGCAAGAGCAACGCCGAAGTCGAGCTTCAGCGGCGGGAGTTGCTGGAGGCCCTGGGTTCCAATGCCCAATTGATGGTCAAGCTGATTCCCGAACTTGAGTTCCTGATCGGACCTCAACCTCCGGTTCCCGACCTGTCCCCTCAGGACGCGCAGAATCGACTGCATCGAATGTTCGATCGCTTTATCGGTGTGTTCGCTCGATCGGAACGACCGCTGGTATTGTTTCTCGATGATCTTCAATGGCTGGATTCTGCAACGCTGTCCTTGGTAGAGCATCTCGTCACCGTATCGAGCGCTCGGCATCTGTTACTGGTGGGAGCCTACCGCGACAACGAGATAGGCCCAGTCCATCCGCTCCTGCGGGTATTGCAGGCGATGCGAAAGTCGGCGGAGCACTTCAGCGAAATCGTATTGGCTCCGCTGTCGGAAGACGATGTCGGGCGACTCCTGGCGGACACCTTTCGCGCCGAAAAGGAATCCGTCTTGACTCTCGCACAGGTTATGTATGCGAAGACGGGTGGTAACCCGTTCTTCACGATCCAGTTCATGAGGAGCCTGGCGGAAGACCGGCTCGTTTGGTTTGACAAAGATTCACGGGGCTGGCGATGGGACATCGAAGCCATTCAGGCGCGGGGCGTGACCGCCAACGTGTTTGGTCTTCTGGCAAAAATGCTCGATCGTCTGCCCGTTGCAACCCAGGAACTACTGCGGGATTTCGCCTGTCTCGGCAATCACGCGCATATGGACGTGCTCGGCGCCGCGTGTGGACTGACAAAGGAGGGACTTGAAAACGCGCTGATTCCCGCCGTTCATGCCGAGCTTATCGCCAAACACGCGGAACGTTACAACTTCATGCACGATCACATTCAGGAGGCGGCCTATTCTCTGACACCGCAGAGCGTCCGGCCTGCCGTGCATCTCCGCCTGGCGAGATCGCTGCTTTCCTGGGCGCAAGGCACACGCCTCGAAGAATACCTACTCGATGTCGTCAATCAGTTCAACCGTGGCGCCGCGGAACTTTCCTCGCAAGAAGAACGCGATCAAGTGGCCGAACTCAATGTCCGCGCCGGCAAGCGGGCCAAGGCCACCACGGCCTATGAATCCGCCTTCATGTACTTCAGCGCGGGCGGCGCGCTGCTCGGCGAGAATGCCTGGCACCGTCGGCGGGCGTTATCGTTCGCGCTCGAGCTTGACTTGGCGGAGTGTGAGTTTCTGACCGCCCAGCTGGCCGCGGCTGACGAGCGCCTTACAAAGCTCGAGCCTTTCATCGGAACTCTTCTTGAGCGATCAGCGGTTACGCAGCTGCGAGTGACGATATGTTCGGGACAAAATCAGCAACAGCGTGCCATGGACCTGACCCTGGACTTTCTCCGAAGCTACGGAATCGATTGGCCGGCCAGGCCGACCCGAGATGAAGTGATGCAGCAATATTCCGCGATGAGGCAACGGATGGGGGACCGCGCAATCGAGACCCTCGGCGATATGCCTGAACTTTCGGACCCGCATTGGCGCGCGGTACTCGATGTACTCGCGCCGGCGCTGCCCGTATCCATCTACCTCGATGAGAATCTGACTGCGCTCATTCTGTGCAAGATGGTGGACATCAGCCTGGAGTTCGGCAACTGCGCCGCATCGACCTTCGCCTACGTGCTATTGGCGAGCATTTATGGTCCCTACTTCGGTGACGCGGACACGGGATTTCGCCTTGGCGAAGTCGCATTTAAGATGATTCGAAAGCCGGAGTACGGACGCCACAGGGCTCGAGTCGCATCAGTCTTCGCCCATTGTGTCCATCATTGGAGCAGACCGGTGCGCACCTCCCAGGCGCTGACGCGCCAAGCGTACGACATCGCGATGGAAACTGGAGATCTGACCTATGCTGCGTACGGTCGCGTCTGCCTGCTCAGTGTATTGCTTGCAGGCGGCAACGCGCTCGATGAGATTCAGGCTGAGGCTGAAAGCGCGCTGGAATTCGCGAACAAATCAAAATTCGACCCGGCGATCAATCTGATTACCGTCTCGCTCGCGCTGACCCGGGCGCTGCGAGGTCTGACGCCACGACTTGGCTCATTCGACAATAGCGATTTCGACGAGGTTCGCTTTGCACAACAGCTGGAGGTCAATCCCTTGGCCACCTGCTGGTTTTGGATTCGCAAGCTGCAGAGTCGATATCTCGCCGGAGAATACGCTGCGGCATTGGCGGCGGCGAAGAAAGCTGAGGCCACACTGTTCACGTCGACTTTCTTTCTCGAGGTTGCGGAGTACCACTTCTTTCGGGCACTCGCAAACGCCGCCGAGTACCATGACACGCCTTGTGAAAACCAGTCGGAGCGCCTGCGGTCGATCACCACAGACTGTGAGCAACTGGAGACATGGGCCAAACAGTGTCCCGACAACTTTGCCGATCGTGCGGCACTGGTCCGCGCCGAGATTGCGCGCATTGAGGATCGAGAGCTCGAGGCGATGAGGCTCTATGAAGACGCCATTCGCGCGGCGCGCACGAACGGCTTTGTGCAAACGGAGGCGCTGGCGCACGAAGTCGCCGGGCGGTTCTATTCACGGCGCGGCTTCGATGCGATCGCAGCGGCCTATATGCAAAGTGCCAAGTCCTGTTACCGTATGTGGGGCGCCGACGGGAAGGTGCGTCAACTCGAGCAACAAGGCCTGACGGCCATCCCGGACGGGGCTTCCGCGAGCGTCGCCATGACTAGCGGTAAGGTTGCGGGAACACCTTTCGAGCATCTTGATCTTGCGACCGTCGTGAAATCATCTCAGGCGGTCTCAGCGCAGGGCGGCGTCGAACGATTGCTGCGAACCCTCATGGTCATTCTGCTCGAACATGCCGGCGCGCAGCGGGGTTTGCTGCTGCTGCGACGGGATGACAACCTGCGCATCGAAGCCGAAGCAAAAGTGACGCAGGACACCGTAAAGGTCCGTGTCAAGAAATCGCGTCCGACATCGAACGAGCTGCCGGAAACGCTTGTGCAATTCGTCGCTCGAACAGGGGAGACGGTGAGGCTGGATGACGCGCGTGCCGTGAACCAGTTCTCGACAGATACCTATTTCCTCAAGAACGAGTGCCGATCGATTCTATGTTTGCCGCTGTTGAAGCGTGCGGAATTGATTGGCATTTTGTATTTGGAGAATAACCTGACGTCGAATGTCTTTACCGCCGAACGCATCGCACTGCTTGAGCTTCTTGGCGGGCAGGCGGCGTTGTCGTTGGAGAGCGCATCCCTGGAGGAAAAGGACGCGCTCTTGAAGGAAGTTCATCATCGCGTCAAGAACAATTTGCAGCTGATCAGCAGCTTGCTGAACTTGCAAGCTGCCCGAATCGCCGACCCGACGATCGCTGATCGGCTGAACGATAGTCGAAACCGGATTCGATCCGTGGCCCTTGTGCACGAGAACTTATACCAGGCGGGCAATTTCTCCAGAATCTCGATGGCGGGCCATATTCGAAGCCTTTGTGCCCACCTGAGCCGCGCGTATGACGTACCCGGCCGAACTCCGGAGCTGACCATTGAGGTCAGCGAGCTGCAGCTCGACATGAATCAGGCAATCGCCTGCGGGCTTATCATCAACGAGCTGGTTTCAAACGCGTTGAAGCACGCTTTCCTGCCGGGGCCAGCGGGGCACGTGAAGATAGAACTGCGCTCTTCGAGCGGTCGGCAGCGGGTTCTAGAGGTGAGCGACGATGGGGTCGGGCTTGCGCCGGACTTCGATATCGCGCGTACGAACTCATTGGGTCTGCGGCTGGTGCAGGATCTAACCGATCAGCTTCACGGCACGCTAGTCGTGAAGTGTGATCCTGGGACACGCTTTGTGATCAGCTTCGATGCAACCGGACTCGATGAAGGTGACGAATGATCCCATCTAGAATCCTGGTGGTGGAGGACGATCGGATCGTCGCTCGGGATATTCAGCAGCAACTGTCGAGGATCGGCCATGTGGTCGTCGGCATAACGGCCCGCGGGGAGGACGTCATGGCATTGGCCGTACAGAGCCAACCTGACCTGGTGCTGATGGACGTGCGCCTGGAAGGCAAGCTCGACGGCATTGATGTCGCACAGCAGATTCATGAGGCCTTCAGAGTTCCGGTCATTTTCCTTACCGCCTACGCCGACGAGGAGACCACTCGGCGGGCACGTGTCACGGAGCCTTTTGGCTATCTCCTCAAGCCGTTCGAAGACTCGCAGCTTCGAACGACCATCGAAATGGCGCTCTATAAGCATGCCGCGGATCGCAAGCTGCGCCAAAGCGAGCGCCGTTATGCCGTGACGCTGTCCAGTATCGGTGATGCGGTGATTGCCACGGACGAGTTGCTGCTAGTGACCTACATGAACCCGGTGGCGGAGCTGCTCACCGGCTGGCCGGTGTCGGAGGCGATCGGTCGTCCGCTCATCGAGATATTCCGCATCATCAATGAAGACACACGCCAGACGGTCGACAACCCGGCGGTCAAAGTGCTCCGTACCGGCGTCGTCGTGGGACTCGCAAACCATACGATGTTGGTGGCACGCGACGGTCGGGAGTTTCCAATCGACGACTGCGGCTCACCGATCGTCGACGATGGCGGCGCCATTACCGGCACGGTACTGGTGTTTCGCGACATTTCTGACCGACGTCAGATTGACGCTGCCCTTCGCAATGCTCAGTCAGAGCTGGCGACGGTTGGCCAGCGACTGATGCTGGGTGAGCTTGCCGCGACCATCGCTCATGAGGTCACCCAGCCCATGTCGGGCGTCAGCCTCAATTGCGATGCGGTATTGAGGATGTTGGAGGCCGATATTCCGGATCTTGAGAAGGTGCGCTCGGCCATCCAGCGTGTCGATCGTGATGCGCGGCGGGCCGTTGAGATCTGTGCGCGAATTCGGGATCTATTTTCAAGAGCGGGCAGTACCGCCCTGGCGCCCGTGGACTTGAACGATGCCATCCAAGAAGTTGTCCATCTCAAGCGCAATGAGATTCGCAGTGCTGGCGTCACGCTCCGGATGGAATTGGGCGACGATCTGCCCCGTCCCGTCGGGGACCGAGTGCAGTTGCAGCAGGTGATCGTAAATCTGATCACGAACGCCATACAGGCGATGTCCGGTGCCGAATCGACCCACGGCGAGTTGCTAATCAGAACAGAAAAGACGGGGGACGCTGAGGTGCAAGCTCTTTTCCAGGACACGGGAGTCGGTATCGAACCGTCAAAAATAGACCAGATTTTTGGCGCATTTTACACGACGAAAGTGGACGGAATGGGAATGGGCCTGTGGATCAGCCGCTCGATCATCGAAAAACATAGGGGCCGCCTTTGGGCCATCGTGAATACCGGTCCGGGACTGACGATTGCGCTAACTCTTCCGTGCAGGTCCTCGGCTGCATTCGTGCCCTCCACTTGACGGGTGTCCATAGGGTCCAGCGTCCACATGCTGAAATCGAGTTCTATGGGGTCCCCGGTGCGGTTGACGGGGTAGGTCTTGTGGCGTCTTGGCGCGCTTTGGCCAGGCGCAATTGCCTGTCACCACGGGAGACGCCGGTTGGGCACCTCTACAGCCTCACTTGTCTTGGGGAAGGCCCGCAATCTTAGGGACCGCACGCTTCCTGAAGTCTGCATCCGTAAAGCGCAGAAATCCGATCTCGTGCCGTACGGCAGCTTCTACGATGCGATGAAGCGCGTCCCGCTCATGAGCTGACCAGGGCCCCTCAACATACAGGCAGAGCCCGCCAATGTGTAACCAGTTCTGATCAATGATTCCGGCAATCGCGCCGGCATCCTTGGCCTCGCCGTTGTATTGCGTCGTGCCATTGCTGAAGACGGCCACTCTAATTTGTTCCGCGTCCGTTCCGCAGGGTTGATCGCGGACCTCGTAACCGAAGTGATTTAGGACTGCAGTGTAGGTGTCATCGCCCACTAGAGACGATGTCGCCGCCAACAAGACACCGATCAGAAACGCAGTCATGTACCCGTCCTCCCTCTACTTTTCCGAATGTCGGATTCCGCCCCGAACTTGGAGCCAGTTGCCCAGCGCCGATACACTCCCCGTCACGCCTATCGTGCTTGGTTTTCGGCACCAAAGCCCAAATACGGGGGTTCGGCGGCCCGCAAGAAGCGGTAGCGTTCCATACCCCGCCGGATGTGGTAGCGGAAGCGCCAATGGCGCGCACCGTTCGGATATATCCACAGGTGCAGTCCCTCCCGTCAGACAATTTGCAAAGCGTCTCTTTGGGCTTGGCGGCCATAGTCGCGGGTGTCGGTCAACATCGCGGTGTTACCCCCGCGTGACGGCGGGTAACGCCGGGGGCGAAACACCGTGATTTTACGGGATTCTTAGGGGGTTTGGAGCCGTCCCGGGGCGAACGGCGGCCAATGGTGCGGGGCTAGTGGTGGGCCGTGTAGGGATCGAACCTACGACCAAGAGATTAAGAGTCTCCTGCTCTACCAGCTGAGCTAACGGCCCGGATTTTTCTGCCCGGCACCCCTTGCAGGTGCCGACGCGCCCGCTGCCTTGAGGCGGGGGCGCGATTCTATCTGAACTTGTCCGCCTGCGGGCAAGTGCAAATGGGGTGGACGATGGGACTCGAACCCACGACGGCCGGGATCACAACCCGGGGCTCTACCAACTGAGCTACGTCCACCGTCGAAACTCATGACTGCACGTGCTCGCGCCTGCTGGCGCGCCCGGCAGGAATCGAACCTGCGACCCTCGGCTTAGAAGGCCGATGCTCTATCCGCTGAGCTACGGGCGCACGGCAAATCCGCGACATCAACTAACTGGTCGGGGCAGCAGGATTTGAACCTGCGACCCTCTGGTCCCAAACCAGATGCGCTACCAGACTGCGCCATGCCCCGCCCCACCGCGATCGCGGATCCGAGGACGACTATACCTTCCGGACCGTACCAACGGGGGCCGGCATGATACGGAGCGCCCTGGAAACCGTCAATTTCAGGCGCGGCGCCACTCCGTGCGCCCCCCTGGGCGGTCCTCCAGGACGACGCCCTGGGCCGCGAGCTCATCGCGGATCCGGTCCGCTTCCTTGAAGTCCTTGTTCTTGCGGGCATCCAGCCGCCGGGCGACCAGCTCATCGATCGCCCCATCATCGGCGCCGGCCGTGGGCGCGACATCCCCCTCGACGCAGGGCGTGCGCAGCCGCGCCCACTCCTCGGCCGGCAACTGGGCGATTCCCAGCACCGCCGACAGCACACGCAGCTCGGCCGCGATCTGACCGGCCAGCGGCGCCTTGCCTTCGCGTTTGGCCACATTCAGATCGCGCGTCATGGTCTGCAGCACGGCGACGGCCTCGGGAGTATTGAAATCATCATCCATCGCCGCGCGATAGGCCTGCGTGTACTGCGAGACCGGTGCCGGTTGTGCCGGCTCGACCTCGCGCAGCGCGCTGTAGATCCGCTCCAGCGCCGCCGTCGCCTGGGTGAGCTGCTCGAGGCTGTAGTTGATCGGGCCGCGGTAGTGGCTCGACACCACAAAGTAGCGGATCACTTCGGCATGCCGCACCCGCTTCAGCGCCTCGACGATGGTGAAGGAGTTGCCGAGGGACTTCGACATCTTCTCGTTGTCGATGTTGAGGAAGCCGTTGTGCATCCACAGCCGCGCGAAGCAATCGCCGCTGGCGGCACGCGACTGCGCGATTTCATTCTCGTGGTGCGGAAATTTGAGAACCATGCAGCCGCCATGGATGTCGAAACGCGTCCCGAGCAGCGCTTCGGACATCGTCGAACACTCGATATGCCAGCCCGGCCGGCCCGCGCCCCAGGGGGACGGCCAGGAGGGCTCGCCGGGTTTGGCCATCTTCCACAGGACGAAGTCGAGCGGATCGCGCTTGTTGGGGTCGACCGCGACGCGCTCACCGGCACTGAGCTCCTCGACCCGCTCGCCGGAGAGCGCGCCATAGGGCTCGAACTTGCGCACCGCGAACATCACATCGCCGCCGGGGGAGACGTAGGCGAAGTCCTTGTCGATGAGGCGGGCGGTGAGCTCGATCATGCCCGGCACGTAGGCCGTCGCACGGGGTTCATGGTCCGGACGCAGGATGCCGAGCGCGTCATAGTCGCGATGCATCAGGGCGATGTAGCGCTCGGTGAAGGGGCCGATGTCCTCGTGGCGCTCCGCCGCCCGCTTGATGATCTTGTCGTCGATATCGGTAATGTTGCGCACGAACGTGACTGCATAGCCGCTGAATATGAGATAGCGGCGCACGACATCGAAGGCGATCTTGGAGCGCGCATGTCCCATGTGGCACAGGTCAAAGACCGTATCGCCGCAGACGTACATGCCGATACGACCGGGCTGCAGCGGCTGCAGCGTCTCCTTCTGTCCCGTGAGCGAATTGAAGATGCGAATCATGGCGCTAGATTACGCGAAGCGCGCCA
>Ga0210385_10000982_pt1 | contig 18132 bp, 15 predicted proteins | sample IncBWH26OmetaG_FD_160107 | JGI IMG/M metagenome (GOLD analysis project Ga0210385, IMG submission 160107) | Forest soil microbial communities from Barre Woods Harvard Forest LTER site, Petersham, Massachusetts, United States - Inc-BW-H-26-O ...
CACATCCGCGATGGCCAGGTTCATGCCCTTGGCGCCCGTGGGTGGCACGATATGAACGGCGTCGCCCGCGAGAAAAAGACGCTCGTGCTGCATCGGCTCGGTGACGAAGCTCCGCATCGGAGTAATGCTTTTTTGCAGGACGGCGCCTTCGTTTGGCTTCCAGCCGTCGTCGCATGCGAAGCGCAGGAAGAGTTCGCTCCAGATGCGATCGTCCGGCCACCGCGCGATGTCTTCGCTCGCGTCGCACTGCAGGTACAAGCGAGTTACGGAGCGTGAGCGCATGCTGAACAGCGCGAAGCCTCTCTCGCTGTTCATGTACACGAGTTCAGGCTGCGACGGCGCCGCTTGCGCCAGAATTCCCAGCCAGGAATAGGGATAGCTCGTCTCGAACGTTTTCAGCGTGTCAGGCGGGATTGTGCGCCGCGAAACTCCGTGGAAACCGTCGCAGCCGGCGATGAAATCGCAATGGAGAGTATGTGGCGCCCCGTCTGCTGTGAATGTGATGGACGGACGCGAGCCTTCAAAGTCGCGTGGAACCACATTTTCAACTTCAAAATGAATCGGAATCTGCCGTTGTTCCGTGGCGCTGACCAGATCCTTGACGACTTCGTGCTGGCCGTAAACCATCACTGCGCGGCCGGTGAGCAATGGAAAGTCGATGCGGTGACGCTTGCGGTGGAAGCCAAGCTCGATGCCGTTGTGCAGCAGCCCCTCGCGGCGCATCCTTGCGCCGAGGCCAAGCTGATCCAGCAGATCGACAGTCCCTTGTTCCAGAACGCCCGCTCGTATGCGGCTTTCGATGTGCTCCCTGCTCCGCGCCTCCAGAATCACGGAATCAATGCCGCGGCTCCTGAGTAAGTGCGCGAGCATTAGCCCCGCGGGCCCTGCTCCGATAATTCCAACTTGCGTCTTCATCGACGGTGTCTCGGGGCGCGCAGCGCGTCAGCTTTCCGAAGGAAGGCTCGCGAAGACAGCCGCCGCCCACTGGAAAGCGTTGTTCGCCGCAGGAAGCCCGCAATAAATCGCCGTTTGCAGAAGCACCTCTTGTATCTCCTGCTTCGTTACTCCATTGCGCAGCGCGGCGCGAACGTGCATTTTGAACTCTTCCTCGCGGTTGAGCGCCACCATCATGGCGAGCGTGATGAGGCTTCGGGTCTGGCGCGGCAGCCCTGGACGCGACCAGATTTCTCCCCACGCGTAGCGTGTTATGAAATCCTGAAAGGGTTCGTTGAACGCATTGAGCTTTTCAATCGTGGCGTCTACATGAGCCGATCCCAGGACCTCGCGACGTACCTTCATGCCCTGTTCTTTTCTCTGCGCGTCATCCACAAGTGTCTCCATGAGAAAGAAAGTCGAGTACGCCTGCCCTAAAGCTTTCCGCCGCCTCGATATTCGAAAGGTGCGCGGCGTCGAGCGGCAAGGTCTCAGCGTTCGTGATGCGCTCGGCAAGGAATCGCGCATCTTCGGGAGTCGTTACGGGATCGTGCCGGCCAAAGACGACGAGTGTCGGCGCCTTGATCTGATGCAAATCACCGCGCAGGTCGCCGTCTCGAATCGCGGCGCAGTTGGCGACATATCCGTCGCGGTTGGCCGCGGCCAGAAGAGCACTCACGGAAAGCAACGCCTCGGGGTGCGCGCTTCTGAATTGTGGTGTGAACCAGCGTTCGACCACAGCCGGGATAATTGTCTCCATGCCGTTTGCACGCACCACGCGGATGCGCTCATTCCATGAGGCCTCCGTGCCGATCTTCGCGGCCGTGTTGCAGATTACGAGCTTTCGCAACCGTTGCGTTGCGTGAATTCCCAGCCATTGGCCCACCAGGCCGCCCATGGATAATCCACAGAAGCTCGCACTGGCCAACTCCAGATGATCCATCAGCGCCACCACATCGCCGCCCAGCTGGTCGATCGTGTACGGTCCAGCGGAGACGGACGATCGACCGTGGCCCCGCCCGTCGTACCGGACGATCGTGAAGCGTCCTCGGAACACTGCAATCTGCGGCTCCCATAGTGAGAGATTTGTGCCCAGAGCGTTGGAGAGAACGAGCGTTGGAAGGCCCGGCTTCGCATCCACCTCGTAATAGAGATTGCACCCGTCGTGATTGAAATAAGGCATGGGTCAGCGCTCTTTTCGGTTCGAGGGAAAAGCGCTGTGATACGCGGCAAGAACGCTGTCGATCATCGTACCAGCCGCGCCGAGATAGTTCGCCGGATCAACCACGGCATCGAGTTCCGCTTCGCTCAAACGCGAACGGATGGCCGGGTTTTCGCCCAGCGCGACGCGGAGCGAAACATTTGTCTGTTGGGCATGGCGGGATGCTTCCTCGACGAGTTCATGCGCTACGTCGCGTCCCGTGTGCGCCGCCAGTGCCATGCTCACCGCTTCAGACGAGACCAGTCCCTTCGTCACGTCCAGGTTTCTTCGCATCGCGTCCGGAAATACGCTCAGTTGTGGCAGCATCGTCGCGAAGCTCTCGATCGCTCCGGAAGTCAGCGCGCAAATTTCCGGCAGCGCTTCCCATTCTGCGTGCCAGCCTCCAAGGCCGCGTTCATGCTCTTGAACCATTGCAGAGAGCATCGTGCTCACCAGGCCAGGAACCCTGACGGAAGCCGAGAGCAGGATTGCAGCCGTCACCGGGTTTTTTTTGTGCGGCATTGTGGACGAGCCACCGCGTCCTTCCGCGGCAGCCTCGGCGAGTTCGCCGATCTCTGTTTGCATGCTGAGCGAAAGATCGCGCGCAATCTTGCCGAGCGTCCCGACGAGAATCCCTTGAAATGTTGCCACTTCGGCGAAGCGGTCGCGATTGGCATGCCAGGGGATGGAGGGTAGCGAGAGCTGAAGTTCTTTCGCCAACATCGCGGTAACTGCCGGACCTTTGGAGCCGAGAGACGCGAGCGTTCCCGCTGCGCCTCCAAACTGCAGAGTGAGTACGCGCGGCTTCAGCTCCGCAAGCCGTTCGCGGTGGCGGAGAAAGCTGTCGAGCCAGCCGGCGGTCTTCAGTCCGAACGTGATCGGCACGGCGTGCTGCAGCCATGTTCGTCCCGCCATCAGCGTACAGCGATGCTTCGTGGTCAGTTCGGCAAGATCCACGCAGACTGCGTCAATCAGCTCGCCAAGCAATTTGAGATGCTCACGCAGTTGCAGAATCGTCGCCGTGTCAATCACGTCCTGGCTCGTCGCGCCCCAGTGGACGTATCCAGCCGCCTCGGCGCTCAGCGCGCGCACGATCGAAGTCAACTGCTTCACCAGAGGGATCGCAAGGTTGCCCGCGGACGCGCTGCCCTCCGCAAGCGCTGCGCGATCGAAGCCATCGATATTGCAGCAGGAGATGATCGTCTCAGCCGCCTTGGCGGGAATCATGCCCAGTGTTGCCTCAGCGCGTGCAAGTGCGGCTTCCACGCGAAGCATCGCGGCGAGATGAGCGTTTTCGGTAAAGATATCCTGGCCGCGCGAAGAGCCGAACAGTCGGTCGTAGGCTGTGAAATGGGTCACTGGACGTTCGCCCTCTGGGCGCTCAAAGGATACTGTTTCTTGATCTCCCTGCCTATGAATCATGCGGGCGGTTCACGGAGGATACCGCGGCCTTCTCATTCACGCGTCGAAAAACACGGTCTCGCCGGCTCCGCTTAGGCGGAAGTCGATGCACCATGTTCTCTGGTCATCGCGGTCATCGCGAGCCAGCAGCGTTTCGCGGCGTTCGAGAGGAATCAGTCGCAGGATCGCGTCCTCGGAGTTGGCCGGATCGCCCGTGAAGTAGATTCGCGTGGAAATGTGGCGCAGTATTCCGCGTGCGAAGATATGCACGTTGATATGCGGAGCCTGCAGTTCGCCGTCGACGCCGGCAACCCGGCCGGGACGCACGGTTTCAAATACGGTGATTCCGTCGTTGTCGGAAGGTTGGCGGCCGTGGCCCCGAAAGGCGGGGTCGGCGGCGTGCTGCCGGGGATCGTCAGGATGATTGTAATTGCCGTTGGCGTCAGCCTGCCACAGCTCGATCAGCGCATCCGGCACGCCTGCTCCTTCGGCATCGAGCACGCGAATGACGAGTCGAATCCGGTTACCAACGGCTTGGTCTCCTGCAAGTTTTCCGGAATCGGCTTCGTACGCGAGGCCGATGTGAAAAAAGGGGCCCACAGTCTGCGAAGGCGCCGGTACGAGGTCTCTGGCGTCGTGTTTCAAGGCTTGTTCTCAAAAGGCGTGGCGTCTCGCCCGCGAAGCACGATGTCGAATCGGAAGGCGAGCGCCCAGTCCGGCTTGGTATTTTCCAGATCAAAGGTACTGATCAGCCGCCGGCGTGCCCTCTCGTCCCGAATCGACTGCAGGATCGGATCGTATGGAAAGAGCGGGTCGCCCGGGAAATACATCTGGGTGACAAGCCGCGAGAGGAATGCGGTGCCGTAAAGCGAAAAGTGAATGTGCGCCGGCCTCCAGGCGTTGTAATGATTGCGCCACGGATACGCGCCCGGCTTGATGCTCACGAAGCTGTAGTTGCCTTCGTGATCGGTCATCATGCGTCCACCGCCAATGAAGTTGGGATCGAGAGGCGCGGGATGATTGTCGTTCGCGTGCCGGTAACGGCCGGCGGCGTTCGCTTGCCACACCTCGACCAGCGTATTGGAAATCGGGCGTCCGCCTTCGTCGAGCACCCGGCCGGAGACGACGATTCTTTCACCTTGCGGCTCACCGGCGCACTGCCGCGTGAGATCGTTATCGGTTTCTCCGATTGCTCCATGTCCGTAAACGGGGCCAGTCAGCTCGGAAAGCGTCTGCGGTATTACGATCAGCGGCTCGCGCGGGTTGCGCAGGGCGGTGGAGACGTAGCCGGGATAATTTCTTTCCGGCTGGCTCCCCGGAACGATTGGATCAAATGTCTTCACGCCCGTTTGCACCCGGTGTTTTGTGCGCGATTAGCGCACCGATTCGATTGCTGAAAGACGCTAGCATTTAACGATACCCTTTCTCTTCAGGTCAAGCTAAGAGAGCCTGTGCGATAATCGGTACAGGCCTGCGCCATGACTCCGGAAACTCATCCATATCAGCAAACAGAAAATCGCCTCGCCGCCTTTGCGGGAAACCCGGACTTCGTTCTCTCCCTGGCCCGCGGGCTGCAGGTGATTGAGGCGTTTCAGCGCATCACGGACGCACTTTCCGTCGGAGAGATTGCCTTGCGCACCGGACTTTCCCGGGCCTCCGTTCGCCGGCTTCTGATCACGCTCGAAATGCTCGGCTACGCTTCGCATGAAGGTCCGTCTTACCGGCTCAGCCCGCGTGTTCTGCAGCTTGGATTTTCTTACCTTTCGTCGAATTCTCTCGAAGCCCTCGGATTCCCGCTTCTGCAGCACGTCACGCAGCTCCTGAGCGAATCTGCTTCTCTGGGCGTTCTGGAACGCGACGAAATGGTCTACGTCGCGCGCTCCGCCGCGCAGCGCGTAATGTCGATCGGGCTCTCCGTCGGAAGCCGTTTGCCGGCATACTGCACATCCATGGGCCGAGTGATGCTGGCAGCGCTTCCGCCCGAGGATCTTTCCAGTTTTCTCAGACGGGTCCGAGTTGAGCGCCTTACGCCGAAGACGATCGTGAACAAGTCTCAATTGGCGCGGGTGATCGAACGTGTGCGCGCCGACGGCTACGCTTTGGTGGACGGAGAATTGGAAATTGGGCTGCGCTCGATTGCGGTGCCGGTAAAGTCTCGTTCGGGGCGCGTCGTTGCCGCGATGAACAGCGGCGTGCATGCGGCGCGCGTCACCAGGCAGCGCATGCAGACGGAGTTTCTACGCGTCTTGCGGCAGCAAGCTTCATTGCTGGGCTCGATGCTGGCTTGACGCGGAATCGTCTTTCGCGCCGAAGCCAAGTCTTCTGAAACGTGGGAGCGATCTCAACCATGCAATCGGCTTATATCTGCGACGCGATTCGAACACCCTTCGGCCGCTACGGCGGTGTGCTCTCTGCGATCCGCACGGATGATCTGGCGGTATTGCCCATCCGCGCCTTACTGTCGCGCAACCCGGACGTAGACTGGTCCCGTCTCAACGACGTGATTTACGGCTGCGCGAACCAGGCGGGCGAGGACAATCGCAACGTCGCGCGCATGGCGCTCTTGCTGGCAGGCCTCCCGCAGGAAGTTCCCGGCTCCACGGTCAATCGCCTTTGCGGCTCCAGCATGGATGCGATCGCCGGCGCTTCTCGTGCGATCAAGAGCGGCGAAGCTTCGTTCATTCTTGCGGGCGGTGTGGAGAGCATGTCGCGCGCGCCCTTTGTGATGGGCAAAGCAGACTCCCCTTTCTCGCGCAACGCGAAACTCGAGGACACCACGCTGGGCTGGCGGTTCATCAATCCCGGGATGAAATCAAAATATGGCGTCGATTCCATGCCGGAGACGGCCGAGAACGTGGCCGAGGAATTCCACGTAACTCGCGAAGACCAGGACCGCTTCGCCCTCCGCAGCCAGCAAAGAACCAGTGCGGCTCAGAACGATGGCTTCTTTTCGAGCGAAATTGCCCCTGTTGAAGTGCCGCAAAAAAATGGGTCCGCCATCTGGATCGATCAGGATGAGCATCCCCGCCCGGACACCACCTATGAGGCACTGGCGCGTCTGAAACCCGTCGTTAAGCCCAATGGCACGGTAACGGCCGGGAATGCGTCCGGCATAAATGACGGCGCCTGCGCGCTTTTGATCGCATCGGAAGACGCCGCAAAAGCAGCCGGACTTCGTGCACGCGCGCGAATTGTCGCGTCCGCCTCCGCCGGAGTCGCGCCCCGAATCATGGGAATGGGGCCCGTTCCCGCCACGCGCAAAGCCCTCGCGGTTGCCGGGCTGCAACTTTCACAAATGGACGTGATCGAATTGAACGAGGCATTTGCCTCGCAGGCGCTTGCTGTGCTGAGAGCGCTCGGTTTGCCGGACGACGCCTCGCACGTAAATCCCAACGGTGGCGCCATCGCGATCGGTCATCCACTGGGCGCAAGTGGAGCGCGTCTCATTACCACCGCCCTCAATCAGCTGGAGAAAACGCGCGGGACGTATGCTCTCTGTACCATGTGCATCGGCGTAGGCCAGGGCATCGCCACGATTATCGAGCGCGTGGGCTAGTCGCCCTGTCGCAATATTCCGCACGAGGGAAAACGCCTGTCCCTCCCCAACCGCCGGGGCGAGCAGTACGTCTGCGTCTGTTCAAACGACGCATCGGTGCCGACGCGGCCGACTCAATCCAGCACAGCCGCATTTTCTCACTTCTTTGAATTTCGGCGAGCGACGCTCCTGCGCGAAGATCTTGCCATGCGCCAGCAACTCGCTGCCTTCAGCCGGCGAAATCCAAGGCCAAGGAGTGGATTTGAACCACGGACCTCCTGGGCCCCTTCGCAGATCGCTACTGCAACGCCCGATCAACCTCAGTAGCGCGGACGATGAAACGCTTTGGAGCCGGCCCTACAAAATAAAATGGGAAGCATGTGATCAGAGTGAGATCGTGGCCTGCTGATGGGGCCAGTATTTGAATGTCGGACGCAGCAACGATTTCCGTGGATTCGACGTGGTAATGGAAGGTGTCGCTTCCCGTCTTAAAGGTGATTTCGTCGCCCTGTCGAATATTGCGAAGCGGCCGGAAGAAAGTGTCCCGGTGGCCAGCCAGAACGATGTTACCCTGCTCGCCCGGCAAGGCCGATTCTGACAGATGACCTACCGCATGCCCTAAGTCCGTGCTCGAATCGCCTTGAACGACGATCGCCTTGATCTGCAGGCGAGAAATGTGAATCTCGCCTAGCACATCGCCTTCGGCAAGGATATTCGCTTGGGCTGGACTGGCGGCTCGCTCGAATTTTCTGATTTCGACCGCTTGATAGATGTGTGAATCGGCGAAGCCGAAAGCAGCATACCCGAGGGCAAGACCTCCTAACACAAATAGAACGCGGCACGACATTCGGATGGCATACGCATACTTGGGTTGGCCGATGCCGGTTTGCAGCGCGTGGACACTCATCTCGCACCCGACTCCGGCGGCGCTCCAAGCTGACTCGAAGCAGCGATCGAGTATCCTTGGCGAGTCCGCACGTGCACTTTGCCGTGGCCTGGCGCAGTGACCTTCACTTCGATCTTTCGAAACGCGTCAACACGCTCTACGTTCTGGGGAGCATAGCCAAGCGTGTACTGCTCACGGAGATCCCGAGCGATATCCCTTGACACGTCCGCGACGGAGTCGCGTGCGCCGGGGAAATAAGCCATTCCCCCGGTGTCTTTGCATAGCCGCCGCAGAAGGCTTGGGTTCTCGTCAGCGTCATCCGGGCTGAACAAAGCGATCGCGTAAATTGAAGCTTGTGATTGGCGAGCTTGGGTCAGGACCTGCGAGTAAGTAAGGTGGCTGGCATTGTCGCCGCCATCGCTGACGATGACGAGCGCCTTCTTCTCCCAATGGCCGTACTGCAGATGGTTTAGCCCTTCATTCACCGCATCGTAGAGCGCTGTGCGCCCGCGCGCGGAAACGGCGGTGAGAGCTTCCTCAAGTTGCTCCGCATCGTCAGAAAATGGTTTGCCATTCATGAGTTCGATCGAAACGTTATCGTTGAAATCCACGATGAACATTTCATCTTGTGGATTGCTCGAGTGCGCGAAGGAAGAGACCGCGGACGCCACATCCGAAAGCTTGGGGCCCATGCTTCTGCTGTGGTCGACGACGAGCCCTACAGCGACCGGCGTGTCCTCTTTCTGAAAAACCGTAAGATTTTGTGACGTCCCATTCTCGTAGACGCGAAAGTCGTCTGGTTTGAGGCCGGCGACAGCCGCTCCGCGGCAGAGGAACTACTGCATTTGTACAGCTGGCTTTGAGAAACGCTTCAAACCAAGGCCAAGTCCGAGGAAGGCCGCACCAAAGAGCATGAAGAGGGGCAGCGAACTCGCAGTCTTTGGCAGTTGTTTCGTTTCCGTGACTTGAGCAACCTCGACCGGCGCCGGAGTTGCAGCCGAAGCGACGGGGGGTGCAGTCTCGATTACAGTGGATACTTCCACTTCTTTTTGGTCAGGCGTGACGGCAACGATCGGAATCGTCTTCATCGCGGCACTATCAAGCGCGTCCGCTTCAACTGCCGGGACAACGACTTTGGTCGTTTCTGCCAACTGGACCGCACGAGCCTTGGGGTAGACGAATTCCTGTCCGAAGTTGTCGCCGGGATAGAACCACGCGCGAAGAGCATCCGGGGAATCGGCGGCACTTTCGTTGAATGTCATGACTGTCTTGCCGGTGGGCTCCAACCGATAGTCGTTGATTGCCAAAATAGTTGTGATGAGATGAGTTCCGTCCGCATTGAAGATTTCAACGACGTGACGATCGGAGAGAGTATTCAACAGCTGAAACGTGTATGTGCCGGCGGGAAGAACTGTGCCGGGAACTTCCACAGGCTGGCTGAACGTGACGCTGGTTTTCTTGTTCCAGTCGTCAGCGCGAACGCCGGGCAATACTGTGCCGGCCAACAGAGTAAGGGCGAGCAAACTACACGCTACTTGCGTGATTTTCATGCGAATTTCCTCCAAGAACTTTTCCGTGTCTGGTTGCATAGGATGGAGCCGAGACGATCAGACGAGAAGCGAGGGCCTGCGCGAAAGTCTTTTTGTTTGTTCCTACGACAGTAGTGTGGACGAGATCGCTTAGGAGCGCTGTTCACTTAAGCACACAGTCAGTGGCAAATGGCGCCTAGATGCGCCCAAGAAGCAGAAGAATCACGACGATCAAAAGGACCAAGCCCACTCCGCCTGATGGGACGTAACCCCATCGACGGCTATGCGACCACGTCGGCATCACACCAAAGAGAACCATCAAGAGGGCCACGATCAAGATTATTCCCAACACGTGTGTTTACTCTTTTCTCGGCAATCGCTGCAAATGGGCATCGCAGGATGTCTCGCACAGATATTGAGTCATCCCGTAGGGCTGGATTGAACCGTCATCACGTCACGAGGTGGACGCCGCCTTCCGGCTGCTCCTGGCGTCGCAGGCGGTTGTTATTTCAAGTAGCTTTTCTGCCCGCTGGTGTTTCGCCCTTCCCGCCAACGTTCATGCGTTTCGGTTACGTTCCAATGCGCATGTGGGAGAGAGAATGAAAAAGTCCAAAAATGTTCAAGAGCCACAAAACAACGGCAATCACAACCACTGCGTTCAAGATCGACTTGATACTTCCTGCCATGGGGATAAAGGCGTTCACTAACCACAGGAGGACGCCCACCACAATCAGGGCGATTACAACTTGCATGAGAGGCATGATCTTTTTCCTTTTCTGCGCTTCGCGAGACGATTGAATTAACCCTTAGATTGCTTCATGCGCCGTCCTGCCAACATCGAAGGGCTATTTCAACTTCACGATTGGCTGGAGTTTCTGTCGAGCCAGAGTGCCTGGTCGTTCTTCAATCCTCGTGTCTCGTAGAAGCTCGGCGAAATAAATTGTAGGAACGGGTCGGCGGCAGACCAATCCCACTTGTTTCTATCGCACATCGATCGTAGTCCTCACTGACAGTGAAATCTGTTCACTTATGTACAAGTGCGAATTCTAATGATCGCGGGATCGACTCGTTGTGAGCCTTCAATTAGGCAAGTTCGCGGATTGCGAAGCCGCTTCGAGGGCAGCCGTGTTTTTTCAATGCGCTCATGCGCGGTCTGATGGGGAGGTATGGGGACTTGCGATTTCTTATACGGACGGGGCGACGCTTCATCCATTTGATCCCTCACGCTCCCGCTTGGCATTTGCGCGATTCGCACCGTCAGTGAACGCGGGTTGCGAATCCGCCTGTTGCGAAGGAAATACGCTCGGCGGCGTAAGCGCGTGTGACTTCTTGAACTTCGTGGCATAGAGAGTCTTGTCCGCCGCGTGCAGAAGCGTTCCGATCGTGTCCGCATCCTGCGGATAACTCGCGATTCCCACGCTGACCGATAGCGGAGGATGCTCGGCATCCTTTTTGACTAGATCGCAAATTCGCTGCGCCACTGATGCGCCGGCGGCCTTGGGCGTCTCCGGCAGAACCACGGCAAATTCATCTCCGCCGTGTCGCGCAGCGGTATCGATTGACCGGCAGCAGTCCGTCAGGATCTGCGCGAGTCGGCACAGCGCTCGGCTTCCCACGGCATGGCCGAATCGATCGTTAATCTTTTTCAACCCATCGAGATCCAGCAAGAGAATGGAGAATTCGCGCCCGCTTCGTCCGGACCGGGAAATCTCGGCCTGCAGCACCTCGAAAAGACAGCGATGATTGCCAAGGCCGGTCAGGGAATCGGTCGATGCCTGATGCCGCAGCTGATCCTCAAGGGTTTGCTGTTCCGTGGTATCGACGACGATGATTTCGTGACCGGCAAAGTTGCCGTGATCGTCATATACGCCGCGGCCGCTCAACCGAATTCTCAGGGCAGTCCCATCTTTCCGCTTCCACTCTGCTTCCATCGGGTCGATGCGCCTTCTCTCAACAGAATCTATGCCGGACGCGAATTCATGGGAAAGTTTGGGAATAACCTCAAGTACTTGGTTCGCCGCAAGCAGCTCTTCTCTGGACGCGTATCCAAGCATCGCGATCAACGCCTGATTGATATCGAGCAATATTCCCTCGGCGTCGCACCGGTACGTCCCGTACGCGGGATTGTCTGCCAGCGCGCGATACAAAGATTGCGAGTGACTCAAGGCCTTGCGCGCTTCCTCCAGATCGGCGCGGAGTTTTCTGTTGCTCAAGGCCCGGCGAATGGCAATTGGCAGTTGCCCGATATGCTCTCGCTGGACGTAATCCGCAGCGCCATCGCCATTCAGCTGCGTGATGGAATCGCCGTCCTTCGACGTGGTCAGCAGGATCAACGGAGTCTCTCCCAGGCTCTGTTGCAGAAGCTGCAAGGTCTGCATCGCCTTCCGGCCTGAACCGGGGGGCTCGGCCACCACGACGTCATACGAATTGGTCTGAAGCAGTTCTCTACATTGGGAGAGATTCAAAACGAAATCGGCGCTGACAATGAATTGCCCTCGCTTGAGCTCTTGTAGACAAGAGTCGATCGTGTCCGCTTCGCGGTGAACAAAAAGGGCGCGCAACGGCCGGCTTCTGTGAGCTGTGCTGCTCTCCGGGCGGACACCACTCTGATCGCCGCGCAGGTTGTTCTGAAGGGAATTCGCCATAATCAACGTTCCGCGCGCACCCGGCGGCCTGTCTAGCAGAAGGGATCACCGACTCGCCGGGTGGTGCGCGCCTCGTGACAATAGGTCGGAAAAACAATTGGCGCTGTCACATTTTGAACACCTGCCATGCGTCCTATGTGAAAAAACATCCGCCGGCGATTCGCTCGCGATGGGTCTCACGATGTTCCAATGCCTCACGAAGCGTCGTTACGATAGCCGTGCCCATCCGCGCCATTGCCCCTCGCGCTTTAAGTCCGCCACCGCTCGATACCAGTCAGTTTGAGGCGATCCGAAAGGTCGGCCTCGCCATTCCCAATATTGGTAGGCTCTCTGGGAAACTTGCCTTTCTGCCATCACATCGTACGGTTGTCCGGGGGACTGCATCGTCCGTGCGTTGCTGCTAACACCACGATGAGACGAGCTATTTAGAGCGAGTGCCACTGTGATCTCGACGTGGGTGCCCTTTTTCAGCTTCACGTTGTCCCCATGCGCGTCCGTAAGCGTATTTTCAATACGGAGGCCTCGATAGGTTTGGTCGGCCACGCCGGTAGCAATCTGGGCTTTTTCCCGTTGGCCTGCTTGCGCCGGCGGAGTGATCTCCTCGACCAATCCAAGCGTAGTGACGGTCGCAGGCTCCACAATCCGCGCATGATCCCGATCATGCTCAGCGAGCCGGGTGGACCTTGCAATGCGTGGTTTCGCCATTTCCTTTTGGACGTCGGCGAGAGTTGAAGGTACGGGTTCTTTGTTGTGTCGATTGATAGTCATACCGTAACAATCACACCGACAGGAGATTAATAACGTTCACTTTTGCACAGGGCGCGCCGTGTTCGAAACGGTACTGCGCAACTATCAAGGGCGATCAATTATGAAGACATGGCTGCAAGGCGATCTATATGGAGCCTACGTCATAAGGAGCAAGTCATGACCCTTCCTAGCAATCCAAGCCCCTGGAAGCGCCATTATCAATCGGCGCTCGACGAGTCTAGCCAAGTCAAGCTGCAAGAGAAAGTGCACATCGCCGAATTAGCCATTTTTGTCAGGTGGCAAGAACTTGCAGGCGATTCAGACCATCACCAGGAAAGAAACGACTTGAGTGAGGCATGTGAGAATCTGCTGCGTGTGAAGACGAGACGGCTTGGCTGGCCGGAACTCGCATTCGAAGGCTAATCGGGACCGGGCAAGCTGGGCCGCCTTGGTTGTGCGGAATGGTCATTGGGAAGATACAGGTCATTTGTTCTTGCCCCGACAGGTCTCAGTTGTGCATTTGAGGATGAATCGTGCAGAACCATGCTCCTCAGAAGAGAGCCATTGATTGGAAGCTGTCGCTCGTCGCAATCTGTCGCCGGGACCTGCTCGATCACGTAATCGCATTCAACGAACCACATTGGAAGGGGCTCCTCGCAAACCGCATCCGGCACTATCGCCTAAATGAAATGCATCTGGTAGCTATCTCAACACGATGCGCACGTTGTGGACCTTGCCGTCATCGGCAAGCGGAATGTTGGAGGCGTCCTGAAGAAGTTTTCCATCTAGCTCCGTTGTCGCTACGCTGCGGGAGACAGCCGAAGGGTTCTCGACGCTAATCTTGTAAGTTGCGGAGTGGTATCGGAATTCGATCGAATACGCTGGCCAATTCCGAGGTATGCACGGATCAATCGCAAGAGTCGCGCCACGCAAGCGGAATCCCAGAATCCACTCGACGCCCCCTCGATACAGCCATCCCGCTGCACCCGTATACCAAGTCCAGCCTCCGCGCCCAACGTGAGGCGGCTCGGCGTAAATATCGCCCGCGAGTACGTAAGGCTCCACTTTGTAGCGCTGAACACCCGCGCGAGAACTCGTTCGGTTGATCGGATTCATCATGCGGAAAAGTTCGCCCGCTTTATCGCCGTTGCTCAGAGCCGCAAACGCGATCAGCGTCCAAGCCGCGGAGTGGCTGTACTGTCCGCCGTTTTCGCGTATACCGGGCGGGTAGCCCTGGATATATCCGGGGGCGGGCAACATGTGATTGAAAGGCGGCGTTAGCAGCAAGATTAGCCCGTCATCGCGTCTTACTAATTGTTTATCAACGGCTGCCATCGCGCGAATTCCACGGCCGCGCTCTGCGGCGCCGCTAATAACTCCCCACGTCTGCGCGATTGAATCGATACGGCATTCTTTGTCTTGCACGGAACCTAACGGCGTGCCGTCGTCGAAATACGCGCGCCGGTACCACTCGCCGTCCCAACCGTCGCGTTCTAGCGCTGCTTTCAGCGCGCTTACGTGCAGCCGCCAGACCTCTGCACGGTGGAGTTCGCCGCGCGCGTCCGCGACCTTCGCAAATTCCCATAGCACGGTATGCAGGAACCAGCCGAGCCAAACGCTTTCGCCCTTGCCGTTCTCTCCCACGCGATTCATCCCATCGTTCCAGTCGCCCGTGCCCATCAGCGGCAGGCCGTGCGCTCCTACTGACAAACTGCGGTCGAGCGCACGCGCGCAATGCTCAAAGAGCGTTGCGCGCGTCTCCGAAACGCGCGGCTCGAAATAGGATTCCTTTTGGCCCTCGGCGAGGACGTCTCCTTCCAGAAACGGAACCTGCTCATCGAGCACACTCACGTCACCCGTCGCTTCCATAAACTGAATGGCTACGTACGACAGCCATACGAGATCGTCGGACATTCGCGTGCGGATGCCTCTTCCCGACGGAGGATGCCACCAGTGCTGCACGTCGCCCTCCGCGAATTGGCGAGACGCCGCGCGTAGCAGGTGTTCCCGCGCAATGCCGCGATCGGCCACCGCAAGAGCCATCACATCCTGAAGTTGGTCGCGGAAACCGTATGCCCCGCTCAACTGATAGAACGCGGCACGCGCCCACACACGGCAGCAAAGAGTCTGGTAAAGCACCCAGCGATTCAGCAGCAAATCCATGCTTGGCTCAGGCGTCTTTACTTGAAGATTGCCGAGGATGTCGTCCCACTTGCGCGTCACATCTCGAAAAACACTATCCAGATTCGCCGCCCGGTAACGAGTCAAAAGCTGGCGCGCTTCTTCTTTGTTGTCGGCTTGTCCCAGAAAGGAAACGATCTCCATGCGTGCGCCCGGGCGTAGCTCAATGGTAGTTTGCAGCGCGGCGCAAGGATCCAGCCCGGCGCCGACTTTCTTGGAGAGCGGGCCGCCGCGTTCCAGCGCGGCGGGGCGTTCCGCAGAACCGTTGCGTCCAAGAAATTCTGTGCGATCTCCCGTATAAGACGTCTGGCGTCCGCACAAATCAGCGAACGCAATTCGGCCGCCGAACTCACCGGCCCAGGCGCTGCGGGCCAATAAGGCATTGCTCGTTAAGTCCAGTTCGGTGATCACGTAGGTCGAGGACTGGCTGCGCGAGCTGCCCAATACCCACTCGGCATAAGAAGTCACCGAAAGGCGGCGCGGACGCGAGGAATTATTTTGCAGCACTAGACGGGAAATCTTGATCGGATCGTCGGCCGGAACAAATTGCAGTAGATCGTGCGAGATGCCGTGCGATTCGTGGAGAAAACGGCTGTATCCCTGGCCGTGGCGCGTTACGTAGGTGCCCGTCTCATCGCGAATTGGAAGCGCCGTGGGGCTCCACACTTCTCCGCTGATTTCGTCGCGAACGTAGATCGCCTCGCCCGGCGTATCAAGAGCGTGATCGTTCGACCACGGAGTAAGTTGATTCTCGCGACTGTTTTCGGACCACGTGAAGCCCGAGCCGGACTCCGACACCAGGAATCCGAACGATGGATTCGCGACAACATTGATCCATGGCTCGGGCGTTCGCAACCCGTCCTCGAGCACAACTACATATTCCCGTCCGTTTTCCGCAAAGCCGCCGAAACCGTTGAAAAACTGCAGGGTCGGTTTCGGCGCCGGCAAATCCGGTTGCTTCGCCGCGCGCATCACCCGCGGAGCAAGCGCCACAGCGGGTTCCTTATGCTGCGATCTCGTAATTTGCTCTGCGAGCGTTCCGCGGCGGCTGAGTAGCACCACCCGAGCCACGCCCTGCAGCTGCTTGCGCGTTTGCAGAGAAACCAAATCCCCGCGCAACAAAAAGATTTTCCCGCTCGCCGCACTCGTGTCGGGTGAGAGTCTCAGTTGGCTGCCTCTCACTAGCGCATCGAGTGAACCTTGCAAATCCTGCAGATACGACGCAGCTTGTTCGTTAATGATCACTACATCCGCCGAAAGCTGCTTCATGCGCCAATATTCATGGGCGCGTAGCAATTGCCGGATCAGTTCGATGTCTCCTTCACTGTCTATGCGCGCCAGCACGATCGGCAGATCGCCGGATATTCCCTGCGCCCACAAAGTGGAACGATCCAGTGCGCCGCTGCTGAAAACGTCCGAGATTGGCCGAAGCGACGAATCTGAATACAGCACGGCGTTTGCCAGTCTCTGAAAAAGCTGTGCTTCGTCCACGCTGATGCCTAGATGCTGAAGCTGCACTTGCGCTTGCGTCCACGCGAGCGTGCGAGTTCTTTCAAATGTTCTCGCATCGTGGTGCTTATCCGCCAAATCCAGCACCTCTTCGCGCGTCGCAGCCACTACTGTGGAATAGATCACGTGCGCCGTTTTTCCCGGCGGGATGTGCACGGTCACACGCAGGCTCATGGCCGGGTCGAGCACGGACCCAACCGTGTTCGACAAAGGTTGCCCATCAATGATCGAGATCGGATTGCGAGTGCTGCTCGCTCGCCCTAAAAATTTAGCGCGATCCGTTTCGTACTCAAGCTTTCCTACGGTCGCCGCATCGGTCACCACAACGTGAGCCGCCCAGACCGAAGGCTCGTCCTCCGCGCGCTTGCGCCGTGTAGCGACCAGCCCTCCCACATCTGGCACAAATTCCGTTTCCACAAAAAGATTGGCAAAAGCAGGGTGCGCCACGTCCGCGGCCTGTGTCGTCAGTGACAGTTCGGCGAATGAAGTAACCTGAATGTTCCGGGCGCGTATGCCGAGGTTGGAAATCGAAACTCGGCGAACTTCCGCGTCATCTTCGGACGAAACCAGAACCTCAAGTGATGTCGTGACGGAACGGTCGCGCCGCGTAATTTCCGCATGATCTTCGTAAAAGATGGCCTCGTAGGAATCCGGTTCGACGCCGCTCGGCTGATAGCCTGCCGACCATACGCTGCCGCTCAACTCGTCTCGGAGGAAAATATATGTGCCCCAGCAGTCGCGAGTAAGATCCTCTCGCCAACGGGTGATCGCGATATCCCGCCATCGGCTATAGCCCGAGCCCGCGGCCGTAAGCATCACGGAATAGCGGCCATTGGAAAGCAGCTGGGTTCTCGGCGTGGGATCGTGCGGGGTTGTGAACTTGCGCGCGACAGGCGCCACGAGCTCCTGCACTTGCGCGTTGGCGGAGACCTCTTCCGCGCGGGGACGCGCCACCAACACATCTCGTGGCGTGCGTTCTTGCAGCAATAATTCAGTCGCTTGCGTGATCTGTTCGGCGTGAAACCGGGTCTGCATCGCGCCATCTTTTAAGCCATTCGCAAAAGCGACCAGAGACATTCCTTGGTGGTGCGCCATGAACGCCCGTACGACGGCAACCTTCTGTCCCTCCGGCAAGCGGCTCGCGGTGTAGTCGAGCGCTTCATAAAAACCATATTTGCCAAGGCCGCCCACTTCGATCAGGCGGTCGAAATTGCGCACAGCAGCGGCAGGATCGATCATCGCCGCGAGAGCGGTCGCATACGGTGCGATCACCATATCCTGGCTAAGGCCGCGCTTCAGTCCCAGCCCGGGCACTCCGAAGCTCGAATACTGATAGGTGAAATCAATGTCGCGAGCGTTGTATGCAGACTCCGAAATTCCCCAGGGAACGCCGCTCTCGTTGCCGTATTCGATCTGTCTCAGAACAATTTGCGCGTAAGTTTGGCCCAGCAGGCTATCCACAGGCGAACGCATCACGAGAGCGGGCATAAGATATTCGAACATCGATCCCGACCAGGAAATGAGCGCGGAGCCGCGGCCGACCGGGGTGAGCGCGCGACCGAGAT
>Ga0210385_10000984_pt1 | contig 18105 bp, 13 predicted proteins | sample IncBWH26OmetaG_FD_160107 | JGI IMG/M metagenome (GOLD analysis project Ga0210385, IMG submission 160107) | Forest soil microbial communities from Barre Woods Harvard Forest LTER site, Petersham, Massachusetts, United States - Inc-BW-H-26-O ...
GCTTCTGCGGACACGATTGCAGCGCCGGACTCGCCGTTTTGTATTTCGTCCGCTCCCGGCCAAACTTCACGAGTTGATTAAAAGTAGGCACTCTCACCACTCCTTCGGTCGTCGGTCATTAATCGCTGGTCATTAATCGTTGATCGTTAATCATTAATCGTTGGTCGTCGGCAAAACCATGCCCCAAAACGACTAGCCACCAACGACGAACGGCCCGCGACGAACCGCACTTGTCCCAAGACGGAGTTTCCCCGTCCCAGCGCTGGCACAGGCCCTGCCGCACCCAGCCATACTCTCCCGCGCAGTGTCATTCACGCACTGCCGCCGGGGAGAATTCCTTCAATTTCCCGCTCAGACTAATCGCCGACGACGGTGACGCCACGCCTCACTTCAATTCCAGTGCGGAGGCGCTCCGTTTCGTCTGCTTCCTCCTGCATAGCCTCGCGTGTCTCCCAGTCTTCTTCTGACTACCCTGGGCGCCAAGGTTTTCGCAGGACGTTTCAGCGAGGGCGTTCCCGGCTCGCTTCCAACCGGGTCCGTATTTCTGCAAAGCTCAGCCGACAACTTCCTACAGCCCGTCCCGAGCGCAGGTTGCGCATCCGACAGAACTGGAGGTCTACAGGCAAGCCACACTTAACTCGCGGAACCTTTAGATAATAGCAACTCACCTGCACATCGTCAACCACGGTTCGATGCATCGAAGATAAAGACTTAAAGCTTTCCGGCGTTCAAGATTTCAGGCTTTCAAGATTTCAAGATTTCAAGGTTTCGAGCTTTCACCCGTCCCAAGCTCCCACGGCGCACCAGCTTTCGCGCCTGTCTGCCGGGCCTTGCCGAAACTTTGCAGTCCTGAAACCTTGAAACCTTTGGCTTTACCTTCTACACTGACTTTCCGCCTCACTACTTAATGCTCGCGCCTGGCAAACGGACGCGAGGAGGATTCATGCATCGTTGCAGTCCCGGTTCTGTTCTTACTTTGGCCCTTGCCATTCTCTTGCTTGCTACCCTCACCGGATGTCTCGGCAAGAGCACCAATACCGGCGCCAACGGCGGCGTGGAGTCCGTCGCGCTCAGCCCGGGCGAGCCCATTTCTATCGACGTCGGCACCACCCAGGTCTTCAGCGCTTCCGGCAAGGATGCCAACGGCCATCCCGTGCTTGGCCTCAACATTCAATATATTGTTGGAGTCCCCGAAGGCGCGACCGGCCCCGCCCCTCTGTCGATCGCCAGCAATGGCAACGCCTGTGCCGGCAGCTGGGATTCGACCGACGCCATCTGCAATCCCGGAACTCCCGGCGTCGCCACCGTAACCGCCGTCATCGAAGGCGTCAGCAGCCCCGCTACCTTCGTCTACGTTCACCAGCACGTCGACAACATCGCAATTCAGAACTTCAACGGCCAGCCTCCGCAGTACGATTGTTTTTCCCAGGGACAGACTTGGCAGTACGAAGGCTTCGCTTATAGCAACGGCGTTGATATCAGCAATACCGTCGGCCCCATGAGTTGGACCTCCAGCACGGCCGGCGTTGCCACCTTGGCTCCCTCCTTGACTGGCCCGATTGGCAGCCAGGTCAACCTGGCCACCGCCACCGCCGCCGTTCCCGGAGTCACCCAGCTCTACGCCACCGTCGCCGGAACCACCAGCAGCCCGTTTCCTTTCACTACCTGCCTGGTCAAAGCCATCTACCTGCAGATCTCCTCCGAAGGCCAAGCCGGAAACTCGCTGACCGTACCCGTCGCCAGTTCGGTTTCCATCACCGCCACTGCGGTCGATACTCTCTTCGGTATCTCCAACAGCACGCCCTTGGCGAAACCTCCCCTTACGTGGAGCACCACCAATCCCGAGGTTGCCGCCTTCTCCACACTCACCAACACCACCGGCGCCAACACGGCCACAACCCGCGCCAACTCAGGAGGCGCTACCGTCTTCGCTTCCTGCGCTCCTCCCAGTTGCAACGCTGGAGTTTTCCCCGGTCTCCCCGTCTACGCCAGCATCGGCAAACTGCCCAATGGCACCGCCGGATACGACACTATCTCGCTCGACGTAACTCCGAACACCAGCGGTGTGCCAAAATACGGCGCCTGGTCCACGACCAACCAATGCGACAACCAGCCCGGTTGCGGCAGCGCCTTGTTCGCGCTGGCCCCGTCCGAAATCAACCCCATCAGCACCATCCTGCAACTTCCCCGCACGCCCAATTCCATGATGTTTAACTATCAGGCCACCTCGGTCGTCTACTTGGGCTCCAATCAGGGATTGATGTACGTCGATGTTGGCAACAACTCCAAAGTCAACGAGGTCTCCACCTCCCCGACACCCTGCAATCTTTCCGTCTGTGGCACTGTGCTCACCATCTCGAACGATGGTAAACAGGTCGTCGTCTCCGACACCGTCTCCAATCCCAGCCAGGTCTACATCTACAACAGCGGCGCTGCCGTCGGCGTCGCCCCCATCGATCTCGTTATTCCCGGACAAACCGCCACCGCCGCCGCCTTCTCTCCCGACCAGATGAAGATCTTCATCCTCACCAACACCGGCAATCTGTATGTCTACTCCACCGTGGATGCGCTCAGTTCGGTCCCGATTGCCACTTCGGTCACCGACGTCAAGTATTCGGTCGATGGCAGCTTTGTCTACGTCGCGGGAACGCCCGGCCCGGCTTCGATTTCCGGTTTCGCCAACTGCAACACTCCCACCACCCCCGTCCTGACCGGCGTGACCACTCTCAATGGAGCAGTGCCAACCGCCCTGTTCCCATCGCCCACCCTGCAACTCGATTCCCTGGGCAACTGGACTGAGACCGTGCTCGTGCTCAACCCTCCCTACATCGACAGCTTCGGCGTCAATGTCACCCAAAATCCGCTGACCCTTGGCCAATTCGCCTGCACCCCGCCAACGGTGACGCTCGATCTAGATTTTCCCCGGACTTCCTTCAACCTGGGCGAGGGCAAATTCGTTCCCGTCTATTCCGCGCTCGTCGCTGATGGCACGCAAATGATCGTGGTCGCCCAGAACATCCCCGCCGTGCTCCTTTTCGACGTCGCCAACGGAACCACCACCGCCGTCCGCCTCGTCGGCAATGCCGCGCCTCTCGCCGCCTCCGCCTCCACCGACGGAAGCCAGGTCTATGTCGCCGCCTGCGACCAGTACCAGGGATCCACCTGCATCGCCGGCTCCATCCACATCATCAACACCGTCAGTCAAGGCGATATCCAGCAGGTTCCCTACATCGACGTCAACCAGAACAACAATATGAATATGTGCAACGGCCAGGGAGCAGGCGCACCACTCTGCCTCCCCAACATGGTTGCCATCAAACCGCAGTGATGCCGTGATAGTAGTTAGGATTTATCTGAGGACTGAGAACCGAGAACTGGGAACCGAGAACTGAGGACCGGGAACCGAGAACTTAAGACTTTAGGTAGTTGAGAACTGTCCTTACTGCATCCCAACTTCCTTGCCAACGCTGTCCAGCACTCCGTTGATAAACTGCACCGACTCCGGAGTCGAAAATTTTCGCGCAATTTCCAGCGCTTCATTGATTACCACCGCCCGCGGAGTCGCCGGAAACCCCAGAAACTCAGCCACCGCGCCGCGCAGCACATTGCGGTCAACCGTCGCCATCCGGTCCATGCGCCAGTGTTGGGTGTGCTTGCCGATCAACCCGTCGATTTCAGTCAGCCGGTCGCTCGCCACCCGAAACAGATCGTCGGCAAACCCACGCACATCTTCCTCGACATTCGTCCGCTCCGCCCAGAACGTCTTCCGCACCAGTTCCTGTGTCTGCTTCCCCATGTCGGCCTGAAACAGCATCTGCAGAACCAGTTCGCGGGATTTTCGTCGAGTACCCATCGGAGTCGTTGGTCGCCGGTCGTTGGTCGTTCGCGATTTGCTTTCAGTGTACAGGGTCAGGCCCGGCCGCGAATATGTGGGAGTTCGTTCAGCGCTTTCGCGCATTGTTCTTGCCCCTGCTCTTGCCTTTGCCAACGACCAGCGACGAACGACCAACGACCGCCTTTTTCAGATTCGCCATCTCGATCGCCGCCAAGGCCGCCTCGGAACCCTTGTTCCCCATCTTCAGCCCCGCTCGATCAATCGCCTGCTCGAGCGTTTCACAAGTCAGCACCCCAAACGCATGCGGAACGCCCGTCTCCTGCGCCGACTGCCCAATGCCGCGCGTCACTTCGTTGACGATCACGTCGTAATGCGCCGTATCTCCCCGCAGCAGGCAACCGATACAAATAATGGCGTCGTACTTTTTCGTCTCCGCAAGCGTCCGTGCGGCAATCGGAATCTCAAACGCCCCCGGCACGCGTACGATCTCCACATTCTTCTTCTGCACCCCCGACCGCGTCAGGCCATCCAGAGCGCCCTGTAGGAGGCGTTCGGTAATGAAGGAATTGAAGCGCGAAATCACAACCGCAAATCTTTTTCCCGCCCCTGAGAGATCACCTTCGGTGGCAACCTGTTCCGCTGAATCGGGGAAGATCCAAATAACAACTTCGCCGGGCAGTTTGAGCGCGAATGTATGTCGTCCGCTCTTTTTGGAAATGGAATCCCAGACCATCTCGTAACCGCGTTTATGGGCGATGAACCAGACGGATTCTGGATCGCTCACCTCCAGAAGAATCACTCCGTCGTGGTAGTGCTTCATCAGTTCAGTAAATTCGGGAGAGCGCTGATCGGAGAGCAGCCCAAGCCAAAGTCTTCCGGAAGGCGCAACAAGAGACGCGGAAACATCTCCCCCAGCTTCAGCGAGCCGCTCGAACCCGATCGCGTCCAGGAAGCTTGTCAAGGCGCGAAGGTCCGGTTCTCGAGCGACACGACGCACGACGGACAATGACTTGATCAAGATTTTCTCCGTGATTCCGTGTCTCCGTGGTGGCTTCGGTGGTAAACGAGCCTTAACCTCTGCAATCCGCCCTCTGACCTTCTATCTCCCCTTAAACGCCGCCGCCCGCTTCCGCAGAAACGCCGAAGTCCCTTCCTTCTTATCCTCAGTCGCGCAGCACACCCCAAACAGCGAAGCCTCCAGAAACAGCCCCTCCGCCAAAGTCATCTCCATCCCCTTATTCACCGCCTCCATCGCATACTGCACCGCCAGCGGAGCGTTCGCAATAATCTTCGCCGCAATCGCCTCCGCCCGAGGAATCAGCTCCGCCGCCGCAGTCACTTCATTCACCAGCCCAATCCGATGCGCTTCCTGCGCTGAAATCATCTCCCCGCTCAGCGCCATCTGCATCGCGAGACCCTTGCCCACCAGCCGCGGCAGCCGCTGCGTCCCGCCATATCCCGGAATAATCCCCAGCTTCACCTCCGGCTGGCCCAGCCGGGCGTTGTCGCTAGCCAGACGCATGGTGCAAGCGAGCGCCAGTTCACATCCGCCGCCGAGCGCGAATCCGTTAATGCAAGCAATCACCGGCTTGCCCAGATTTTCGATCAGGTCAAGCACCGCCTGCCCCCGATGCGCATACTCTTTGCCCGAGACCGCGTCCTGCTTCGCCAGTTCGCCAATATCCGCCCCCGCCACAAAAGCCTTCTCGCCCGCCCCCGTCAAAATCACCACGCGAATCGCGGCATCTGTCTTTATTTCTTGGAAAGCAACCCCCAACTCTTGCATCGTTGCCATGTTGAGCGCATTGAGCACCTTCGGCCGGTTAACGGTGACGTAAGCAATAGCATTTTTCTTTTCGAGGAGTATGGTTTCGTAGATCATAAGTTTCGCAAGTTCATAAGTATCGTTACCGAACCAAGGACCCGGGTCATCCTGAGCGAAGTGGCAGCTTCGCGAAGCGAAGTTGCTACGGAGTCGAAGGATCCCTACTCCCTCTGCGCAGCCGTCCTACAGGTTGGCCACCGCCGCGAAGTGTACAACCGCTTACACCGACCCGGACGCCCGCCGAAGCAGCTTTTCACCTCTGCAATCTGACCTCAGACCTCTGCAATCTAGAATTTCCCCGCCACCGGCTTCTCCGGATTCGCGTAATCATAAAATCCCTTGCCCGACTTCCGCCCATACCACCCCGCCATTACCAACCGCTTCAGCAACGGAGGCGACGCAAACCGCCGCTCCTTGAACTCGTCATGCATCACATGCGTAATGTAGTAAGTAGTATCGAGCCCGACAAAATCCAGCAGCGTAAACGGACCCATCGGATACCCGCACCCCAGCTTCATCGCGTTATCAATATCCTCAATCGACCCCACGCCCTCCTCATACGCCCGGATCGCATCCAGCAAATAAGGCACCAGCAGCCGGTTGACGATGAATCCTGTCTTGTCGGAGGTGCGCACGGGAACCTTGCCCAGCTTTTTCGCGAACTCATAAGCCGCGTCGTAAACGTCAGGAGCGGTAGCAATCGTCTTGACCACTTCGACCAGCTTCATCAGCGGCACCGGATTAAAAAAGTGCAGCCCGATAAATCGCTCCGGACGCTTCACCGCCGTCAAAAGCTCCGTCACCGAAATCGAAGAGGTATTCGAGGCAAAGATCGCGTCCTTCTTGACGATCGAGTCAACCGCGGCCCACATCTTCTTCTTCTCTTCAACATTCTCGATGATGGCCTCGATGACAATGTCGCAGTCGGCGAGGTCAGCCTTGTTAGTCGTTCCCCGAAGCCGCGCCCGAATCTCATCCTTCTGTTGCGGAGTAATTCCGCCTTTATCGATTGGACGCTCCGCAAACTTGGCCAGCGACTTCTCAATCCCGGCAAAGCCTTTGTCAAGATACTTCTGCTCAACTTCGAGCACGGTAACGTCAAATCCAGCGGTCGCGCACACCTGCGCAATGCCGGAACCCATCAAGCCACAACCTAGAACGCCGACTTTCTTGATTTCCATAAGAGTGTTTTCTTTCGGGAAGGGCACGACTTTAGTCGTGCCGTAATCGCAGCAAAATTATAGCGGCTTCAGCCGCTGAGGGAGCGTCACAGTTTCTTAAACAGGCCCGCCCTGACTTGCTCCCACGGGATAACATCGGAAGGGTTTTGCTCATGCCGGGTGACTCGATAATCAGGCTCCGCCCGTTGCGCATCCGTGAGCGACACCGCGCCCGCTTCCAGGCTCTCCCAGACCGTATCCAGCAATTCTGCCTTCTCCGCTGCGGACAGGCTATTGATCTGGCTTCGCAAATCGTTCATACGCCTTCCACCCTAGCGCGGTTTCTTTGCTCTGGCAAGTTGAGGCGCCGATTGTCTCATTGTTCGGGAGGCTCGTGCCTCGCCGCCACATTGATCCGCTTCTTATCAACCAGTTCTGTTATTCCGGCCTCGCTCAAGATCTCCTCCAGCCTTTCCGCACCTTCAGAAATCTTGAGGGCCATTTCTTCCTTATAAACGGGCACCGCGGCCAAAAACCAGATCTTGCTGCCGTCTTTTCTGGTTAAGTGCTTGAACCGATCGGGAGCGAGCCTTGGCTCTAACAGCACCCACCCACACAAATCGGTATCTGTCGAGAGAGGCACCGGAGGATCGCCATTCGGCATCGAATGTCCCGACCATAACCATGTGCTGTATTCGTGAGGAAAACGAGCAAGTCTCCTCAACCAGATTACCGGCCAGTCCTTTTCCGACGCGTCCCCGCTCACAACGTCGCCCACATTCGTCTTCCACGAACTCGGCAAGCAGAGCATTAACTCGGCGAACTCAAAACCCCTGCCTCTCACCTTCTGGGGCACACTCATCGGCTTGTTGCTCATTCCGCATGTAATCAGTGTGTAGAAGTCACGATCAGGCCTTGGAGGAACTACGTGGACATCCACATGAACGTATGCGGACGCGAGCTCATGGAATACCGTCTCGGGCTCTCCGATATGAGTCGTAATGTGCTCGACTATAATCTCCAACGAAGGAGAATCACCACCAACAAAAGTGGGTGGATTGGGCTCGTTGTACGTGACGATGCGTTTTGCGAATGGCCATTTCACAGAGCACTCCGTGTCTGCTTACGGGTTGTGAAAAATTCACTGAAAGCTCTCCACCACCATAGCAATCCCCTGCCCGCCTCCGATGCACGCCGTAGCCAGCCCATACTTCTTCTTCCGCCGCCGTAACTCATAGAGCAGCGTGATCACCAGTCGCGTCCCGGTCGCGCCCAGAGGATGCCCCAGCGCAATCGCTCCGCCGTTCACGTTCACCTTTTCGCGATCGAGTCCCAATTCTTTCTCTACCGCCAGATACTGCGCCGCGAATGCCTCATTCACTTCGATCAAATCAATAGAATCCAAAGTCATCCCGGCGCGCTGCAGCGCAATCTTCGTGGCCGGCACCGGACCACTCCCCATAATCTTCGGATCAACTCCCGCAATCCCCCAATTCACAATCCGTCCCAGCGGACTCAGATTCCTCTTCTGCGCCTGCTCCAGTGACATCACTACCACCGCAGCCGCGCCATCGACGATCCCGCTCGCATTCCCCGCTGTCACCGTCCCATTTTTCCCAAACGCCGCCCGCAGTTTCGCCAATCCTTCCATCGTCGTCTGCGGACGCCGGTGATCATCCTCAGTCAACATCTCGCCCGTCGCCTCGCCCGGAGTGTCGCCCTTCGCCTTGCGCAGCGGAACCGGCGTCAACTCCTCCTGCACGCGTCCCGCCTTGTAACCCTCATCCGCCTTCTGCTGCGATCGCAACGCAAACTCATCCTGCGCCTGCCGCGTAATCCCCTGCTGCTCGCCATATAACTCGGCTGTATTCGCCATATACAGTCCGCAATACGTATCCAGCAGCGCCACCATCAGCGAATCTTCCAGCTTGCCGCCCGGAGCCAGCGTGAATCCATCTCTCCCGCGGATCGAAAACGGAGCTTGCGACATCGATTCCATCCCGCCCGCCAGCACCATCTTCGCTTCGTCGGTCTGGATCATCTGCGCCGCGTTGACGATCGCCTGCATCCCCGACCCGCACAGCCGGTTCACCGTCAGCGCCGGAGTCTCAATCGGCAACCCCGCCCGCAACCCCACGTGCCGCGCCCCATACAGCGCGTCGCCCGAAGTCTGCTGCGCGTTCCCGAACACAACATGATCGAATTCTTTCGCCTCGATCCCCGCCCGCTCCATCGCTGCCTTCGCCGCCACCGCGCCCAGTTCCTGCGCCGTGTAATCCTTGATCTTCCCGCAATAGCGTCCAAACGGAGTCCGCGCCCCGCTGACAATAGCAATATCTCCAGGTTTCAACATGAAAGCCTCAATATGAGTCCCACTTATAGATGAAAGTGCGCCGGCCAGAAGCCAACTTGTGAGTCTAACAGCAGGGATGATTTAACAGCAGGGATGGATTTGCAATTTGTGATTTGTAATTTGCAATTTCAAATCGCGCGAGCGCGCTGGAATTTGGCGAGGGAGAGCCGTGGGTTTCAATTACAAATCGCAAATTGCAAATTGCCTACGCCACCGCCGCCGAAGCTGCAAACTGCGGAGCCTGCGTCACACTCTTTCCCGCCCCTTGCGCCACCGCCTGCTCCAGCGCATGATCGGCGCGGTTGACCACTTCGGTCACAATATCCACCGGATCGAAATGCTGACGCATCACCGCCTGCGCCAGCCCCGCGCTGAACTCGACCGCCTTGTCCCGGCCCGGAAAATGCACTTCGGCCAGCAGCCGCCGCAATTTCTCCATCGCCAGCAGCGCTTCTTTTTCCCCCGTATCGCCGAGCACCAGCGCAATCGTGCTCGCTTCGTAGCGAAACGCCAGATCGTTCGTCCGGATGTTCGCCGAAACCATCTGCCCAATCTGCTCCATCAACGCCGTAACCGCCTGCTCGCCATATTCTTTGATCAGCGCGCTGCGTTTGCCAAACTGCATCAGCAGCACCGTCACCGACGTCCCTTGCTGCAACCCGCGCCGCGTTTCCGCATGCAGCAGATCCAGATACGACGCCCGCCTCAGCAGGCCCGATTTTTCGTCGGTCACGGAAAGGTTCTTCACCAGCCGCCGCAACCCGGCATTATTCAGCGCGATCATCACCTGGTCGCTCAGCGTGCGGATCACCAGCACTTCCGACGCCTGCCACACCCGCTTCCCATTCTGCGCCAGAATCAGCACCCCGATCTGGTCTTCACCCTCGGCCAGCGGCAAAGCCAGCAGTGACTCGGCCTGCAACTCCTCGATCGCGCTCCGCATCTCGATCAGTTCCGGAGCATTCCTCGCATCGCCGATCATCACCGTGCCGCGCGCCACCGCCAGGTCCTGCAACGTTTCCGCCAGGCTGATCAGCGCCGCCGAACTCGCCGGAATCAGCCCTTCCATGTGATACTCCTGAACATTCGTCGGCGGAAGACCCGGCTTGCGCAGCGCCACTACGCAGCGCGACGCTTTCCAGTTCGCGCCGATTTCGCTCGCCGTCATTTTCAGCACGCCTTCCGCATTTCCCTGGTGGTAGAGTTTGCGCGTAATTTCCGCCACTCGCGCCAGACTGCTCACGTCGGCCACATCGCTCGCCGACGCTGGCGCCGGTGCTGGCACAGCCGCCTCGCCACTGGTTGCCGCCGGAGCCGTCGCTCCCGGCTTTTCCCCCTGCACTTCAATGCCTGCCGCGATATATAACTTCCGCAAATCCTGGTTGCGCTCTTCTTCCCGCGGATACAACTCCTGAATTCGCTGCAGCCGCTCAATCGCTTTCGATCGCATGCCATACTGCACCAGAATTTCCGCCTGCAACATCAGGTCCTGCAGCGCGCCCGCTCCCAGCGTCGGCTCTTCGACCCTCACCACCTGGTCCTCGCGCTCTTCCTTTTTCACCGTGGTAAATCTTGATGCAATCACGTCGAAGCGCTGGTCGTCGATCTTGCCGCGCAACGCTTCCAGCCGTTTCTGGTGTCCTGGCTCATACGGATCCATCTCCGCCGCCCGGTCCAGACACTCCCCTGCCTTCTGATAATCGTGCTTGCTGCAATACAGATCGAACAGCTTCAGCAGCGCCTGCGCATAGTCCGCTTCCCGGTTCGAAGCGTTGAACAGCTCCGCCAGAAACTCCAGCATCTCCGCCGACGGACGGTGCGATGCCAGCAGTTCCTGCATGGTCGTGATGAACGATCGCCGCTCCCCTCGCCGCCGCTGAAATGCTTCCAGTTTCCGCGCCAGCGTCACCGCCTCCCGGTCCAGTTCGGAGTCGATCATCTTTCCGATCAGCCCCACCACCTGGTGCATGCGCACCGGATTCTGCTCGAACATCTGCCAGATCAGCGGTTCCGCCTCCAGGCACCGGTCCGCCAGCAGCAGCGCCTGCGCATACAAGCTGCGGAGTTCCACCGATTCTTCGCCGCCATTCACCAGCGGCTCAAAGATAAAAATCGCCGCTCCCGCTTCGCCCCGCGACAGCAGGCTCTTTCCATACGCGATCGCGATCTTTGCGTCCGACGGATTTTCCGCGTACGCCCGCTCGAACCACTTGCTCGATTTCTCTCCCGCCGTTTCCGCCAGTTCCGCCAGTTGCAGAAACGATTGCGCCGCCATCACGTGTTCGCCCAGTTCGGCCGACAATTCCGCGACCCGCAAATGGTTTTGCTGCGATGGATCCAGACTCACAATCCGGCGCAGCACCAGCAACCCCTCTTCGTCCTTGCTCTGCTTTCGCAAATCCTCCAGCGCGTTTTCGTAGGTCCCAATCGCCAGTTTCTTGTTCGATTGCTCCAGCAGCTGCCCAAAACGTACTTTCTGCTCCCAGCTCGGATTCGTATACCGAGCCAGTTTCTTATAGGTCAGGCTCGCCCGCGTTGCATCCGCCGACGCCACCTGCCGCTCGAATAATTCCCCCATCAACTCCACTGCTTGCTGCTTCCGGTTCACCGACAGACACAGGTCCGCCGCCATCTGCCGTACATTGTCGTTTTGCGGATCGCTTTCTAGGACTTGCAGGTATTCCGCCAGCGCGTCGGCGGTTTTGCCCTTCTGCAATAGCTTTTCCGCTTTTTCGACGCGGCGGATCAGCTCGGCGCGATTAGGTGTTTCCGGCATTATGGGCGGTCTTCGGAGACAGAGTGTTCCACCTCGATTCTAGGTTTCGCCCCCAGCACCAGCAACGCGCTTCGCCCGCGCCGCGATTACGAAAGTCATGCGCTGACCGCCCCGCGCATAGCGCGGCAACTTCTGTTATACGAATACGAGGTGTTTCGCTTGTACTGGTAACGCCGCGCCCGTCTTTGGACTCCTCGACCCCCATGCCGACCACGCCCAACCCCGAATCCGGTCTCCACCGCCAACTCAGCGCCGGACAAATCACCATGGTCGCCGTCGGCGGTTCCATCGGCACCGGACTTCTTCTCGGCACCGCTGCCGCCGTCCAACTCGCCGGCCCTGCCGTCATCCTGACTTTCATCCTCGCCGCCTTCATCAGCGGAACCGTCGCCCTCGCCTTGGCCGAACTCGCTACCGCCCATCCTGCCGCTGGTTCTTTCGGCCTCTACGGAGATCTCTATCTCAATCGCTTCGCCGGCTTCCTCGCCCGTGCCGGATACTGGCTTGCCATCTCCGTCTCCATCGGCGCTGAAATGATCGCCTCCGCTACCTACATGCAACTCTGGTTTCCCCGCCTGCCCGCCCTCACCTGGGTCTTTTTCTTCTCCGCGCTCCTGCTCGGAATCAACCTCTTCGCCGTTCATACCTACGCGCGCTTCGAATTCTGGTTTGCCATGATCAAGGTTGCCGTCATCGCCGCCTTCATCGCCCTCGGCGCTGCCCTGCTCCTCACCGGACACACCGCCGCTCAATACACCACCCACGGCGGATTTTTCCCGCTCGGCGCAGCTGCTCCCCTCCTCGCCATCACCTTCGCCATTTACAGCTTCGGCGGAGTCGAAATGGTGGCCGTTGCTTCCGGCGAATCCGCTTCCGCCAAAGACATTTCCAGCGCCGTCCGCCGCACTTTCTTCATCCTCACCACCCTTTACATCGGAGCTATCGCCATCCTCGTCGGCATCGCGCCCTGGAACCGCATCGGCGTCACCGAAAGTCCCTTCGTCACCGTCTTTCGTTCCGTCAACCTTCCCGGCGCTACTCACTTCATGAATTTCGTCGTCCTCACCGCTGCCCTCTCCGGATCGAACGCCGCCCTCTACATCTCCTCCCGCATGTTGTTCTCTCTCGCTCGCACCGGTTGGGCTCCTGCCGCCCTCGGCCGCCTTAGCAAAAAAGGAACGCCTACCTTAGCCCTGCTCGTTTCTTCCTACGGAGTCGTTGTCGCCCTGGTCCTCGAACGCTATGCTCCCGCCAAAGCCTTCGAATACATTCTCCGCGGTGCATTTTTCGGCATGATGCTTTCCTGGATCGTCTCCCTCGCCGCCCACATCAGCTACCGCCGCCAACTCACCGCCACCCAAATCCAGACCATCCCCGCCCGCTCGCCCCTGGGCATCTGGGGATCGATCATCGGCCTCACCGTCGTCCTCGCCTCCATCGCCAAAACCTGGTGGGATTCCCGCATCAACCTCATCTCGGGCGTGACTTTCCTCATCGCCCTCACCGTCCTCTACTTCGTCCTCCGTCCCACCCAATCCCAATCCGATTCATAACCCGCCGACCAGGCTGCGCAAGAAATCGCTATTGCAATTGATTTTGGGTGGCGCAGCGGTTCACCGCTGCGATAACTCCATAAGTTTTGATCTGGCTTTAGCCCCTGAGGTAATGCGTCATTCAAACTGGCCGCTGCCATTATTGACGAAATATTGACATTCACCCGAAATACTCCTCCCGGTTTCTGCTATCTTGATTCAGATCAAGCGCCGGAATGCCGCACCGGACGCTGAGTTTCGGACGCCCAATCGCCAAACGTTCATCGCCGTCAGACTTTTTTCTCGGGGAGTAATCGCTTTCATGAAGCCAGCCATCATCGTCGCCGCCGCCCTGCTCCTCACGCTCGCAACTCAAATGTCGTTCGCGGCCCCGCTCACGGCCCCAACCGTTCTCCACACCTTCACTGGCGGAAAGGATGGCTCCTACCCCGACTCCAACCTCGCCGCCGACGCCGCCGGAAACCTCTACGGCACCACCCAAATCGGCGGTGCCTACGGAGCAGGCATCGTTTTCGAACTTTCCCCCGGCCCCAACGGCAAATGGCAATTTTCCGTGATCTACACCTTTACCGGAGGCACCGACGGCGGCAACCCGCTCGGCAGCCTGGTATTCGACGCCGCGGGTAACGCCTATTCAACAACCTCGTCCGGCGGAGCCAACGGATTCGGCGTCGTCTTCGAACTAACTCCGCCGCCCCAGGGCGCTCCCGCCAAAACATGGACTGAATCTGTCCTCTACAGTTTTCAAGGCGGAAGCAACGATGGCGCCGTCCCCTTCGGCAATGTAGTCTTCGATTCCGCCGGCAACTTATACGGCACCACCTCCATCGGCGGACGCACCCATATCGGCTGCGCGCTCCCCGCTAAAGGCTGTGGCACCATTTACGAGTTGTCGCCGTCGGGAAGCGGATCGTCGGGGGCTAATTCTTGGACTGAAAGAATCCTCCACCTCTTTAGCGACGCCTTTGGCGAAGGCGCGGCACCGAGCGCCGGTCTGGTCATGGATGCCTCCGGCAATCTCTACGGAACTACCTACGATGGCGGCAATAACGATGAATGTGGCGGTTACGGCTGCGGCACCGTATTCGAACTGCTTCCTCCCGCCGCCGGGAAAAAACACTGGATCTTCAAGAACCTCATCGACTTCAACGGCCGTGACGCTGCCCTCCCCGCCGGAGGTCTCACCCTGAACGCCGGTGCGCTCTATGGCACCACTAACTATGGAGGCGCATACAACAAAGGCGTCGTCTTCTCCTTTACCCAGGAATTTGGCCGCTGGAAATTCTCCACCGTCTACAGCTTCAATGGACTCGATGGCCTTCAGCCCTCCGGCAATCTCGCCTTCGACAGCAACGGCAATCTCTACGGCGCAACCTACGAAGGCGGAGCCAATGATTGGGGATCCATCTTCCAACTCGTCCCCGGAGAATCAGGCTCTGGAGAACTCACCTGGACCGAGAATCTCCTCTACAGCTTCGCTGTCAGCGGCAAAGGAGCCGGTGCCAATCCCCTCGGCGGAGTCATCCTCGATTCCGCCGATAACATCTACCTCACCACCAACCAGGGAGGCAGCCTGAAATATTGCCAGCCCAACTCCGGCTGCGGCGTAGTCGTCAAGCTCACTGCTGCCGGAACGCAATAAGGCACTACTCCACAACCAAGCCCAAACTGGGAACCATACCCCGCCCTTCCTACTAACTCGCCCTAATTTTTCAGTTGCCAACTTTCTCTGCTCTGCTATGCTCTCCTTGTTTCGGGTCCCATCTGAACGGCGGGACGAATCTGGACTTCCCTACCTGTGCGACTCCTGTCGCGTTAGTTCCCGGCCGCTCTGTTCCCCCGAAGCGAAGGAGCAGCAGTGAATTCTTCAAAACAATTCAATATCCTTGCAGGCAGTGAGCGTAAACCTCTCCGCGGTGCCCGCCTGATCCACACTTCGCGCCCGGACCAAACCATCGAAGTCTCCATCCGCCTCCGCTCCAAAGCCGAAGCCAAGCGCAAAGAGCTCAAGTCCGCCCTGGAAAAACCTGGCTTCAAGCACATACCCCGCGCCGAATTCGAAAATACTTACGGTGCCGATCAGGCCGATCTCGACCAGATCAAGAAGTTCGCCCATGAATTCAATCTCAAGGTCCACGAAACTGGCACCGAACTCGCCCGCCGCACTGTCCTACTCTCGGGTACCGTGGCCAATCTGCAAAAAGCGTTTCAGGTCGAACTCAACGAATACAGCCACCCCAACGGCAACTTCCGTGGACGCGTCGGCAGCATCAGCGTACCCTCCGACTACGCCAACATCATCACCGGAGTCTTCGGCCTCGACAACCGCAAGCAGGCAGAGCCCCATTTTCGCCGCCTCATCAAACCCGACAAACACAAACACAAAACCCCAGCCTCTTCCGGTTCCTTCAATCCCACCGATGTCGCCCAAATTTACGACTACCCGCCGGAAAACGGCGCCGGGCAATGCATCGGCATCATCGAGTTAGGCGGAGGTTTTCAACTCTCTGACTTGAACTCCTATTTCAGTTCGCTCGGCATCACTCCACCGCCGCAAGTCATCTCCGTGTCCGTCGATGGAGGAAAGAATCATCCCACTACTCCCGATAGCGCCGACGGCGAAGTCATGCTCGACATCGAAGTGGCCGGTTCCATCGCTCCCGCCGCCAAGATCGTCGTCTACTTCACCCCCAACACTGATCAGGGTTTCCTCGATGCCATCACCACCGCCGCCCATGACAGCACCAATCAACCCTCGGTTATCTCCATCAGTTGGGGATCCGCCGAATCGCAATGGACCTCGCAGGCTCTCACCAATATGGATGAAGCGCTCCAGGCCGCTGCCGCCATGGGCGTGACCGTCTGCGTTGCCTCCGGCGACAACGGTTCATCCGACGGCGTCACCGGTGGCCAGAACCACGTCGATTTCCCCGCCTCCGATCCCTTCGTCCTCGGCTGCGGCGGGACCACGCTGCAAGCCACCAACGACAAGTATGTCGGCGAAACCGTCTGGAACGACGGCGCCAGCGGAGGAGCCACCGGCGGCGGCGTCAGTGATGTTTTTCCCCTCCCTTCCTGGCAGCAGGGCTTCGACGTTCCCGCCCCGACCGTCCAGGGCGGAGGCCGCGGCGTTCCCGACGTCGCCGGCGATGCCGACCCCAATACCGGCTATAACATCCTGGTCGATGGCGACAACGAAGTCATCGGCGGCACCAGCGCGGTTGCGCCTCTCTGGGCAGCGCTGGTCGCAAGAATCAATCAGCGGTTGGGCAAGCCCATTGGCTTCCTCAACCCGCTTATCTACTCGCAAGCCGTCGAAGCCTCCGGATTCCACGACATCACTCAAGGCAACAACGGCGCCTTCAAAGCCGCCGCAGGATGGGACCCTTGCACCGGATTAGGCAGTCCCGACGGCGTGCCGTTACTGGCCGCTCTGACCGGAACCCCCAACCCCGGAGCCCAATCCATCCATGCCGCCCCGAAGTCTCGCAAATCGAAGGAGTCCGCAGCCTAAACACCAACCAAGGCAGCCCGGTGCCCAGGCTTGAACCTCAAGGTTGGCGCCCATGTTTCTCTGGGCGCTAACCTGGGCGCCCTCACATTGCCAACATCAGCCTGTTATAGCGCGCCCTAGCTTTTTTCTTCATAATTGGCCATGGCCCTCGTCGTATTCCTCCGGGGCGTCAACGTTGGCGGACACCGTACCTTCCGCCCCAGCATCCTGGCCCAACAACTGAGCGCCTATGATGTCGTGAACGTGGGCGCAGCGGGCACTTTTGTCGTTCGCAAGCCTGTCTCCCGGGCAAAATTCCGCGCTGCACTGCTTCGCGAGCTGCCCTTCGACACCCACATCGTGCTCTGCAAAGGCCGCGATCTTTTGCGACTTGAAACGGAGAATCCTTTTGCCAGCCAGCCCCCATCACCAGACGAGGTCCGGAATGTGGTCCGGTTCGTAAGTATCCTGTCGAAAGCGGGAGGCGTCCGCGCATCGCTCCCCGTCACCTTTCCCCCAGCCGGAGAGTGGTTGGTGCGGGTAATCGCATCCCAAGGCCAGTTCGTGTTCGGAATGTACCGTCGTCACATGAAGACAATCGGCTACCTTGGTCAGGTCGATAAACTCTACGGAGTGCCTGCGACGACTCGAAATTGGAACACAATCATCGCCATCACCCGAATCCTGAAGAGTGTCAAAAGCGCACGCAAGAATCCTACACGCGCGAATTCTGATGATTGAATTCCGACACGCCGCGCGAGATCTATACCCGACGTCTGTGATTGTGAGATGTAACCGGTCCCGACACTAAGAGACAAAAAGATCGATGCCTGATGCAGGAAACACGCGAAAAATTGCGCCTCTTGTTATGCAGACAGCCTCGTCCCCTTGCGGTTTTGCAAACTCAAGCGCAAACGCACCATATCCACGACCAGTCTTTCCTCACACTCATCCGTGACCGCCATCACAGACACCCGCCCACCCAACCAGAGAAAATGGAAACGTGATTGGTGCAATTTCAAAAATCAGGATGGACTCATCGGCGAGCTAAGTCCTTATTCCTGAAGAGCATGGAGATAAGTAATTTGTAATCAATATCTTAGCCCAATT
>Ga0210385_10000987_pt1 | contig 18081 bp, 14 predicted proteins | sample IncBWH26OmetaG_FD_160107 | JGI IMG/M metagenome (GOLD analysis project Ga0210385, IMG submission 160107) | Forest soil microbial communities from Barre Woods Harvard Forest LTER site, Petersham, Massachusetts, United States - Inc-BW-H-26-O ...
ACACCTGCGGCAGCAGTTCATCGGAGATCCCCGCGCCATCATCACTGATGGTGACGATGGCATTGGATTCATCGGTGCTGGCCTGGATGCGGATCTGCGTCCCCGGGTCGCTGAATTTCGAACTGTTGTTCAAAATGCCCGCGAACACCTGCACGATGCGCCGGGCGTCCACGTGCAGCCACACCGCACTCGGGGGCAGGTCCATGCGCAGCAGCTGCTGGCGGCTCTCCAGGACCGCGTGATTGGCCTGGATGGCCCGCCGCAGCAGGGACTCGAGGGTCACGCGTTCGCGCCGCAATTCCAGATGCCCCTGCGCCGCGTGCGCCACATCCGCCAGATCATCGATGAGCCGCGCGAGGTAGGTCACCTGCCGCTCGATCATGCCGCGCGCGGCGCGCGTCAGGGCCCGATCGTTGTCGGCGATGCGCAGCACGTGCACGGCGCTGCGCATCGCGGCCAGGGGGTTGCGCATTTCATGCGCCAGGGTGGCGAAGAAGTCCTTCCGGTCACGTTCACGTTCACGCAGCTGCGCCGCCAGTTGGTCGCGTTCGTCGAGGGCGATCTTCAGGCGCGCCGCCAGGTCGTGTTCGGGAGTCGCGGATACCTTGGGTGTCATACCGCTACGATGCAGCAAGAATCAGGCCGTCCGCGGAAACCTCACGACAAATCGTGTGCCGCGACCCTCGCGCCCGGATTCGGCCGTGACGGTCGCGCCATGCACGGTCGCGATTTCGCGCACTATAGCCAGGCCCAAGCCACAGCCTTCGGCGTCCACGGTCTCACCGCGATGGAAGCGTTCGAAAATGCGCTCGCGCTCGGCTTCGGGCACTCCCGGCCCGTCATCCGTGACGGCAAGTTCCGGGGCGCGGCCGCCGGAGACGCTGAGCGTGACGCTCGCACCTTCGGGACAGTAGCGCAGGGCATTGTCGATCAGGTTGTTGATCAGTTCCTCAAGCAGCCCCGTGTGGCCCTGGATCATCACCGGCTGTGCCGGGGCCACGAAGCCGAAGTCCATGTGGCGGGCGAGCGCCGGACCGATCCAGGTTTCACCCGCGGTGCGCGCGAGTGCACCGAGATCAAGCGGGGAGAGCGTGCGGGTGACTGCGGCCTCCGGTCCGGAGCGGGCGAGGGCCAGCAGCTGCTGGGTGACGCGGGCGGCACGAACCACCGAAGTCTGCAGGCCCCGCAGCGCCTGATCGCGGGATTCGCTGTCGGGGCTGCGCTGCGCGCGCTCGGCGTGCAGCGAGACCGCCGCGAGCGGAGTGCGCAGCTGGTGGGCCGCATCCGCCACGAAGCGGCGCTGCGCCGTGATCGCCCGCTCGAGTCTGCCCAGAAGATCATTGATGCGCGTGACGAGAATGCGCGCTTCCCAGGGCAGGCCGGCTTCGGACACCGGCGTCAGCAGTTCATGACCGCGCGCCTCGATCGCAGCCGAGACCACCGTCAGCGGCCGCAGGCCCCGATCCACCGCGAAGCGCACGAACAGCAACGCACCCAGCAGCAATCCCAACTGCGGCAGCGCCATCTCCAGCAGGATCTCCGACAGCAGCGTCGCGCGTTTGTTGACGGTCTCACCGACGATCACGTGCGCCACTTCGGAGGAGCCGGGCACCCGCACCTCGGTGGCCACGACCCGCAGCGGCACTCCGGCGATCTTCATCGAGGTCAGCAGCGGTTTGCCGTCCGCGCTCGGCGTCACATCCGGCAGCGCGCCGTCATTGGCCAGCGTGCGGCCATCGGAGGTGCTGATGCGATAGTAGGTCTGGTCGTAGTCGTCGAATTTGAAGATGGCGAGCGCCACCCGCGGCAGCACGACATTGGTCTTGCCGTTCTCGACGGTCAGGGCCTGCGCCAGCGAGCCGGCATCGTCCATGATCCAGCGGTCGTAGGCGAGATTGGCGAAATGCGCCGACAGCGCATAGCAGGAGATGCCATCCAGAATCAGCAGCAGCAGCGCGACAGCCAGGACGCGCAGCGTCAGGCTGGATCGCAGCGAACGTTCAGGCATCGGCTTCCTGTTCCGCCTTCGCCTCCAGCAGATACCCGAAGCCGCGAATGGTCTGGACCTTCAGATCAAAAGGCTCCAGGCGCCGCCGCAGGCGATGGATCGCCACTTCGATGGCGGTATCGGACAGGGCCTCGCCCGAAGGCGCGAGGCTGCTCGCGATCTGGTCTTTCTTCACGACCCGGCCGGCGCGTTGCGCCAGCAGTTCCAGCAGCGTGAATTCACGCGCGGTCAGATCCACCGGTGTGCCGGAGAGCAGAATGCGCGGCTGGCCCATCGTCAGTTCCAGCGGGCCGATCTTGATCGACTGCGCCCGATCGGCGCGATGCCGCCGCACCAGCGCGCGGGCGCGGGCTTCGAGCTCGGCCATGACGAAGGGCTTGGTCAGATAATCGTCCGCCCCGGCATCCAGACCCGTGACCCGGTTGTCCACGGCATCGAGCGCCGTGAGTACCAGGATCGGCAGGCCCCGCTGATGCCGGCGCAGGGTGCGGATGAGCGACAGGCCGTCCATGTCCGGCAGGCCGATGTCCACAATGGCCAGGTCGAAGTCATTGAGGAGCAGGACTTCCTGCGCTTCGCGGCCGCGGCCGCTCGCCTCGACGTGATAGCCCTTTTGCCGCAGCAGGTTCACGAGGGCGCCGCGCAGCTCCGCGTCATCTTCAACAATGTAGGTACGCATGGGGCTGATTATGCGCAATTTTTGCCCAGCTGGCGCGCCCAACCCGACCTCTGAAGGGTCAGCGAAAGGTTAAGCTCTAGTTAGCCTCCCGGGCGATGCGCTCCAGGCAGCCGCGGGCGCGGCTCGCGGCTTCCTGCCAGCTGAGCGGACTGTTCAGGGATTCGAGATATTCCGCGCCGACGTTCGAACTCGGCAGCAGGTTGCGGGCGCAGCCATCGGTATCATCGCCGCCCGTGAGGGCCATCGATACGGCCAGGGCCGACAGGGCGTCCCACCCGGCTGATTTCACGCGTGTCGGACGATGATGATGCGCGACCGCCTCGACCACGGCATATGGCAGACCCCAGATGGCCAAGAGGTAGGCGCCGATCTCCGCATGGGAGGCGCCGAGGATTTCGTTTTCGGCCTGCGGCAGGGCAATGTCCGCCGCCAGCGCCAGTTCGATCGCCTGCTCGAGTTCGCGCGGGTATTCCTGGATCAGCACCCAGTAGCCGATGTCATGCAGCAGCGCCGCGAGCACCGCATCGTCGGCGAACTGCGTGCCCGCGGTGAGCGCCTGCGCGACCGCCGCGGTGCGCTGGGCGTGCATCTGCAGATCCTCGAGATCCACCGCGGCGTGGCGCATGCGTCCCGGCCAGCGCGCGAACACCTCCGCACACATGACGAGGTTGCGGACGGTCTGAAACCCCAGGTACAGCACGGCCTGTTCGATGTTGCTGATGCGGCGGGCGCGGCGGAAGAACGCGGAATTCGCGATCTGCAGCACCTTCACGGTCAGCGCCGTGTCACGGGCGATGACCCGCGCGACATCCCGCGCGGTGGCATTGGGCTTGGCCATGGCCACCTGCAGCTGGGCGAAGACCTGCGGTCGCGCCGGCAGCTGGCGGATGCGGCCGATGACGGCCTGCACCCCCGGATGCGTGAGCTCCTCGCGCAGCTGCAGGCTGCGCACCACGGCATCCTCGAGCTGCTCCGGGCGGCAGGGCTTGCTCAAGGTCTGGTGAGCGAGCGGCAGCAGCCGCATTTTCTGCTCGCCATCGGTGACGCTCGAGAGGGCAATGCGGATGGTGGCCGGCCAGCGCTCGCTGATGGCGTGCAGCAGTTGCGCGCCATCCATTCCCGGCATGCTGATGTCGCTGACGATCACATCATGGGGGGTCTTTTCAAAGCGCGAGAGCGCATCGGCGCCGCTGTCGACGAACGTCATCTGCCACTTGCCCATCAGCGGCTGCAGCCGCGTGCGCAGTCCATCCAGCACCTGCGGTTCGTCATCGACGAACAGCACGTGTCGCACCGGCGGTTTCGAATTGGAACGCGTATCCATCAGGCGGGTATTTCAGCGCAGACGCGCCGCATCGCGCAGGGCTGACCTCACACTATTGGGGCTTCATTTGCGCACTGTTTACCGATGTTCGTCAGGTCACTGTCGAGGCGCAGTTTGTCGCCCGTTCGCGCCAATTCCCCGGTAATATGACAGCACACCATGCGCTATTTGATGACTCTTGCCGTGACCGCTCTGTGCGGCTGTACGGTGGGCCCGGACTTCCATACGCCCGCGGCCCCGGCGACCGACCACTATGTGGCCGGCGCACCCGTGCAGACGGTGGGTGATACGCAGGCCGCGGCGCCCCCGCAGACGCTGGTGACGGACCAGGACATCCCGGCGCAATGGTGGAGCCTGTTCCACAGCACGCCGCTGGACGCGCTGGTACGTACGGCGCTGCATGACAGCCCGACCATCGCGGCCGCCGAGGCGGCGCTGCGCTCGGCTCAGGAAGGCTATGTCGCACAGCGCGGCGCGAGCCTCTATCCGCAGCTCGATGCGCAGTTCCTGGCCGAGCGCGAGGCGGCGCCGGGTGCGGCCTTCGGATTTCCCCAGGCGGGCACCAGCACCTTCACGCTGTTCGATGCCGGGGTGAACGTCACCTACAAGTTCGATGTGGTCGGCGGGACGCGCCGCCAGCTCGAAGCACTGCGGGCGCAGTCCGACTATCAGCGTTGGCAGCTCGAAGCGGCACGCCTGACGCTCGCGGCGAACGTGGTGACCACGGTCATCACGGCGGCGTCGCTCAACGACCAGATCGCCGCCACGCAGGACATTCTCGGGACCGAGCGCGATCAGCTTGCGATCGTGAAGCGCCAGTTCAACGCCGGTGCCGCCGCGCAAAGCGACGTATTGACGCAGCAGGCCAATGTCGCCGTCCTCGAGGCGACGCTGCCGGCGCTGCAGAAGTCACTCGCGCAGGCCGGACATCGCCTGGCGGTGTTGAGTGGCCAGACGCCCGACCATGCCAGTACTGAGGGGCTCACGCTGGGCGCGCTGACCTTGCCCGCGCAACTGCCGGTGTCGCTGCCGGCGAAACTCGTGCGCCAGCGACCGGATGTGCTGGCCTCGGAGTCGCAGCTGCATCAGGCGACCGCACAGGCCGGCGTTGCGACCGCCAATCTTTATCCGCAGCTGAACCTCTCGGGCGCCATCGGTTCCGAGACGACCTCGATCACGGATCTTTTCAACACCGGGACGGCGGCCTGGAATATCGGCGGCACGCTGCTGCAGCCGGTGTTCCACGGCGGGGAACTGCGCGCCAAGCGCCGCCAGGCCTTCGATGACCTGGATCAGGCGACGGCCCAGTACCGCGGCACCGTACTGTCGGCCTTACAGGATGTCGCCGATACCCTGCGCGCCCTGCAGGCTGACGCCCAGCAGCTGGCGGCGGTGCGCGCGGCCGAATCGGCGGCGCATGACGGACTCGATATCACCCGCCGCCAGTATCAGGCGGGCGGCACGTCATACGTCAACCTGCTCATCGCCGAGCGCCAGTATTCGCAGGCACGCCTGACGCGCATCCAGTCGGAGATGGCCAGAATGACCGACTCGGCGGCGCTGCTGCAGGCCCTGGGCGGCGGCTGGTGGAATCGCGATAAGGATGGGAGCCAGTAGTGGAAACCTCAGCTGACCTGCGCCGCAAGTTCCGTCTTCGATCCATCATCATGACCGTGGTGGTGCTGGTGCTGGCCACCGGCATCATTGGCTTCAACCTCATCAAGGCGCACTTCATCGGTCTCGCGCTCGCGCAGAATGCCTCGCCCAAGCAGACCATCGCGACGGCCACCGTCAAATACGATGACTGGCAGCCCCAGATCAGCGCGGTGGGCACGCTGCGGGCGTTTCGCGGCGTGGACATCACCACCGAAGTCATCGGACTGGTGCGCAGCGTCGAGTTCAAATCCGGACAGGACGTGCAAAGCGGCGCAGTGCTCGTGCATCTGAACGCCGACTCCGACATCGCGCAGGAGCAGGCGCTGGCGGCGGCCGCGGATCTGGCCGAGGTCGTTCTCAAGCGTGACCGGGTGCAGTTCGATGCCCAGGCGATCAGTCAGGCACAGCTGGACAGCGATGCCGCCGATCTGAAGAACAAACGGGCGCAGCAGGCCGCGCAGGCGGCGCTGGTGGCGAAGAAGACGCTGCGCGCCCCGTTCGCGGGCCAGCTCGGTATCACGACCTTGAATCCCGGCCAGTACCTGAATACCGGTGACCGGGTGGTGACGCTGCAGCAGCTGGATCCGATCCTGGTCGACTTCCGGCTGCCGCAGCAGGATCTGGCGCGTATTTCGGTGGGCCAGCCCGTGACGCTGACGGCGGATACCTGGCCGGGGGTGAGCTTCTCCGGCCATATCGATGCCTTGAATCCCCTGATCGACAGCGCCACCCGCAACGTGCAGGTGGAAGCCTCGATCGACAATCATGCGCGGCAGCTGTTTCCCGGCATGTTCGGTCACCTGCGCGTGGATGCGGGCAAGCTGGTGCACGCCTTGACGATTCCGCAGTCCGCGGTCACCTACAACCCCTACGGCGCGACCGTGTTCCTGGTGGTGCCGGACAGCAGCAACAAGGGCGGACAGACCGTCAAACAGACTTTCGTGACCCTGGGGGAAACGCGCGGCGATCAGGTACAGGCCCTCAAGGGAGTGAAGGAAGGCGACGTCGTGGTCACGGCCGGACAACTGAAGATCAAGAACGGCACGCCGGTCGCGATCGATAACTCGGTCCGGCCCAGCGACGATGCCAATCCGGCGCCGCAGGAAAACTAGGCATCGATGAAGCTCACAGATCTCTTCATCCGGCGACCGGTGCTGTCGGTCGTCATCAGTCTGTTCATCCTGGTGCTCGGGATGCGGGCGATCTTCGATCTGTCGATCACCCAGTACCCGCAGACCGAAAGCGCGACCATCACCATCAACACCACCTACTACGGCGCCGATGCGGCCACCGTCGCCGGGTTCATCACGCAACCGCTGGAGGCGGCGATTGCGCAGGCCCAGGGCATCGACTACCTGTCCTCCTCCAGCTCGACCGGCTCCTCGAGCATCACGGCGACGCTGCGCCTGAACTACGACTCCAACCGCGCGCTGGCCGAGATCAGCGCCAAGGTGAACTCGGTGCGCAACCAGCTGCCGCCGCAGGCGCAGCAGCCGGTGGTGGACATTCAGGTCGCCGACACCACCGCGGCGATGTACATCGGCTTCTTCACCGACACCCTGCCGCCCAATGGCGTGACGGACTATCTGATCCGGGTGGTGCAGCCGAAGCTGGACGCCATCCCCGGCGTGCAGTCGGCGGATGTCCAGGGACCGCGCGTCTATGCGCTGCGCGCCTGGCTTGATCCGGAGCGCATGGCGGCCCGCAACGTGGCGGCCAGCGATGTCTACAACGCGCTCGCGGCCAATAATTATCTGACCGCGGTCGGGACCACCAAGGGCCAGATGGTCTCGGTGGATCTCACCGCGGATACCGACCTGCATTCGCTCGATGGCTTCCGGCAACTCATCGTGCGCCAGCAGAACAGCACCGTGGTGCGCCTGGCTGATGTCGCAACCGTGGAGCTGGGCGCGGAGGATTACGACTCGGGTGTCACCTGGAATGGCCGCCACTCCGTGTTCCTGGCGATCCAGAATGCGCCCAAGGCCAATGTGCTGCAGGTGGCCCAGGCGGTGCGCGAAGCGCTGCCGGCCATCGAGGAGCAGCTGCCGAGCGGCATGCGGGCCGAGATCGTCTACGACACCACCATGTTCGTGCGCAGCTCCATCCGTGAGGTGCTGAAGACCCTGGGTGAGGCGCTGCTGATCGTGACGGTGGTGATCTTCCTGTTCCTGGGCAGCGTGCGCGCGACCGCGATCCCGACGGTTGCCATGCCGCTGTCGCTGGTCGGCACCTTCTTCATGATGCTGGCCCTGGGCTATTCGATCAATCTGCTCACCCTGCTGGCGCTGGTGCTGGCGATCGGGCTGGTGGTCGACGATGCCATCATCGTGGTCGAGAACGTCGACCGGCATCTGAAAAACGGCGAGTCGCCGCTGGATTCGGCGCTGTTTGCCGCGCGCGAGCTCGGTGGCCCGATTCTGGCGATGACGGTGGTGCTGGTGGCGGCCTATCTGCCCATCGGTTTCCAGGGCGGTCTGACCGGTGCGCTGTTCACGCAGTTCGCCTTCACGCTGGCCTCGGCGGTGACCGTGTCGGCGATCATCGCGCTCACGCTGTCACCGATGCTGTGCTCGAAGCTGTTCAAGAGCAATCAGGAGGAAGGGCGGTTCGCCAAGCTTCTTGACCACAATTTTGATCTCGTCCGCCGCTTCTACCAGCGCGTGCTCTCGGAATGGCTGATGACCTGGCAGGTGCTCGTGGGTCTGGGCGCCGCGATCCTGTGCCTGACCGTCTATTTGTTCGTGACGGCCGATTCGGAGCTGGCGCCGGAAGAGGACCAGGGCGTGGTCGTGGCGCAGATCCAGGGCGCGCCCAATGCGACCTACCAGCAGATGGAGATGTACAGCAAGCAGATGTTCGATGCCGCCTCATCGCTGCCGGAATACTACGGCGTGTTCCAGCGAATGGCCGTCAACAATGGCTTCGGCGGCGTGCTGTTCACGCCCTGGGGTGATCGCAAGCGTACCGCCACGCAGCTGCAGCAGGTGCTGCAGGAGCGCTGGAACCATATCGCGGGGGCCCAGATCGCCGCCTTCCAGCTGCCGTCGCTGCCGGGTTCGGCGGGTCTGCCGCTGCAGTTCGTCATCACCACCACCGAGCCGTTGCAGAATCTCTACGAGGTGACCGAGAACCTGCTGAACCGCGCGCGGGCGAGTGGCATGTTCTTTTTCATCAATTCGGACATGAAGATCGACAAGCCCCAGGCGACCCTGACGCTGGATCGTGAACTGGTGGGTGACATGGGGCTCACGCAGCAGGACGTGGGTGCGAGCCTCGGCGCCGCACTCGGTGGCGGCTACGTGAATTATTTCTCGATCCAGGGACGCTCCTACAAGGTGATCCCGCAGGTGCTGCAGAAGGATCGCCTGAACCCCGCGCAGGTGCTGGATTACTACGTGCATGGCGGGGATGGCTCGCTGTTGAAGGCCGGAACCATGGCCCATATCACGACCCGCACCGTGCCGGAGTCGATCAATCACTTCCAGCAGTTGAACGCCGCGACCATCTCGGCCGCGCCCGGGGTCTCCCAGGAGACGGCGCTGCGCTTCCTGCGCGACACACTCAAGGAAATCGCCCCTTCCGGCTACACCGCCGACTACGCCGCGCAATCGCGGCAGTTCATGCTGGGGTCGGGCAGCTTCATGCTGACGCTCTTTTTCGCGTTGATCATTGTCTATCTGGCGCTCGCCGCCCAGTTCGAGAGCTTCCGCGACCCCACCGTGATTCTGGTGTCGGTGCCGATGGCCCTGTTCGGCGCCATGCTGTTCATCAATACCGGCCTGCTGTTCAAGGTCACGACCCTCAACATCTACACCCAGGTGGGGCTGGTGACGCTGCTGGGCCTCATCAGCAAACACGGCATTCTGATCGTGCAGTTCGCCAATGAGCTGCAGAAAGCCGGGCGCACCAAAATGCAGGCCATCGTGGAGGCCGCCTCCGTGCGCCTGCGGCCGATCGTCATGACCACCGCCGCCATGGTATTGGGCGTGGTGCCGCTCGTCATCGCCGCCGGCGCGGGCGCGGCGGGCAGGCGCTCCATGGGCGTCGTGCTGTTCACCGGCTTGTCCATCGGCACGCTGTTCACGCTGTTCGTGGTGCCGGCGATGTACATCCTGCTGGGAGAGCAGCATGTGCCGGAGGAAAAACGGATTAATTAATCAATAAGTTACAGAGTGTTTCGGGAATTGTTATCAAGTGTGGCTTGAGGTGACCCTTGAGTTCCTGCACACGGCTCCCCATAACGGCAGCCGGGGTGCGGGTATTTCGCGGTCCCACGGAGAGATTCACATGTTCAAGCGTGCTCGGGTTTCACTCCTCGCAGTCCTGGCGCTCGGTGTTGCAGGTGCCGCGTTCGCGGACACCGATGCGACGCGGGACCAGATCTACCAGGCCGCACAGGCGGGCCATCTCGCCGAAGCGCAGAAGATGATCGACCAGGTGCTGCTGGATCATCCGCAAAGCGCCTCGGCGCACTTCGTCGCCGCGGAACTCGATGCGCGCATCGGGGACTTCGCCGGCGCGCGCCAGCAGCTGGCCACCGCCAAGCAGCTTGATCCCGCCGAGCACTTCACCAACGCGCGGGCATTGAGCGAACTGGAACGGCAGCTCACGGGCATCCGTGGCGGTGTCCCGGGCGGGGCCGTTCAGCCGTTTGCGCCGGCCGTGGCGCATCGCTCCACGGTGCCGTGGGGTCTGATCATCATTCTGGCGATCGGCGCCTTCGTGCTGTTCAGCATTTTCCGCGGCCGCGCCCAACGCGCCGCCTACTCACAGACCTATGGTCCGGGCGGACCGGGGCTGATTGCGCCGGGCAATCCCGGGGCGCCCCCTGGCTATGGCTACGGTCCCGGCTATCCACCCCCGGGCGGCTCGGGCCTCATGGGCAATCTTGCCAGCGGGCTTGCCATCGGCGCGGGCGTCGCCGCCGGTGAGGAGCTGGTGCGGCACGTGATCGACGGACACAGCACAGGCAACGTGCCCCCTGACTCGAACTTCAACGATCCGCCGCCGAACCAGGACATGGGGGGCAATGACTTCGGCGGGTCTCCCGACAACAGTTCCTGGGGCGACAACAGTGGCGGTGGCGATTCCGGCGGCTGGGGTGGCGACAGCGGTGGTGGTGGCGGCGGCGACTGGACCTGAGCCGGAAATTTTTGCCGAAGCCGATTAGACTGTCGGCATGGCATTTCTGAAGATCATGATCCTTGCCATCGTGCAAGGACTCGCGGAGCTGTTGCCGGTCTCCAGCTCGGCGCACGTGGTGGTGGCCGAGAAGCTCATGGGGCTCGATCCGTCGGCTCCCGCCATGACGCTGCTGCTGGTGATGCTGCATACCGGCACCATGTTCGCCGTCATCGTCTATTTCTGGCGGCGCTGGCGCCGCACCTACTTCTCGAGCATGGAGCAGTTCAAACGGGTGGCGGTGCAGGTGATCCTCGCCAGCGCGCTCACCGGCGTGATCGGTTATGGGCTGCAGTGGGTCATCACCAAGGTGGCCTTCCGGGGTGTCCCGGGCGCGCAGATCGAGGATCTGTTCAGTCACCTGGAGTGGATCGCGCCCGCCCTCGCGCTGGGCGGCATTCTGATTCTCATCGCGGGTCGGCGCGAGCGCAAGAGCGTGCCCGTGACGGTCTTCAAGGGTGAGGATCTCAACACCGGACAGGCCACCCTGATCGGTGCGGTCCAGGGTCTGTGTCTGCCGTTTCGCGGTCTGTCCCGCTCCGGCGCGACCATTTCCACGGCCATGCTGGCCGGAGTGGCCAAGAACAGCGCCGAGAACTTCAGTTTCGCACTTGCCGTCGTGCTCACCCCGGCGGTCGTGGCACGCGAGACATTGCGGGTGCTGCACATGGAACATCAGGGCGGCGCCGCGAGCCTCGGGAGTGCCGCCGTGCCAAGCCTGGTGGGCGCGGTGCTGGCATTCCTGGTGGGCCTCATCGCGCTGAAATGGCTCAGCGGCTGGCTCGAGAGCGGACGCTGGTACCTCTTCGGAGTGTACTGTCTGGTCGCCGCGGCCGTCGTCGCCGGCTTTTACATCGCCGGCTACTGACGCTCGGCGCCGATGGCCACCCGGGCGTTCTTTCCCACGCTGGTGTATTCGGCCGCGCTGCAGCAGCGGGGTGTCGAGGCGTTCAATCGGCGCCTGCTGCGCGAGTGCCGACAACTGCGTGTGGATGATGCGGCGGGGCGTGCCTGGTCGCGCAGCAATTATCCGGGCGGCTACACCTCGTACGGATCGCAGCACCGGCTGTATGAGATCTCCCCGACCTTCGCGCGCCTGCGACAGCTGCTGCAGCCGCATCTGGCCCGCTTCGCGCACACCCTCGAATGGGATCTGCGCGGCCGCAAGCTCGCGATGACCGACTGCTGGGTGAACATCATGCCGCAGCAGGTCGTGCACAGCCTGCACCTGCATCCGCTGTCGACGGTGAGCGGTACCTACTACGTGCAGGTTCCGCCCGGGGCTCCGGGCCTCAAGTTTGAAGATCCACGTCTCGATCGCTTCATGGCGGCGCCGCCGCGCAAGCGGATCTGCAAACCACACAATCGCCAGTGGGTGACGCTCGCCGCGGCACCCGGAGCGCTCGTTTTGTTTGAAAGCTGGCTGCGCCACGAAGTCACGGCGAACCCGCGCCGCCAGCAGCGCGTGAGCGTCAGTTTCAACTTCAATTGGTTCTGATCAACCATAATTCGGTTTTTGCGACACTATTGTAAAGTCAACACTGTAGGACAACTCCTGAAGCGGTTAGGACAAAGCCCGATGCCATAGCCCGTTTTTTCAAGCGTATGATTCTCGGCAAGGGGCTAGGGAATGACAGCGGTCTTAGCACAACAACGGGCATACGGGACACTCATCTGGGTCAGCGCCGCGCTGCTTGCGGCAATGCTCGTGAGCGCAGCGGCGCACGCGGGACCCGAAGTCACCTTCTATCTCACCGTGCCGCTCGGGACGGCCTCCGGCGGACATGTGCTGGGATTGCGTTTGGACAAGAATTCGGTGGCACCCGATATCCGTATCTTCACACCCGACTCACCGCTGAATCGTCGTGCGCTGCTCGATCTGCAGTTGGGCGCGGATTCGGCCCTGCGGCTGGATCTGAATCGCAGGCTCACCTGGGATGTGAATCGACAGCAGTGGCGCCCCTCCTCGATGCCCGCCACCTTCGACTTGCGTCTGCCGACGCACGATCTGAAATCAAACGCGGTCGAGCACGCGCCGCAACCCGCCGCGTTCGCGCATCCACTCGAAGATGAGTTGCGGAAGCCACTGGTGAAACCGCTCACGATCGAACCCTGAAGGGTCCTGGGCGGGCGCGAAGCCCGGGTGATGCATCTGCTTCGGGAACGGACTGAGGAATGAAAAATGCCCCGCGTTGGGCACGGTCCTGATCGTGACCCGATCCGGCTCGGCTACTCCCGCGAGCGCCATGCGAATCTCACCGTCCGGGGTCAGCGCGTCATGCTCGGCGGTGAGCGCGAGAATCGGCGCCACGAGCGCTGCCAGTGCCTGGGGCGCGAGGAACGGCCCGCAGGCGGGCGCCAGCAACACCAGCGCACCGATGCGGGAGTGGTGCGCGACCGGTATGGGGTCGTGCGCGCGACTTGAGGGCTGGGCTCCGGCGGCGCACAGCGCCGTGTAGCCGCCGAGTGAGTGACCGATCGCGGTCACCGGTGCCGCGCTGATCGCGGGACCCACGGTGCGATCGGCCAGCAGCGCCTCGAGCAGCTCGACCAGCTGCCGGGGTCGGTTGCGCAAATTCTCCAGGGTGTCGGCGAGGGCGTCATCGCCCAGACTGTTGCCGGCGTGTTTGAGCGCAGCGACGATGCAGCCCTGGCGCGCCAGATGCAGGCTGATGCTTCGATACAGCAGGGGCGAGCCCCCACTGCCGTGCGAGACCAGCACCAGCGGAAATCGGCCCGGGGCGAGGGGCCCCTCCACGCACACGTCGAGTTCGTACGGCCCGAACATCGTGGGCGTGGCGGCTTGCTCACAGGGGTAGTGCAGGAGCGCCTGCTGGAACTGACGGAAGCCTGCGAACATCAGACACTATCCTCGGATTGCTGCGACGCAGCAGGACTTGGATCACTTTTTTGCAATGGCGCGCCCGGATCTTGCCCCCGGCACCGGGGAACCGGGCGCTGGATCGCTTCAGATTGGTGCTCGTTGAACGATAAAGGTGCCAGGGAAATCCGCGCTCGGGCGGAACACGGACATAGTGCCACGATGGGACCGAATCAGACGCTCACGCAGAACGAATACGTCGTGCGCGAAGGCGCGCTTATCGTTTCCATCACCGGTGCCGATGGCAAGATCGTCGCCGTCAGTCCCGAGTTCATTCAGGTCACCGGCTACAGCAACGAGGAACTGATCGGCAAGGATCACGGCATCCTGCGCCATCCGGATACGCCGCAGGCCGTCTACGATGACCTGTGGAAAACCCTCAAATCGGGCCGGCCCTGGTCGGGTCTGATCAAGAATCGTCGCAAGAATGGCGACTACTACTGGGACATCTCCAGCGTCACGCCGCTGCGTGAGGGCGGGACGCTCAGCATTCGCACCCGCCCCTCGGCGCAGCAGGTTCGCGACTCCGAAGCGCTGTTTCACAAACTGCGGGAGGGCACCGACAAGACCCTGCAGTTGTCGGAGGGTCGTCCGTATCGCACCAGCCGGTGGAATTCGGTAAACCCGCTGCGCAATCTGTCCGAACAGGCACAGCGCTGGCTCGACACCGGGTTTGGGGTCGCGGTGCTGATGCTCGCCACGGCCTTGCTGCTGTATCCGCAGCTGCCGGGCGGCGCGCAGTTGCGCTCGGTGACCGCGGTGCTGCTGCTGCTGCGCTGCCTCACGTGGGTGTCGCGGGTGATGCTCGCGGCCGGCCGGCGCGCGGAACTCACGCGCGATACCGTGTCCTTCATCGAAGACCTGGCCGATGGCCGCTACCACACCCTTTTCAAGGCCGACTCCCGGCACCGGTCGGGGGAAATCCAGCGCGCGCTTCTGACCCTGCGCATCAAGATGGGCTATCAGATCGCGGAGGAGCGCCGCAAGGCCTCCCTGCAGCGCCAGGCGCTCGACAGCGCCAGCGCCAGCATCATGCTGGCCGATGAAAACCTGCGCATCGTCTACACCAACGCCTCCGCCGCCCGGCTGTTCCAGAATGTGGAAAGCGATTTCCGCAAGGATCTACCGGGCTTCCAGGCCGACAAGGTCATCGGCGCCAACCTCGAGTCGCTGCACAAGATGCCGGCGCAGCAGCGCCAGCTGCTGGCTGATCTCAAGGAGCCGACCGCGACCGACCTGCGCATCGGCGGTCGGGCACTGCGCATCGTGACGACCCCGGTGTTTGATGGCGATGGCCGACGCATGGGCACCACGATGGAATGGATCGATCGCACCCCCGAGGTGCGCGCCGAAGAAGAGGTCAATGCGATCGTCGCCGGCGCCCATGCGGGTGAGCTCGATCGGCGCATCGAGACCGAGGCCAAGTCCGGCTTCCTGCTGGTGCTCGCCCATGGCGTCAACAAGATGATGGACAACATGGTCAAGGTCATCCGCGACGTGCAGGAGGCGGCTTCCGAGGTCGGACGGGCGGCGAGTGAGATCTCGGACGGCAATCTGGGGCTCTCGGAGCGCACCCAGGAGCAGTCCTCGGCGCTGGAAGCCACTGCCGCCTCGATGGAGCAGATGACCAGCACCGTCAAACAGAACGCCGACAACGCGAGCCAGGCCAATCAGCTGGCCGTCGCCGCGCGCAATCAGGCGGAGAAGGGCGGCGTCATCGTCGGCAAGGCCGTGGATGCCATGGCCGACATGAATGTGGCCGCGCAGCGCATCGCGGACATCATCGGTACCATCGATGAGATCGCGTTCCAGACCAATCTTCTGGCGCTGAACGCGGCCGTCGAGGCGGCCCGCGCGGGCGAGCAGGGCCGCGGCTTTGCGGTGGTCGCGGCGGAAGTTCGCAACCTCGCCAGTCGCTCGGCCGTGGCCGCGAAGGAGATCAAGGGTCTGATCCACGACAGCGTGCGCAAGGTCGGCGACTGCTCGACCCTCGTCACGGCGTCCGGCACGACCCTCAATGACATTCTGTTGTCGGTGAAGAAAGTCGCCGACATCGTCGGTGAAATCGCCGCCGCATCGCGCGAGCAGTCCGCGGGCATCGACCAGGTGAATGAGGCGGTCATGCAGATGGACGGCATGACCCAGCAGAACGCGGCATTGATCGAGGAGGCATCGGCCGCCTCGGGCGCGATGGCCGATCAGGCCAATCGCCTGGTCGAGACCATGTCGGCCTATCGGCTCGGCACGCCGGTGGGTGGCCCGGACCCGACCGTGCGGCGCTCGCGAGTGCGTTTCGTCGCGTAGGGCTTGAGCCCTATTTCTTGAAGGTCTGACCCGTCACCGGGTTGGCATAGTGATAGGGCGGCACGAACACGTGCGGGAACGCCTGGTACTTGACGGTCAGCGCCTGATCAGGCTCGACACCGGGCAGGGGACCCGCCAGCGGCACGCCCCCATGACGCCAGCCCTTATCGAACTCCACGTAATACGTGGTGAAAAAGTGCAGGTGGGAGATCTTCCACACGCCCCCTTCGCGAACATACTCGTTCTCGTACGTGCCTTCCCCCCAGCGTGCCTCGCGCCCCAGCGAGCCGATCTGGATGAAATTGCGCCAACGGCCGCGCGCGCTGTGACCGTCGGGGTCGAGCGATATGACCGGCTGCAGCTGCATATGATTGAAGACGCAGCCGAATTCGAGTTTCGGCAGCGCGTGCAGGTATTGACGCACCCGGTCCTGGCCGATGAACAGACCGCGCCCGGCGATCTCCAGGCGCGCATTCTTTGAGAACAGGTCCGCCGCCTGGTCGTAGAGCGTCTTGTCCACGTAGTAACCGTAGGCGGCCTGAAGATTGCAGATCGCCACATAGTCTTCGGCGGCGCGCGCCTTGATCTCCAGCGCTTCGATCCTGTGCAGTAACGCCTCGAGCTGGGATTCGGTACTCATGGGTAATCCTTGTCGACATCCAGGTAACGACCGCTCAACTCATCGCAGCGGCCTGCGGCGAGCGCGGCCACGAAGTCCTGCAGCCTGCGCATCGCCGCCGCGCTCTTCTGCGGGGTGATCTGCTGCAGCATGCCGACCAGCGGCGCCGCCCATTTGGCCGCATCGGGCAGGTTCAGCGTCTCGCGTGCCATGTCCGTCAGGATCGTTCCGGGTTGGATCGGGAACACCTTGATGTTCTGATCGCGCTGCTCGGCCGCGACGTGTTCGGAGAGGCGGATCAGAGTGGATTTGGCGACGGCGTAGGAGGAGAAGTTGTTGGCGATGATGACCCCGGCCACGGAGCAGACATTGATGATGCGGCCGCCGCCGCGCGCGGCCATCCGCGGCACGATTTCGGTCATGAACATCAGCGAGCCGAGCACATGCACGGCCTGAGCGGCCCACCAGGCCTGCGGATCCACCACACCGATCGGACCCATCGGCCCGGAGACACCGGCGTTGTTGACCAGCACCGTCACCTCACCCAGTTGCCGTCGCACGCTCTCCACGGTGCGCGTGACATCCACGTGCCGGGTCACGTCGCAGGGCAGTGCCAGCGCGGTGCCGCCCGCGGCCTGAATGTCCCGCACCACCTGGTCCAACTGTGTGCGTGAACGCGACGCCACGGCCACCGCATGGCCGTCGGCCGCCAGGCGCAGCGCAATGCCGCGGCCGATGCCGCGCCCCCCGCCCGTCACCAGCGCCACCTTCTGCTGTGTCATGGGATGAATGATACATTCAACGGATGGTTGATTCGCCGCTGTCGGCCCTGCAGATTCGGGTCTTTCTGCTGTGTTCGCTGATCGTCCTGCTGGACGGCTACGATCTGCAGGCGATGGGGCTCGCGGTGCCGGCGCTCGCCAGGGCCTGGCACCTGGCGCCCAGTATCTTCACCATCGCGCAGACCACCTCGCTGGTGGGTCTGGGGTTGGGCTCTGCATTCATTGCGCCGTTCGGCGATCGTCAGGGTCGCAGGCCGTTGCTGCTCGCAGGTCTGGCGATACTGTTGGTGACGGCCCTCGGGGCGGCGACGGCCGGGACGCCCTGGCAACTGGCCGGGTGGCGGCTGCTGATGGGTCTGGGATTGGGCATCGGGCAGAGCAATGCCTCAGCGCTCACGGCCGAGTACGCACCGCTCGCGCGACGCGCGACCCTCATGACGCTGATGGGGGTCTGCGTGGCCCTGGGCGGCGTGCTGGCCGGGCTGACGGCGCCGCCGGTGATCGCGGCGGCGGGTTGGCGCGGACTGTTCCTGGTGGGCGCCGCGCTCCCGCTGCTCGCGCTGCTGACCACCGCGGCCGCGCTGCCGGAGTCCCCGGCGATTCTGGCCAGGCGCACCAGTGCCGCGCAGACGGGCGCGGGTCGC
>Ga0210385_10000988_pt1 | contig 18072 bp, 11 predicted proteins | sample IncBWH26OmetaG_FD_160107 | JGI IMG/M metagenome (GOLD analysis project Ga0210385, IMG submission 160107) | Forest soil microbial communities from Barre Woods Harvard Forest LTER site, Petersham, Massachusetts, United States - Inc-BW-H-26-O ...
CTGCTGTGGACACTGCTGCTGCTGGTCCCCGTGCTGTACGTGAACCAGGAGATGGTGCTGCGTCTCGGTGCGGTGACGGGGGTCGGGCACGCCCGGCTCATCCTGGAGCGCTTCGGCAAGTTCTGGGGCGCGTTCAGCGTCATCGACCTCTTCATTCTCAACGCCCTGACGATCATCACCGAGTTCATCGGCATCACCCTGGCGGCCGGATACCTCGGCCTGCCCAGGGTCGTCGCGGTGGCGCTGGCCGCGCTGGTGATCATCGGAGCGGCGTTCACCGGCAGCTTCCGGCGCTTCGAGCGGATGGCCGTCGGCCTGTGCGCCGGATCACTGCTGCTAATCCCGATCTACTTCCTCTCCCACCCGGCGGCCTCGCAGATGGCCCGCGGTTTCGTCACTCCGGGCCTGCCCGGCGGATCCGGGCAGCTGGCCACCGTGATGCTGCTGATCATCAGCATCGTCGGGACGACCGTCGCTCCCTGGCAGCTGTTCTTCCAGCAGAGCTACGTGATCGACAAGCGCATCACCCCGCGCTTCATCAAGTACGAGAAGGCCGACCTCTGGATCGGCATCGTCATCGTCGTGCTCGGAGCCGGCGCGGTCATGGGAATCACCGCTGCGGCGTTCGCCGGCCACGCCGATGCCGGCCACTTCACCAACGCGGCCGGTCTCGCGGCAGGCCTGCAGGCGCACGCTGGCCGGATCGCAGGCGTCCTGTTCGCGATCGCGCTCCTCGACGCCTCGATCATCGGCGCGTTCGCGGTGTCGCTGTCCACCGCGTACGCGATCGGCGACGTGTTCGGCCTCAAGCACTCCCTGCACCGCGGCGTGAAGGGCGCCAAGGGCTTCTACGCGATCTATGGCGCCCTGGTCCTCGCCGCGGGTGCGGTGGTGCTGATCCCTGGCTCCCCGCTCGGGCTGCTCACCGAGGGCGTGCAGGCCCTGGCCGGCGTGCTGCTGCCGTCCGCCGCCGTGTACCTGCTGCTGCTCTGCAACGACCGCGACGTGCTCGGCCCGTGGGTCAACGGGCGCCGGACCAACCTGTTCACCGGCACGGTCGTGACGGTCCTGGTCGCCCTGTCGGTCATCCTGACCGCGTCGGTGCTCGACCCCGGCATCACCGCCCGGCAGATCGTGATCATCCTGGCCAGCTGCTGCGGCGCCGCCGCCATTGGCGGGCTCGGGGTCGTGGCCTGGCGCCTGCACGCGGGCACCCTCGCCCGGGTCCCGATCGACCGCACCGGCCGGGAGAACTGGCGGATGCCGCAGCTGGCGCTGCTCAAGCGGCCTTCGGTGCCACTCGGCCGCAAGATCGGCATGAGCATCCTGCGCTCGTACCTGGCCGTTGCCACGATTCTCGTGGCCGTGAAGATCATCCAGCTGGCTCTGGCTCACTGAACCGGCGCCTCGCGCGGCGGGCGGCCTGCTCCTAAGATCTCAGAGCCAGCCTGACCTCGGTCGCCTTCGTGAGCGGCCAGGCCAACGCCGCCGCCAGCAGCGCGATCATGACCACCACCGTGATCTCGAGCGGCTGAAGCTGGTCAGCCGTGGGTGCCTAGCTGGACGGCCTTGACGATCAGGAGCAAGACCGAAACAACGAGGTAGCCCCGGAGGGTAAGCACGCCGAGCTTCGTGCTCGTCGACCACTGCACCGGCTTGAGCAGGGCCAGCGGCGGCATGCGCCAGTTGAGGCGCTCGGCCGCGGTCATCGTCCTGGCCGGGTGCGGCGCCGGCGGCGGACGGCGCGACCTGGTTATCTGCAGATAGATCGTGGTACCGATGCCGGCGACGACCATGCCGATCGCCAGCCAGATCGCGATCGCTCCGGAGTTGAACGACGGGAACAGCGTCGATATCACCAGGGTGCCGGACAGCACCAGGAGCACCGCGATGATGGCGCCGGCGAGCACGTTGAGCCAGCGGTGGTTCATCCACGGGCCCAGGACCTCAGCGTCGTTGCACAGCAGCAGCAAGAACACGCTCGCGCTCGGCAACAGCACCCCGGCCAGCGCCTGCACTGCCTCGGTCAGTAGCCCAAGAGGCGCGCGCGGGATCAGGACGATCCCGGCCGCCGCCACGATCATCGCGGCGTAGGTGGCGTAGAACGTCTTGGCGTCGCGGAAGCTGCGGTGCAGCGAGTGTTTCAGGTTGAACACGTCGCCGAACGCGTAGCTGGTGGACAGCGTCACCGCGGCGGCCCCGATGATCGACGCGTCCAGGAGCGCGATCGCGAACAGCGCGCCGAGCGCGTAACTGTTGACTCTGAGCGCGTCTGCGACCCCGAGCGCATCGGTGAAATGACCGCTTCGGTGGGCGCTGACGGCCGCGTAGACGGCGACGATCAGCACCACCGCCGCCCCGATGACCACGACGAAAGCGCCCAGCGTGGTATCGCCGCGCTCGTACTTGATGAACCGTGGCGTGATCCGCTTGTCGATGACGTTCGACTGCTGGAAGAACAGCTGCCACGGGGCGACCGTGGTGCCCACGATCGCGATGATCAGCAGCACCGCGGTCGAGTTGACGCCGCCGCGCACGCTCGGCACGACGAAGTGGTAGCCGATCTGGCTCCAGTGCGGGTGCGAGAGGATCAGCAGCGGCAGCAGGACCACGCTGACCGCGATGAACGCGAACATCGCGCGTTCCCAGCGCCGGAAGCTCCCGCTCATCGTGATGCCGATCAGGACTGCCGCGGCTACGGGCACCGAGACATACGAGCTGACGCCGAAGTAGCTCAGCGCCAGCGAGACCCCGATGAACTCGGTGACGATCGTCAGGAAGTTGAGCAGGAACAGATCGCCGACGCTGAACCAGCCCCAGAACCGGCCGAACCGCTCGTTGATCAGCCTGGCATGGCCGACCCCGGTGACGGCGCCGAGTCTGACCACCATCTCCTGGTTGACGATCAGCACCGGGATCAGCAGCAGCAGGACCCAGAGGAGGCTGTAGCCGTAGTTCTGGCCGGCCTGCGCATACGTGGCGACCCCGCCGGCGTCGTTGTCGCCGACCATGACGATCAGGCCCGGCCCGACGATGGCGAGGAACGTGACCAGCTGCCGCTTCCAGCCGCTCTGTTGTGCGTCGTCGAGCCGGATGCGGCCGAGCGCGCCCTCGATGTCGCCCAGGTGCGCCTCGTCCAGCACGGCGGCCGGCCTGGCTACGGCGCCCCCGTGCGCGAGCTGCGGCCCAGCCGGCCGGCGCGGACCCGGGCGCTGCGGCCCCTCCGGGCGCTGCGGGCCATCCCGGCCCTGCGGGCTGGCCGGGAGCTGTGATGGGTCACGCGGCTGCGCGGGGTCGCGCGGCTGCGTGTCGCTCAAGTCGGATCCCCGTGATGCGCGTCGGGCGGCTGCGCGGCCTCCCGGCGCCGCCAGTCATCCGGCAGCGTGACCTCGAGCACGTCATCGACCGTGATGACGCCGATCATCTTCCGGCGCTCATCGACGACGGGAATCGTGATCAGGTTGTAGTCGCTCATCAGCACGGCCACGTCAACCACATCGGTATCCGCCCCGACCCGTACCGGGTCGTCGTCGTAGATCTCTTTCATCGGCGTCTGAGGTGCCGCCTGCACCAGGGAAACCAGCCGGGCCACGCCGCACAGCCGGCCACGACCGTCTATGCAGTGCACGCTGGTGAGCGCCTCGGGCTGCAGGTTTGCCGAGAGCGCGACCGCCGCCAGCGCCTCGCTCACCATGGCGTCGCAGTCGACGGCGAGGAAGTCCACCCCCATCAGCCCGCCCGCGCTGGTCGGGTTGAAGCCCATCAGCGTCAGTACCTTGGTGCGCTGCCCTTGCGGAAGCAGGTCGAGCACGGGCTGGCGCCGCCGCTGCGGCAGCTCGGCGATCGCGTCCGCCGCGTCGTCGGCGCGCATGCGCGTCAGCACCTCGGCGATCTCGGCGTCGGTCCGGGCACCGAGCAGGCGGATGGCCAGGTCCTCGTCGAGCTCCTCGAAGACGTCGGCCTCGAGTTCCGGGTCCGCGTGCACCTGGCCCAGGATCTCGGTCTCTTCCTCCTTGGACGCGTTCTCGATCAGGTCGGCGATCTGGGCCGGCTTCAGCCTGCGGATCCGGGCGAACGGGCCGCGCAGCAGCGCGCTGCCGGTATGGCCGATCAGCGGCTCGAACTTGGCCCACTCGCGGAACGAATGCTCGCTGGGCTCGGCGTGCCTGGACCGCAGCAGCCACCGCGACTGGCGGTGTGTGTCCACCCCGGCAACCACCCGGTCCTCGCCGCGACGCTCAAGCTCCAGATCGGCCGCCCTGATCAGCTGGGCGCTTTCCACGTCGATCAGCCGGTGGCCGAGCACGTCCGCCCGGAGGAGCACCTCGCCTTCGCGCCGCTCGAACTGGCGAAGGTCGAGCTTGGCGCTGGTGAGCTTGACCTCGTCGCTGCCCAGCCACGCCACCTGCTCAATGGGCACGTAGAGCTCGCGGCCGCCCACCGCGGCGACCAGGCCGGTCACCAGCGGCATGTCCGCGCCGCGCAGCCGGACGATGACGTCGGACAGCCGCCCGATGGACTCGCCACCCCGGTCAGTGATCGGCCGCCGCAGCAGGTCCGAAAGGTGCAGCGTGCTCGACTGGCCCGCTCGAGGAGCGGGGGCTGCCGGTGTCGTGGTCATTGGGGCTTGCCTCCAGGGTGGGTCGGCCCGGTGCCGTAGTCCTACCCGGATCACGGTCTTTACCGTGACACCCTGCCACGCAAACGCCCCAGCCCGGGGCATCCCATATCCAGCCATCCAGCCTTCCCTGGCAGGGTGAACATCCGGTTAACCGGGCCTGCCGGCACGGGGGTTGTGGCTATCCGGCGGAGCCGGGCTCCCACAGCGCGCCGTCGCGATGGTATGAAGGCCACGTCAGCGTGTTTTGAAGCGGAGGACGCAGCAGCGTGGCAATGCGCAGGGCGACGGGCCTCCTGGGTGGCGAGGGTGACCTCGCCGAGGGCCTGGGATACACGCTCAAGCGGAGGCTGCTCGGCCGTCCGCTGATCAACGAACAGCTCAGCGAGCAGCGGCTGTCCAACCCGCTGGCGCTTGGGGTGCTGGCACCCGACGGGATCTCGTCATCGGCTTATGGCACCGAAGAGATCCTGATCGAGCTGCTGCGGGCCGGCCTGGCGGTCACGGCGTTCACGCTCATCCTGCCGCTGACCGGCGTCGTGCTGTTCGTCATGGCCCTGGTGGTCCTGTCCTACCGCGAGGTCGTCACGGTCTACACAAGGGCCGGCGGCTCATATGTGGTCGCGCGGGACAATTTTGGCCCAAAGTGGGCGCAAATCGCCGCGGTCGCACTGCTCATCGACTATGTGGTCACGGTCGCGGTGCAGATCGCGGCGGGCACGGCCGCCGTCGCGTCGGCCTGGAAGCCGCTCGACAGCCCGCTGAAGATCACGCTCGTCTCGATCGCAGTGGTGCTGCTCATGCTCTACGGCAACCTGCGCGGGATCCGGGAGGCGGGGCGGGCGTTCGCGGTGCCCACCTACCTGTTCGCCGGCTCGGTGATCGTCATGATCGCTACTGGCCTGGTCCGCGAGATACTCGGCAACCTGCCGGTCCGGCACTACCCGTTGCCGGGGCAGTACACCGGGCACTCGCCCACCACCGGCCTGATCGCGTTCGGGATGGTCTTCGTGCTGCTGCGGGCGTTCGCCAACGGCGGCTCGTCCCTAACCGGCATCGAGGCGGTGTCGAACGCGGTAAGCGCGTTCCGCCCGCCCGAGGGCATCAACGCACGCAAGGTGCTGGTGACCGAGGGCCTGATCCTGGGCACGCTGGTGGCCGGCATCTCCTGGCTGGCACACACCACCCATGCCGCGCCGTATACCTCCGGCGTCCCCACCGTGATCTCACAGGAGACGCAGCTCGTATTCGGGCATACGGGCTTCGGCACCGCCATGTACATCTTCGTCCAGGCCGCGACCGCGCTCGTCCTGTACACGGGCGGCAACACCAGCTTCAACGGCTTCCCGTTCCTGGCTAACTTCGTGGCCGAGGACGCGTTCCTGCCCCGCTGGCTGACCAAGCGCGGCCACCGGCTGGTGTTCTCCAACGGGATCGTGGTGCTGGCGGTGCTGTCGTGCGCCTTGCTGGCTGCGGTCGGGGCCAATGTCAACAACCTGGTGCCGTTCTACGCGATCGGCGTGTTCACCGCGTTCACGATGGCCGGGCTCGGCATGGCCAAATACCACCACAAGATGAGGGAGTCGGCGTGGCGACGCCGGCTGGTGATCAACTTCGCCGCTGGCGTGACGTCCGCCATCGTCGTCGTGATTTTCGCCGTGGTCAAGTTCACCGAGGGCGCGTGGCTGGTGCTGGTGCTGTTCCTCATCGGCGTGCCCGCGCTGATCCGGCTGAACCGCGAGTACGAGGCCGAGGCCGGGGTCCTGGCCCGGATCAGCAGCAGAACCAAGCCACCAGACCCGCCGACGTACTCGCGGCGCACGGTGTTCGTGTTCGTCGACGTCTTCGACCTGGCCACGATCGCGGCGCTGCGCTACGCGCGAAGCCTGCGCGCCACGACGCTGCACGCGGTGCACCTCGTGATCGACAACGTCCAGGCGGACATCCTGCGCAGGGACTGGGTGGCCGCGAACACCGGGATACCGCTCGACTTCGTGGACTGCGCGGACCGCAGGCTGGCCCGGTGTGCGGCAGAGCTGGTGAGTGCCGAGGCTTCGCTGCCCGGGGTGGGGGTGACCGCGATTCTGCCGCGGCGCGGCTACTCCCCGCTGCTCGGCAGGCTGCTGCACGACCGCACCGCCGACAAGATCGCCGCCGTGGTAAGCCGGATCCCGCACGCCGCGGCCACAATCGTCCCGTTCGACGTGCGCAACCGGCTCGAGGCTATCCAGCAGCGGCGGACAGCGGCTGCCGCGGCGGAGGACGGCAAGATCGGGGAGCCGGGCGCGAAAACGCCCGAGTCAACCGCGAAAACCACCGGTCGCGACGGCAAAACGCCCACGCCGGACGGCAAGACGGCTGAGCCCGGCACCAGGGTGCCCGCAACCGACGCCAAGACCTCGGCACCCGAGGGCAAGACGCCCGGATCCGACGCGGCGGCGCAGGTGCCCGCCGGGCCGGACGCCGACGACCGCGAAGAGGCGGCGGCGGACGCGGCGCACATGGCCGGGCCGGAGCTCGCCGTCGCCGACGCGACCGCGGAGAACGCCGGCCTGGTCGACGGCGAGCAGTACGACCGTCCGGCCCCGCCGCCCGGGGTCCGGCCGATTGGCTCGCTCACCAGGCCCGGCCGGGCGACGGTGGAGGGCCGCGTGTACGCGGTCGAGATCCGCCCTGTCGAGCACAACACCGTGCTCGCCACCGAGATCGCCGACTCGACCGGCCAGCTGACCGCGCTCTTCTACGGGCGGTCGCACATCCCCGGCGTCGAGTGCGGCGCACGGGTCAGGTTCCGCGGCCAGGTTGGCATGCGCAGCGGCGGCCCCGTGATGATCAACCCGGCATACGAGCTAGTCGCGCCCGGCGCCCCCGGCCAGGCGGGCCGAAAGTCGCTCGGCGACGGGGATCCGGCGCAGGGCGACTCGCCGAAGCGACGCGGCCCCCGGCGGCGCAAGGACAGATGACCGGGCACTCCCATGGCGTGACGGCCACCGGGCGGCACCGCCAGACCCTGATCACGGTTCTGGCGCTGACCACGCTGGTGGCGGTCGGTGAAGTGATCGGCGCCGTCATCACCGGCTCGCTGGTGCTGTTCGCCGACGCGGCGCACATGGCCGCCGACGCGGCCGGGCTCGGCCTGTCCCTGTTCGCCGCGTTCGCCGCGGCGCGGCCGCCCACGGAGCGGCGCACGTTCGGCTACGCGCGAGCGGAGATCCTGGCGGCGATGGCCAATGCCGTGCTGCTGCTGGCCATGGCGGGGTTCATCCTGTACGAGGCGGTCCGCCGGCTGGTGTCCCCTGAGGCCGTAGGCTCCGGCCTGCTCATCGTGTTCGGCGTGATCGCCCTGGCGGCCAACGCGGTGTCGCTGCTGCTGCTGCGCCGGGGGCAGGCGGAAAGCCTGAACCTGCGCGGCGCCTTTCTCGAGGTCGCCTCCGACACGCTCGGCGCCGCTGCGGTGATCGTGACCGGCGTGATCATCGCGACGACCGGGTTCACCCGCGCGGACCCGATCGCCTCGCTCGTCGTCGGGCTGCTGATCCTGCCCCGGACCTGGCGGCTGCTGCGGGAAACAGTGGACGTGCTGCTCGAGGCCAGCCCGCGGGGCATGGACCTGAACGAGGTGCGGCGGCACATGACCACACTGAACGGCGTCCGCGACGTCCACGAACTGCACGCCTGGACGATCACCTCGGGGCTGCCGGTGCTGTCGGCGCACGTGGTGGTGGATCCGGAGCTCTTTGACGACGGCCGGTGCTTCAGCATGCTGGACCGCCTGCAGGACTGCCTGCGCGGGCACTTCGACGTCGAGCACTCCACATTCCAGCTCGAGCCCGCGGGCCACGCCTCGCACGAGCATCCCATGCACGAGTAGCCCGAGGGCCTCCTGCACGAGTAGCCCGAGCGCCTCCCGCACGAGTAGCCCGAGTTCCGCCCGGCCCTGGAGTCTTCGCCTACCAGCGGGTAACGTCAGTGTTGACAGCGTTAACGGGAGGTCGCCGTGAGCACCTACGACCACTACACCTCGCCCGTTCCGCCTGGCACATGGGATGTGCCAGCGGCCGGAGCCACGCGGTTCAGCTGGGAGTACGACAACGGCCGGGAGCGGCTGCTCGACCTGTACCAGCGCGGCAAGGACAAGCAGTGGGACGCGGCCAAGCGGATCGACTGGTCGATCCCGGTCGACCCGACGAACGTGATGGAGCTGTCGGAGGAGTTCAGCCCGATCTACGGGTCGCGGCAGTGGGAGGTGCTGTCCCAGAAGGAGCGGGACGAGCTCGGTCATCACCTGTCCGCGTGGCTGTTCAGCCAGTTTCTCCATGGAGAGCAGGGCGCCCTGACCGTGGCGGCGCGGATCGTGGAGTCGGTGCCGGACATGGACTCCAAGTTCTACGCGGCCACCCAGGCGATGGACGAGGCGCGGCACGTCGAGCTCTACTCCCGGTTCATGCGGGACAAGATCGGCCTGTACTACCCGGTGAACCCGCATCTGGCCAAGCTGCTCGAGGACGCGCTCAGCGACTCCCGCTGGGACATGCCCTACCTGGGCATGCAGGTGCTGATCGAGGGGCTCGCGCTGGCCGCGTTCGGCGTGCACCGGGACATGTCCAACAATGCTCTGGTCACCCAGCTGCTCGCGTACGTCATGCAGGACGAGGCGCGGCACGTGGCGTTCGGGCGGCTGGCCCTGCGCGACTACTACAAGGACCTGACCGAGGCCGAACGCGCCGACCGCGAGGAGTTCGTCGTCGAGGGCTGCTACCTGATGCGCAGCCGGTTCCAGGCGCAGGAGGTCTGGGAGCAGATGGGCTTCGACGTGCAGGAGTGCCTGGACTTCACCGAGCAGTCCCCGGTCCAGCAGGCGTTCCGGACGCTGCTGTTCTCGCGCATCGTGCCGTGCGTCAAGGACATCGGGCTGTGGGGGCCGAAAGTGCAGCGTGCGTTCGCCGACCTGGGCGTGATCGACGCGGCCAAGAGCGACCTGGACGCGCTGATGCGCGCGGACGAGGAGATCGCCGAGCAGGTCGACGAGCAGAAGTACGCCGCCGAGCTCGCCGCCCGCCAGGCCGAGGTAGACGCCGCGGTAACCGAGGGCGCGAGCGCACCCTAGCGGCGATCTACCGCCGCATTTACGATCACGACATGGTCGATGCTGCGATGCCGCGTTTCCCCGCCGACTTCGCCTGGGGCGTTGCCACCTCCGCGTACCAGATCGAGGGCGCCGTCGCCGAAGACGGCCGCGGCGAATCGATCTGGGACGTGTTCTGCCGCGTGCCGGGCAAGGTCAGGGACGGCCAGAACGGCGACGTGGCCGCCGACCACTACCACCTGTGGCAGACCGACGTCGCGCTGATGGCCGAGCTCGGGCTGACCGCTTACCGGTTCTCGATCGCCTGGCCGCGGGTCCAGCCGGACGGCAAGGGCCCGGCCAACGAGGCCGGCCTTGACTTCTATGACCGGCTGACCGACGCGCTGCTGGCCGCGGGCATCACCCCGGTGCCGACCCTCTTCCACTGGGATCTGCCGCAGCCGCTCGAGGACGACGGCGGCTGGCTGACCAGGGACACCGCGCAGCGGTTCGCCGACTACGCCGAGCTCGCCGCGGAGCGCCTCGCGGACAGGATCCCCCTGTGGATCACGGTGAACGAGCCGTTCGTCGTGACCGCGTTCGCCTACGGGCTCGGCATTCACGCGCCCGGCCTCGAGCTGATGCTCGGCGCCCTGCCCACCGCGCACTACCAGCTTCTCGGGCACGGGCTCGCCGCGTCGGCGCTGCGCGCCGCCGGAGCCCGGCAGGTGGCGATCACCAACAACAACTCGCCCGCCTGGCCCGCCACGGATGACCCGGCTGACGTCGCGGCCGCCGAGGCGTACGACACACTGCACAACCGGATGTTCACCGACCCGCTGCTGCTCGGCCGCTACCCGGACCTGTCCGCGTTCGGGGTCGGGCCGGGCGGGCTCGACTGCGTGCTGGACGGCGATCTCGAGGTGATCTCGGCCCCGCTCGACGCGCTCGGCATCAACTACTACAACCCGACCAGGCTGTCGGCGCTGCCCGGCTCGCCGCTGCCGTTCCAGATGCAGCCGATCCCCGGGTACCCGGTCACCGCGTTCGGCTGGCCGGTGATCCCGGCCGGGCTGACCGAGCTGCTCACCACGTTCAAGGACCGCTACGGCGACCGGCTGCCGCCGATCTACATCACCGAGAACGGGTGCTCGACGAACGACGAATTTAGCCCCGACGGGACGATCGACGACCAGCCGCGGATCGGGTACCTGGACGGCCACATCCGGGCGATCCACGACGCGATGACCGCCGGCGTCGACGTGCGCGGCTATTTCACCTGGTCGCTGATGGACAACTTCGAGTGGTCCGAGGGCTACCACCAGCGCTTCGGCCTCGCGTACACGGATTTCGAGACCCAGCGGCGCACGCCGAAGGCGTCGTTCGCCTGGTACCGCGACCTCATCGCCGCGCAGCGCACACCCGCCTGACCTGGCATCGCGGGCCGTGGGGGCGGCCCGGGCCGGGGGTTCGGCGACGTTACAAGCCGGGCACCGTTGCGTAAAGGCCCCTGACCAGGCAGTATTCAATGCTTGGCAGGGCATTGACTCATGATCTGCGATCGGATATATCTTATCTCCGATCGCATTTCGGGTTCTCGCCCGGACATGGAGTTACCTGGCAGCTCGTGCACAGCGGTGGCGTGTGCCGCCGTGGACAGGAGGGACCATGACCGAGGCCACCGAGCGGGGAGGCCCCCGGATCGTCGACGAACTCGTGGTGTACGAGGGAGCACGGCCCACCCGCACCGGCGACCTGGTCCTCGAGGGCCAGGGCATGGCGCCGATCCCGGAAGAGCACCGCTACGGCGGTGTGTACCGGATGTTCACCGTGTGGTTCACCCCCAACATGGAGCTGTCCGGGGTGTTCGCGGGCACCCTGGCCGTGGTGTTCGGCCTCGGCTTCGGGCTCGGCCTGACCGCCATCATCATCGGCACGATCATCGGCTCGCTGCCGGTGGCGATCCTGTGCACCTGGGGGCCGAAGACCGGCACCGGGCAGGTGCCGCTGGCCCGGCTGCCGTTCGGCAAGACGATCGTGCTGCCCGGCGCGGTGCAGTGGCTGTCCTCGATCGCCTGGGACGCGCTCGTCGGGCTGTTCGGCGGGCAGGCAGCCCAGCTGCTGTTCCACGTGCCGTTCTGGGTCGGCGTCGCGATCGTGCTGGTGCTCGAGGGCGCGATCAGCGTGTTCGGCTACGAGTTCGTGCACCGCGTTCAGGAATGGGGCTCGGCGATCCTGATCGTGCTGTTCCTCGTGCTCACGGTGAAGATCTTCCAGCACCACATCGTGCTGCCGCACAACACCGTCCACGGCCCGGCCCTGCTCGGCGCGTTCGTCCTGATGGTGACCATTTCCTTGTCCGAGGGCATCTCGTGGGCGTCGTACGCCTCCGACTACAGCCGCTACATGAAACCCGACTCGTCCAAGCAAGCCATCTTCTGGTACACGATGGCCGGGCTGACCGCCTCGTACGTGTGGGTGGAGACCATCGGGCTCGCCGGGGCCAGCGTGCTGAGCAACCAGACCGCGGGCGGCGTGCGCACGCTGATGGGCGGCGGGTTCCTCGGCGTGCTCGCGCTGATCGCGATCGTGTTCGGGGCCATCGCGTCGAACTCGATGAACGACTACACCGGGTCGCTGGCGTTCCAGGCCCTCGGCGCCCGGGTGAAGCGGCCGCTCATCGCCGGGGTGGTGGCGGTCCTCGCGTTCGCGGCCATCTTGTGGATGAACGCCGCCAACACCTCGGGCAGGTTCGAGAACCTGCTGCTGTTCAGCTCGTACTGGATCGCGCCGTTCTGCGCGATCGTGATGATCGACTGGCACTACAACCGGGCCAAGTACAAGCCGTCGTACCTGCGCCGCGCGCTGGCCTTCCGGAACCTGGGCAACGGCTGGCCCGCGATCGTGGCGTTCGTGGTGGCCTTCGGGGTCATGGTGCCGTTCATGAACACCTCGATCATCGTCGGCCCGTTCGCGAACGCGCTCGACGGCGCCGACCTCTCGTTCTACGTCGGGTTCGTGGTCGCCGGAGTCCTCTACTGGGTGCTGCGTAAGGTCGCCCTCGGCCAGGAAGCCAAGCGCGAGCCTGCCCTCGCCGCCGCCGACGGCCGCGCATAGCGACAGCTACCCTCAACCGACCGGGAGCCGCCCAGATTATGGATGACCGCGAGCTAGCTGACCGGGTGCTGGAGCACCTGGACACCGACCGCGCCGTGCAGCTGTCGCAGGAGGTCTGCCGGATCCCCAGCGTCCTCGGTGAGGAAGGGCCGCTCGCCAAGTTCCTGGCCGACGTGATGAAGGAAGCTGGGTTCGAGGCGGTCGATCTCCAGCCGGTGCTGCCGGACCGGCCGAACGCGACCGGCGAGGTGTCGTTCGGCCCGGGCCGTCGCGTGGCTCTCACCGGCCATCTGGACACCAAGCCGGTCTCGCACGGCTGGGTGACCGCCGGGCCGTTCTCCGGCGCGATCGTCGGCGACGCCGTGTACGGGCACGGGATCATGGACATGAAGGCGGCGCTGGCCTGCGAGATCGTGGCGATCGAGGCGCTGGCACGCAGCGGGGTGCCGCTGGCCGGCACCGCGGCGATGTCCGCCGTCGCCGACCACATGGGCGACCAGTCCGGCGCGATCGCGTACTTCGACTCGCACCCGGCGGACCTGTGCGTGCTCGGCGAGCTGACCGACAACCAGGTCTGCCTCGGCCACCGCGGCCGCTACTACTTCGACGTGACCGTGCTCGGCAAGTCCGCGCACACCTGCCACAAGCACCTGGCCGTGAACGCGAACACGCTGGCAGCCCACGTGGTGCTGGCGCTCGACGCGTCCCGCTACGAGCCCGACCTGCCCGCCGACATCAGCGAGCTGTTCGGGCCGGAGACCTATGTGGTGCCGGGACGGATCTACGGCGGGCTGCCGCCCGGCGGTCCATCGATGATCCCGGACGAGTGCGTGATCCGGGTCGACACCCGGCCGCAGCCGGGCGTCACGGTGGAGCAGGTCAGGGCCGAGATCGACCGGTGCATCGCGGAGGCCTCCGCGGCCGACCCCCGAGTGGCCGCGCAGGTCGAGCTCGCCGACGTCAAGAACGGGTACCTGGCCAGGCCGGGCGACGAGGTTGTCCGGCTGATGCGCCGTGCCGTCGGCCTGGTCCGCGGCGGTGAGCCGGAGCTGGTTACCGAGAACTGGCTCGGCGACACCGCGAGCTTCGGCGCCAAGGTGCCCACGGTGATCTTCGGCCCGGGCGGCCCGCCGGTGTACTGCCCCGACGAGCACCTGGCGATTGCCGACATCCACGAGGCGACGAGGGCGTACGCGGTGTTCACCGCGCTTGCCCTCGCCAAGGACCGATGACCGCGTTCGACAACGTCCTCGACCAGTGCCTCGCCGTGGGCGCCGGTGAGGAGATCGTCCTGCTCGCGGACGAGGGGACGGACCCTGACGTCGTGTCCGGCCTGTCCAACGGGATCACCGAACGTGACGCGATCCCGCTGGTCGCCCGGATGCCGAGCCCGAGGCTGCCGGGCGCCGAGCCACCGGGCGCCGTGGCCGCGATGATGCTGCACGCCGCCGCGACCATCGAGCTGACCAGCCTGTTCATCGGGTCGTCGGCGGCCAGGCGGGCCGCGACCGACCGCGGCGCACGGTACCTCGCCATGCCGGGGGTCCGGCTGGACACGTTCCGGCCGGGCGGCCCGCTGGCCGTGGACTTCGAGCGGCTGCGGATCGACGCCGAGAACGTCGGAGCCGCGTGGGACCGGGCGAGTGAGTTCCGGCTCACCTCGCGGGCCGGAACCGACCTGCGCGGATCGGTCGAGAACCGGCCGGGCCGGGTACTGCACGGCATGGCCCGCGCGCCCGGCGCCTACATGGCGCCGCCCGACGTCGAGGCGGGGACCGCGCCGGTCGAGGGAACCGCGACCGGGGTAGTCGTGATCGACGCCGACCTCCTGTTCATGGGCCAGGGCCCGCTGGACGAGCCGGTGGTGCTGCACGTGGCCGACGGCATGCTGACCGGCATTGAGGGCGCCGCGCGGGGCCGCCTGGAATCGATGCTGGAACGCTGCGCGGACGACCGGATGGCGAACATCGCCGAGGTCTCGATGGGGTTCAACCCCAACGGAATGGTGTGCTCGGTGCCGATGGAGACCGAGTCGTCCCGCGGCTCGGCGCACATCGCGCTGGGCAACTCGATCGCCTACGGCGGCCGGGTGAACGCGATCGCGCACCTGGACTGCGTGATGCGCGACGCTGTGCTGGAACTCGACGGCCGGGTGGTCATGGCCGAGGGGGTGCTGCCGTGAGCCCGCCCGCGGGACCGGTGGCTACCGAGCCGGGGATCTCGGCCGAGCACGTCAACGAGCGGCTGCGGTTCCTGGCCAGCCAAGGGCAGACCGCGCTGTTTGTGGCGCTCGACCTGCCCACGCAGTTCGGCTTCGACTCCGGCGACCCGGTCGCCGCCGGCGAGGTGGGCCGGGCCGGCGTCGCGATCGACACCGCCTCGGACATGTGCGACCTTTTCGCCGGGATCCGGCTCGACGAGGTGTCGGTGAACTTCCCGGTCAACACGGCCGCGCCGATCATCCTGGCGGCCTACCTGGTCGCTGCCGAGCGCTCGGGCGTCCCCTACTGCGCGCTGACCGGGACCCTGCAGGGCGACATCCTCGCGGAGTTCCTGGCCCGCCGGGCCTGCCTGTTCCCGCCCGGGCCGTCGCTGCGCCTGGTCACCGACGTGGTCGAGTTCAGCACCAGGGAACTGCCGGGACTGTCCCCAATCTCGATCACCGGCTGCCCCGGGCGCGAGGCGGGCTGCGACCCGGCGGCCGAACTCGCGCTGGCCATGGCCTCGGCGATCGCCTACTGCGAGGCCTTCCTGGCCAGGGGTGTGAGCTTCGAGGCGTTCGGGCCGCGGCTGTCGTTCCGCTTCGCGGCCACGCGGCACCTGACCGAGGAGGCGGCCAAGCTGCGGGCGGCCCGCCGGATCTGGCACCGGGTGGCCACCGAGCGGCTGGGCGCCACGTCGCCAGCGGCGGCGCGGCTGCGGTTCTTCTCCAGCAGCCCGGGCACCGCCCCGGCCGCCCACGACCCATCCAGCAGCCCGGGCACCGCATCGGCCGCCCATCACCCATCCAGCAGCCCGGGCACCGCATCGGCCGCCCATCACCCGCCGCCCGCCGGGGCCGGGCCAGCCGGCTCGTGCTGCGTCGAGCCGCTGGCCGACGAGTTCGAGGCCAGGGCGAGCGCGCTGCTGGCCGAGATCGACGCGCTCGGCGGCGCCGTAGCTGCGATCGAGGCCGGGATCCCGCAACGCTGGATCGCCGGTGAGGACGCCGAGGCCGAGGCCGGGGCGGAGATCGCGCCGCCGGAGCCGACGTCCGAGACAGACTTGCTGGCCGGAGAGCGCCAGGCCGCGCGGACCGAGGCAGTAGTGGCCGCCCGGGACCCCCGCGCGTTCCTCGGCGCTCTGCTCCGGCTGGCTGACGACACCCGCGCGGGCCGCAACGTGATGCCGGCCCTGATCGCCGCGGCCCGCGCGGGCACCACGGTCGGCGAGATGACCGACGTGTTCCGCGACGCCTTCGGCACGTTCACCGGGCCAGCGCCGTGGTAGCCACGCTTCATGCGCTCGCCGCGGGCGCGCCCCCCGGGGCGCCCGGCGCGGGCGGCGGCCCGGCCAGTGGTGTCGCCGGCCCGTTGCTGCTGCTAGGACGACAGCGCCGGGCCGGCGACACCAATAATCTGACGCCAGCGCCACGCGCCGGCCGCCAAACCCGGCCCCGCGCCGCCGATACGATTACCGGCCGGGAGGAGGTAGCCCATGAGCACGCCTGACTACGGCGTCGCCCTGCAGGGGGTCGACCCGCCTGCCGCCTTCGTGGACATGGTCCGCGAGATCGAGTCGCTTGACTTCGGTCATCTCTGGCTCACCGACTCCTCCCTGCACGCCCGCAACAGCTGGGTGTACCTGACCCTGGCGGCCAGCAACAGCTCCAGGCTCCGCCTCGGCACCGCGGTGACCAACCCGGTGACCAGGCACCCGGCGATCACCGCGGTCGCCGCTGCCACACTCGACGACGTGTCGGCGGGCCGGGCGATTCTCGGGATCGGCGCCGGCGACCGTCCGCTGCTCGCCCTCGGCCGCAAGCCGTGCGGGCCCGCCGAACTCGCGGACGCCATCGAGGCAATCCGGGCCCTGTGGACCGGCGACGAGGTCACGGTCATCGCCCCGGGTTTCAGCCTCGATCACGCCAAGCTCAGGTTCGCCGCCAGGCCGGACCTGCCGATCTTCGTCTCGGCCAGCGGGCCGCGGACCCTGGAACTGGCCGGCGGCCTGGCCGACGGGGTGATCCTGCTCGTCGGCCTCTCCCCGGACGCGATCGCCTGGGCGCTGGAACACATCGACCGCGGCGCGGCGGCCGGCGGCCGCCCCCGCCCGCACGTCGCGCTGTTCGCCTACGGCGCGATCAGCGACGACGGCCCGGCCGCGCTGGCCGCGGGCCGGTCGATCGCCGCCTGGTTCCCGCAGACCGCGCCGCACCTGTGCCGCCTGGCCGGGCTGGACGCCGCCACCGTCGATGCGGTCCGGTCCAGCTACGCGGGCGGCGAGTTCCAGGAGGCAGAAGCGGCCGCCGGGCTGCTGCCGGACAGCTTCGTCCGGCAGATGGCCCTGGCCGGGGACGCGCAGGAAGCCGCCGACCGGATCCGCGGCGTGCTCGACGCCGGAGTCGACTCGGTGCACGTGTTCCCGCTCGGCACCGACCGGATGGCCACCGTCCGCGCCTTTGCCGACGTCATGAAAACCATGCCCAAACCCGCCGGAAGGCAGAAATGACCCGCCCCGCCACCGGCAGTCCCAGCCCCAGCGAGGCTGCCGTCCCTTCGATGTTCGGCGCGCTTTCCGGGCGCCGGACCATGACCGATGCCGTCTACGAGCAGCTCAAGGCGGCGATCGTGGAGCTCCGGATCCCGCCCGGCGCGCCGCTGCGCGAGGCCGAGATCGCCCAGGGCCTGTCCGTCAGCAAGACCCCGGTCCGGGAGGCGCTCGGCCGCCTCGAGCAGGACGGCCTGGTGACGCTGAACTCGTTCCGCAGCGCGACCGTCACCGACTACACGGCCCGCGACCTGCAGGAGATCTACGAGCTCCGCGAGATCATCGAGGTGGCTGCAGCCCGCGCCGCCGCCGAGTCCATGAGCGAGAAGGGCCTGGCCGACCTCGGCCGGATCGCCAGCGAGTGTGTGCGCCTGAACGCCACGGGTGGTGCGGGCGGGGGCGGGACTGCGGGCGGGGGCGGGAGTGCGGGCGGCGCGCCCGAGCTGGTCCAGCTGATCTCCGAGTTCGACACCGTGCTGTACGAGGAGGTCACCAACCGGCGGATCCGGGCGATCCTCGAGAA
>Ga0210385_10000990_pt1 | contig 18034 bp, 15 predicted proteins | sample IncBWH26OmetaG_FD_160107 | JGI IMG/M metagenome (GOLD analysis project Ga0210385, IMG submission 160107) | Forest soil microbial communities from Barre Woods Harvard Forest LTER site, Petersham, Massachusetts, United States - Inc-BW-H-26-O ...
GCGTGCCAGACGATCTTCCCGCACAGCAGCTGGGCCGGGAAACTGGTCGCGGCGCTGGCCGCGGTGTCCGGGTTCGGGGCGCTGATCGGCTGGACCCTGGTCACCGCCGAGGTGTCCCGGGCGCAGGCCACTGACCGCCTGTTCCCGGCGCCGTTCGCGTGGACCAACCGCAACGGCACCGCCTGGTTCGGCGTCGTGATGGCGGCGCTGCTGCCCACGGTGCTGATGCTGTGGCGCTACACGACCAGCTCCGGGCTGACCATCTTCACCTACCTGGTCGACCTGACCGTGGTCACCGTGGCCATCCCATACCTGTTCTCCGCCTGCGCCCAGCTCACCTACCTGGTGGCCAAGCGCAGGCCGGTGCAGGGATGGGCCCTGACCCGGGACCTGGCGATCACCACCGCGGCGGTGCTGTTCTCGCTATGGGTCACGTTCGCCGCCGGCTACTCGGCCGTGTACCAGGCCATGGTCGTCGTGCTCGCCGGAATCATCCTCTACGCCTTCGTCCGGGCCCACCGCGAGCCTGTCAGCGCGGTCCCGGTGCCAGCCGACCCAGCGGCCGCGGGGACCCGCGCCGACAACCCGGAGGAACCGTCATGACCTTCAGCGTGCAATCAGAGGCGGGCCAGCTGCGGCAGGCCATCATTCACCGGCCCGGCCTGGAGCTGTCCCGGCTCACCCCGCAGAACATCGGCGACCTGCTGTTCGACGACGTGCTGTGGGCGAACAAAGCCAAGGAGGAACACGACGTCTTCGCCGAGATCCTCCGCGATCATGGCGTCCAGGTGCACTACTTCGGGCAGCTGCTGGCCGAGGTGATGGAGCTGCCCGAGGGCCGGGACTTCGTGCTGGACCGGGTGTGCACACCCTCGCTGCTCGGCCCGGTGCTCGCCGACCCGGTCCGCGAGCTGTTCGAGGGCCTGGACGGGCCACGGCTGGCCGAGTACCTGATCGGCGGGGTGCTCAAGTCCGACCTGAAGCCGCTGCACACCAGGAGCCTGAAATGGGAGATGCTGCGCGCCGATGACTTCCTGCTGCCCCCGCTGCCGAACCATCTCTTCTGCCGGGACAACTCCGCCTGGGCCTACGGCGGGGTCTCGATGAACCCGATGGCCAAGCCCGCCCGGCAGCGGGAGAACCTGCACATCCGCGCCGTGTACAACTATCACCCGATGTTCGTCGGCGCGGAATTCCTCACCTACTACGGCGATGACGACGCCAATCACCTGCCGGCCAGCGTCGAGGGCGGCGACGTGCACGTCCTGGGGCACGGCACGGTGCTGATCGGCATGGGTGAGCGGACCACGCCGATGGCGGTGGAAATCCTCGCCCGCGCCCTGTTCGACGGCGGCCAGGCTCACACCGTGATCGCCACCGAGATCCCCAAGTCGCACGCGACGATGCACCTCGACACGCTGATGACCATGATCGACCGCTCGACGTTCGTGCTGTACCCCTACATAGACCGGCACTTCCGCTCGTGGACGATCACTCCCGCCGGGGAAGGCCTGAAGGTCACGCACAACCGCAGCCTGTGGGACGCTCTGGCCGAGGCCATCGGCGTGGACGCGGTCACCGTGCTGGTCACCGACGAAGACATCCGGGCCGCCGAGCGGGAGCAGTGGGATGACGGGACCAACTACCTGGCGGTAGCGCCCGGCGTGATCCTCGGCTATGACCGCAACGACGCCACCAACACCATGCTGCGCAAGCATGGCATCGAGGTGATCGAGGTGCCCGGCAGCGAACTCGGCCGCGGGCGCGGCGGCCCCCGGTGCATGACCTGCCCGATCGAGCGCGATCCTGTCTAACGAACTGAAGGAGTCTCCGATGGACCTGCGCGGGCGCAGCTTGCTCAAGGAAACCGACCTGAACGCGGACGAGTTCCTCTACCTCGTCGACCTCGCTCGGCAGGTGCGGGCGGAAAAGAGCCGGGGCGAGACCGGGCAGCGGCTCGCGGGCCGCAACATCGCCCTCATCTTCGAGGAGACCTCCACGCGGACCCGGTCCGCGTTCGAGGTCGCCGCGCACGACGAGGGCGGCCACGTCACGTACCTCGGCCCCGGGGAATCGCAGCTCGGCCACAAGGAGTCGGTGAAGGACACCGCGCGGGTGCTCGGCCGGATGTTCGACGCGATCGAGTACCGCGGGTCCGCCCAGGCATCCGTCGAGACCCTCGGGGAGTTTGCCGGGGTACCGGTCTGGAACGGGCTCACCGAGACCTGGCACCCGACCCAGATGCTCGCCGACATCCTGACCATGACCGACCACTGCAGCAAGCCGCTGACCGAGGTGGCCTTCTGCTACCTGGGCGACGGCCGCAACAACACGGCGAACTCACTGCTGGTGACCGGGGCCACGCTCGGCATGGACGCGCGCATCTGCGCCCCGGCGGCGCTGCAGCCGTCAGCGGACGTGCGCGGCATCGCGGCGGGCCTCGCCGCCGGATCCGGCGCCAGGCTCATGGTGACCGCGGACGTGGAGGCCGGCGTCGCCGGCGTGGACTTCCTCTACACCGACGTGTGGCTGTCGCTGGGCGAGCCGGCGGACCAGTGGGGCTCGCGGATCGACCAGCTCATCCCCTACCAGGTGAACTCCGGGGTGCTGAAGGCCACGAGCAACCCGGATGTGAAGTTCATGCACTGCCTCCCGGCGCTGCACGACCGCAGCACCGAAGTCGGCCAGCAGATCTACGCCAAGCGCGGGCTGGACGCGCTGGAAGTCACCGACGACGTCTTCGAGTCGTCCGCCTCCATCGTGTTCGACGAGGCGGCGAACCGGATGCCCACGATCAAGGCCCTCATGATCGCAACGCTCGGCCCGAGATCATGAGAGTCGTGGCGGCGCTGGGCGGCAACGCCCTGCTCGAGCGCGGCGAGAAACCCGACGAGGACATCCAGGAACACCACGTCCAGCAGGCAGTGGCGGCGCTCGCGCCGCTGGCCCGTTCCGAGGACCTGGTCGTGACGCACGGCAACGGGCCGCAGGTCGGCATGCTGGCGCTGGAGAGTGCGAGCGATCCCGCGCTGACCCGCCCGTACTCGCTGGACGTGCTCGGCGCGCAGACCCAGGGAATGATCGGGTACTGGCTGGTCCGGGAGCTGCGCGGAGCCGTGCACGGCAAGCACGCGGCATCCCTGGTCAGCCAGACCAGGGTCGACCCGGACGATCCCGCGTTCGCCCACCCCACCAAGTTCGTCGGCCCGGTGTACGAGGAAAAGCAGGCGCGAGACCTGGCCGCCGAGCGCGGCTGGGCGGTAGCCCGCGACGGCGAGGCGTGGCGCCGGGTCGTGCCGTCCCCGGAGCCGCTCGAGCTGATGGAGCTGCCGCTCATCCGGCAACTGGTGGACAGCGGGGCGCTGGTGGTGTGCGCGGGCGGGGGCGGCATCCCCGTGGTGGCGGACGCCTCGGGCACGCTGCACGGCGTCGAGGCCGTCGTGGACAAGGACCTGACCGCAGCGCTGCTGGCCGAAGCCGTGAACGCAGACGCCTTGCTGCTGCTGACCGACGTCGACGCCGTCATCGACGGCTTCGGCACACCGGGCGCGCGCGCCATCCGCCGTACCACACCTGCGGAACTCCGGGCCCGCTCGTTCCCGGCCGGCTCGATGGGCCCGAAGGTCGAGGCGGCCTGCCGGTTCGTGGAGGCGACCGGCAAGATGGCGGCGATCGGCCGCCTCGGCGCGGCTACGGCACTCCTCCACGGCGAGGCTGGCACCACCGTGTCTGACTCACGGCGCTAGAGGCCGTGTATGTTCGCGCACAGCAGCGGACGGAAGTAAATGGTGGGGTTGCCTTTGTCGAGAATATTTTCGCTGTTTCCCTGGTGAATATTCAAGTACCAGCCTTTCGCCGGTGGCGGCTCCGTCACATCTTTGAATACCCGGACCGCGTCGACCACCCTCCCTTTGCTGTTGGCAACCAGGTCCGTCAGCATGTACAGGACTTGGCCCTGCCTCTCGCAGCTGCCGAGGTGGATGTGCGCGGCGTGCGGCCCGGGAGTGAGCCCGCTGGCGGTCACGGTGACGGTCAGCGTGTGCTGGACGGAGTCATAAGAGAGCGTTGCGCGGCCCTTCGGCGTGCCGTACCTGACACCGGTGGAGCCGACCTCGACCGCGATGAGCCGGTGCGCCGTGGCGCCGGCCCTTTCCAGCTTCGCGGTCTCGGCGATCGGCCGGTGCGCGACGGGGGTCACCTCGTTCCCCATGCGGATCACCAGGCGGCTTCCTGGCTTCCACGGGCCTTTGTAGGTGCTGGAAAGCTGCTTGTCAGCATCGCCGTAGTAGTTGGCATCGAACGGGCTGAACGAGACGATCCCCACGCCGGGAACCAGCAGATCCACGGCGTGTGGCGAGCGGGACGTGAGCCCGTACATGACAAGGTGAACCGAAAGGCCAAAGCTGCTCCGGTGGAAGGTGACCGTGCCGTGGGGCATGGCGTGCAGGGTCTCGGTGACGGTCACGGTCGCGTCAGGCGAACCGGCGCCGCGCGTGCTCGCGCTGGCAGTCCCGGCCATGGGCAGGAGCGCGGCCCCGGCCAGCGCGGCGGCGGATACGGCGCCCGCGGCGACCCGCAACCGCCACGACACGCGGCGCCGTGGGCCGCCGGGCACTATGCCCCGATCGGCGCTAACCGTGAAGCTCATTTGTGGTGTCCTTTCTCTTTCGCTCGCCCTTCCTGATGACACAGCCGACCTGATGTTAGCCCCCGGGAATATCTTCTCCACGGATATCCGTGCACGATCCTGCCAGCGACACAAACGCGAATACGGCGCAGCACTGCTAATCATCCGGGCCGCCAGCAGTGGCAAGATAAAGCGAATTTCATTTCTTATACAGACACTGAGCCTTTCCATCACCCGACCTCGCCACCGCCGGCGTGATTTGAGCTTCGCGGAACGTCGCTGGGCGCGTAGCGTTCCCGCCGTTGCACAACCCCCATCCGCTTCCGGGAGATGCTGGCGGCCGGCAGTCTTGACTCTCACCCTGGGGGAGCCCGCACACTCACTTTGCCGGGCCGGACCGGCCCGGCGACGAGGGAGCCAGCGTGAAGGAAATCAGCATCGGAGAGTTCGCACGACGGTCCCGCCTTTCGCTGAAGGCACTGCGTCTCTACGACAAGCGCGGGGTGCTGATGCCTTCGCGCGTCGATCAGGCGTCTGGCTATCGCTACTACGACACGGCCCAGCTCGACCAGGCACGCCTTGTCGTGATGATGCGCCAGCTGCAGTTGCCGCTCGCGGCGATCAAGGAACTGCTCGCGTGCGATCCGGCCGATGCCGCGGAGCGGATAGCGGCGCACTGGCGGGAGGTCGAGTCTGCGCACGACGCGCGGCGCGAGCTCGCCGACTACCTCGTCAGCCGTTTGAGCGGAAAGAGGCCGGTCATGTACGAAGTCGCCGTGCGGGAGATGCCTGAGCGGAGCCTGCTCTGTCTCAAGCGCAACGTCGACGAGCAGGGGCAATGGGCGTTCGGCAAGCAGTTCTTCGGGATCATGCGCGAGCGCCCGCTCCCGAAGATCGAAGGACGGGAAGGCGCGGTCTTCTGCATCCAGTGGGGCTGGGTGGGCGCTGACAGCGATGGACCGGTCGAATGGTGCAAGCCGGTTCCGCAAGCGGAGGCAGATGCCCTCGCCGAGCAGTATCCCCAGCTGACGTTGCGAACCGAACCGGCGCACGGGGAGGTGTTCGTCGCGCTGCCAGCTGCGTGGGGGCCGGCGCAATGGCAGATCGCCATTGAGTCAGTGCAGGCCTGGGAGCAGGAGCACGAGGACGAGGATGTGCGTCTCGCCCTCACGCCCGAAGACCTCGGCCTGCGCATCACTTATCTCGCGACCGGGCCCGTCACCGACCCGGTTCCCGACTGCGATTTCGCCCTCCCGTTCGTCCTAGAGCGATGATCGAAGCCCACGGCCTGGTCAAGCGCTACGGCTCCACCGTGGCCGTCAACGACCTGTCTTTCTCTATCCGGCCCGGCATGGTTACCGGTTTCCTCGGGCCGAACGGCGCCGGGAAGACCACGACCATGCGGATGATCCTGGGCCTGGACGCGCCGACGCAGGGCTCGGTAACCGTAGGCGGCCGCAGCTACCGCGACCTCCCGGCACCCATGCGCGAGGTGGGCGCCCTCCTGGACGCGAAGGCGGTGCAGGGTGGCCGCCGGGCCCGCGACCACCTGCTCTGCCTGGCCCGCAGCAACGGCATCCCCCGCAGCCGGGTGGACGAGGTGCTGCGCATCGTCGGTCTCGAAGACGTGGCCAGGCGCCGGGCGAAGGGCTTCTCGCTGGGTATGGCTCAGCGGCTCGGCATCGCATCGGCGCTCCTCGGGGACCCGGCCGTGCTCATCCTCGACGAACCGGTGAACGGCCTGGACCCCGACGGCATCCACTGGGTCCGGACCCTTATGCGGACGATGGCCGCCGACGGCCGCACCGTGCTGGTCTCCAGCCACCTGATGAGCGAGATGGCCCTGACCGCCGACCACCTACTGGTGATCGGCAAGGGCCGGCTGATCGCCGATACCAGCATGGACGAGTTCGTGCAGTCCAGTTCCCAGCACTCGGTACACGTCCGCAGCCCCCAGGCGGCCGAGCTGGCCACCCTCTGCCGCGACGCCGGTGCCACCGTCCGGGCCGGGAACACCTCCCCGGCCTCGGCCGCACCCGTGGCCGGCCCGGACGCCGGGACCGACCCTGACGTCATCGAGATCACCCGGATGGACAGCGCCGAGGTGGGAAAGCTGGCCGCCGCCCACGGCATCACCCTGTTCGAGCTCATCCCCATCCGGGCCTCGCTGGAGGAGGCGTTCATGGAACTGACCCGAGACAGCGTGGAGTACCAGGCGACCGGGGCGGCCCGATGACCGGCGCCACGATCGCCCGCACCGGCCCGGACCACCGGGCGGCCTTTCGTGCAGCCACCTTCGGCGACGTGCTGCGCTCGGAGTGGGTCAAGCTCCGTTCGGTCCGGTCGACTTTCTGGGCGCTGACCACGACCGTCGTGCTCGGCATCGCCCTGGGGGCCGTCATCAGCGCGGTCACCGCCCACGCCTACGCCAGGTTCAGCGTCGCCGCCAAGCTGAGCTGGGACCCCACCGGGGTCAGCCAGGCGGGAGTGGCCATCGCCCAGCTGGCCATCGTCGTGCTGGGAGTGCTCTTTATCAGCTCCGAGTACTCGTCCGGGATGATCCGCACCAGCCTGATCGCCGTCCCGAAGCGAGGCCGGGTACTGGCAGCCAAGTCGCTGGTCTTCGCCGCGGTGACCTTCGTCGTGGGCGAGGTCACCTGCTTCGTGGCGTTCTTCGTGGGCCAGGCCCTCATCAGCGGCCATGCCCCCCGCGCGGCGATCGGCGATCCCGGGGTAGCCCGGGCGGTGGTTGGAGGAGGGCTGTACCTGGCTGCCCTGGCGGTGCTCAGCGTCGCCGCGGGGGCGTTGCTCCGGCACCCGGCCGCCGGCATCGCCTGCACGATGGCCGTCGCGCTCGTCCTCCCCCTGATCGCCCAGGCGCTGCCGGACTCGTGGCGGAACCCGGTCACCGAGTTCTGGCCGACCCAGGCCGGAAGCCAGATCACTAGCGTCTACCACTCCGCCCACACCCTCCAGCCCTGGCCCGGCTTCGGCGTGATGTGCCTGTTCGTCGCCATCGTGTACGCCATGGCCTGGACGCTGCTGGACCGCCGGGACGCATGAAGGCGGTCAGGGCGCTCCCGCTTCTGGCAGTCTCCGGGCCGGTCAGGGCTGTGGCTGATTCACGTCGAGCGGGACGGACTCCGCACTGATCACCGCGAGGGACGTCGGTTCGGGAGAGGTGATCGCGTTCAGGGTCCAGTCGGTCAGCACCCGCAGCCGGTTGCCGGACATGGAGAACAGGTGATATCCGCGGGTGACGGCGTTGGCGGCGGGCCCGGACAGCGGGATGTGCAGCGGGTTGGCGGCGGCCGCCAGGCCACCGAGGTCGACCAGGAAGCCCAGATCGTGGTGCTGGTACGGCCGCGCGGTGCCCTTGCCGAGCGAGGCGGCGACGTTCCTGGCCACGAGCTTGCCCTGCCGCTGCGCGTGCTGCGCGGTCATGCCGCAGATCTGCCCAGGGCGGGTGAGGTCGGGGACCGCTGCGCAGTCCCCGCACGCGTAGATGTCCGGGGCGCCGGGCACCGCCATGTACTCGTCGACCTGCAGCCGTCCCCGGTTGGTGGCCAGGTGAAGCCCGTCGACCAGCGGATCGGGGCGGACGCCCACGCACCAGATGAGCGACTGGGTGGCCACCGTGACGCCGGTCGTCAGCTTTACGTACCCGTCGCCTGCCTCGGCGATCGACTCCCCCGTCCGCACCTCGACGCCGCGCCGCCGCAGGACCCGCTCGGCGGTCCTGGACAGCCGCGGATCCAGTTCGGGCAGCAGCCGGGGCGCGGTATCCAGCAGCATCCACCGGATCTCCTGTCCGGCCAGGCCGGGCAGCGACCGGGCCAGCCGGGTGGTCAGCAGCTGGCCGTGCGCGGCGACTTCGGTGCCCGTATAGCCGGCGCCGACCACCACGAACGTGCAGCGCGCGGCCCGCTCCGCAGGGTCGGCGGCGACGGCCGCCAGCTCGAGCTGGCGGATGATCTGGTCGCCGAGGTAGGCGGCTTCGCTGATGGTGCGGAACCCGTGCGCGTAGTCGGTGATGCCCGGGATCGGCAGCAGCTTGTTCACGCTGCCGGCGGTCAGGATGAGGCGGTCGTAGCCGACCTCGCCTGATGCGCCCTCCGGGCCTGCCCAGCTGACCGTCTTGTGCCCGGGATCGACGTGGTTCACCGTGCCGAGCACGAATCGTGTTTTGCGCAGCCGGCGGAGCAGCGACACCCGGATGTGCGCCGAGTCCACCAGCCCGCCGGTCACCTGCGGCATCAGTGGCAGGTAGAGGAAGTAATCGGTCGAGTTGATCACCACGATTTCGGTCGTGGCGCCGATCAGCCGGGACAGCTCCCGCGCGGCGTTGAAACCGGCGAAACCTGCCCCGACGATCGCCACAGTGCTCTTCTTATGCCGATCCGCCACCTCGCGCTCCTCCACTGGTCAGGCCCGCGGGAGCCTTGGATGCCCATTCAGCGGAGCGACTTGAATGAACTGCGCATCTCAGCCGAGAACAAGTCGGGCTGCTCCCAGGCGGCGAAGTGGCCGCCTCGGTCGAGCCTGTTGTAGTGGATCAGGTTATGGGGATAGGCGCGCTCTGCCCAGCTTCGAGGGGCCTCATAGAGCTCGTCGGGGAAGACGCTGATGGCGTACGGGATCGTGATCGGCTTGGCGTCGAAGAAGTCCGCCTTGTTCTCCCAGTAAAGCCGGGCGGAGGAAATCCCGGTGTTCGTCAGCCAGTAGAGCGTGATGTTGTCCAGGAGATCGTCTCGTGTCAGGGCGCTGCTGTAGGTTCCCTGCAGGACCTGTTCCACGAGGCCGGGCTGACCGGTGCCGTCGCCGTGATCCAGCATGAACGACGCCAGGTCGGCCGGTGAGTCCGCGAGGCCGTACAGCGTCTGCGGGCGCGTGGTCATGATCAGCGCGTAGGCCACGTGCTGGGCGTAGAAGGTGCTCAGCTGGTCAAATGCGCGTTGCTCTTCGGCGGAGAGGTCCGGTGGCGGCGGATCGCCGCGCTTGACCGCGGTGTTGATGGCGGCGGGGGCGGTCCCGGGCATGTTGGAGTGGATGCCGGCCAGCTCGGGTGCTGCCTGGATGCCCATCGTCTGGGTGACGGCGGCCCCCCAGTCACCGCCCTGGGCGACGAACCGGGTGTACCCGAGCCGCTTCATCAGCTCGACCCAGGCCCGCGCGGTCCGGACCGGATCCCACCCGGTCTCGGTCGGCTTGGCGGAGAATCCGTATCCCGGCAGCGAGGGAATCACCAGGTGGAACGCGTCGTCCGCGCTCGCGCCGTACGCCGTTGGATTGGTGAGCGGTTCGATGATCTTCAGCTGCTCGATGATCGAGCCAGGCCATCCGTGCGTGACGATCAGCGGCAGCGCATTCTCGTGCTGGGAGCGGACGTGGATGAAGTGGATGTCAAGCCCGTCGATCTCCGTCATGAAGTTTGGCAGGTCGTTCAGTCTCGCCTCGCACTTGCGCCAGTCGTAGTCTGTCGCCCAGTACCGCGCGAGTTCCTGCATCATCGCCAGCCGAACGCCCTGCGAGTCGTCGGCGACCGTCTCGCCGTCAGGCCACCTGGTCGCGGCGACGCGCCGCCGAAGATCGGCGATTGCTTCTTCGGGCATGGCTACGCGGAAGGGCCGGATTTCAGATTCGCTGGACATGAGTCGTCCTCCTTGGCGGGTATTCGGCTGTGCCCACAGCCGCCTCCGTGGGGTTGCGCCAGCTATGACGCTACGCGCGCGACCGCCGCATCACCCCAGGGGAACACCCTGGTTTGGCACGTGACAACCCCCGTTCCCTGCCCGGGCCGTCTGCCGAAGGGGATCCCGGCACTTCGGATTGTGGGGTTCACCCGATTGTCCGGGCGCCGCGCGCTCGCAATCATCGGTGCGTGGCGAACAGCATCCTGATCGTCGACGACAGTCCGCCCTTCCGTGCGATGGCGGCCGGACTGCTCGCCGAGCATGGTTTCGACGTGCTCGCGATCGTCGAGGACGGCGAGCAGGCCCTGGCCGCCGTCAGTGACGGCTGCCCGGACGGGATCCTGCTGGACATCAACCTGCCGGGCCCGGACGGCTTCGCGGTGGCCGCGGCCCTGGCTGCTGCCTGCCCGCACGCCCGGATCGTGCTGACCTCTTCCGACTACGCCCGCCTGCCCGACGGCGTGCTGCAGGACTGTGCCGCGTCGGCGTTCGTGGCCAAGGAGGACCTGACCGCCGCCGATCTCGGGAGGCTCTTCACGACGCCCGCAGGTACGTGAGCACGGCCAGTACCCGACGGTGTGCCTCGGCCGACTGGTGCAGCTTGAGCTTGTCGAAGATGCTGGTCACGTGCCGCTCGACGGCGGCCACGGTGACCACGAGCTCACTCGCGATGCCGGAGTTGGAACGGCCCTCGGCGATCAGTCCCAGCACCTGCCGCTCCCGCCGGGTCAAGTTGTCCAGCGGGCCGGCCTTCCGCTGGCGCCCCACGAGCCGCGCGACCACGTCCGGGTCGAGCACCGAACCTCCCTCGGCCACGCGGCGTACCGCGTCGGTGAACACGCGCAGGTCGCCGACCTTCTCTTTCAGCAGGTAGCCGACGCCCTGGGCGCCGTCGGCGACCAGGTCGAACGCGTACGCGTCCTCCAGGAACTGAGAGAGGACCAGCACGCCGATCGTGGGGCTGGCGGCCCGGGCCGCCAGCGCCGCCCGGAGGCCGTCGTCGCCGTGGTCGGGGGGCATCTGGATGTCGGCGATGATCAGATCCGGGCGCTGAGCGGCGGCCATTGGCCCCAGATCGCGCGCGTCGCCCACGGTGCCGACCACCTCGAACCCGCCCTCCTCGAGGACGCGCACGATGCCCTCACGGACGAAGGGCTGGTCCTCGCCCACGATGATGCGAACCGTCCGGCCCGGGCTCATGGTCTAAAGGTACGCTTGCCTGGCCGGCATAAGCGCTCGCTCGCCTGGCCAGGCGGATCGGGCGGGATCGGGATGCTGGCCTTCAGCACGGTGCCGCCGCTGTCCGGGCTGATGATATCCACGGTGCCGCGGAGGGCGCCGATCCGGTCTCGCAGGCCGGTCAGCCCGCTGACCCGAGACCGGGCACGCGCCCCCCCGATCCCGTCATCGCCCACCTCGACCGAGCACCGGTCACCGGCCACCTCGACCCGCACCCGCACCGACGTGGCTCTGGCGTGCCTGACCACGTTCGTGAGCGCCTCGGTGCAGAAAAAGTACACGGTGGCCTCGATCGACGCCGGCAGCCGGGTACCAGGCACCTCGAGCTGGACCGGAACCGGCAGCCGGGCCGCGAGGGCCCCGATGGCCGCGCCCAGCCCGCGCTGGGTGAGGATCGCCGGGTGGATGCCGGCCACGATCTCGCGCAGTTCCTCGAGCCCGGTCCGGGCGTCGCTCAGCGCCTGGCCGAGCAGCTCTCTGGCCCGCTCCGGCGCGGAATCCCACTTCTGCTCGGCGAGCTGAAGATTGATAAGCGTGGTGACGAACCGCTGCTGGGCGCCGTCGTGCAGGTCGCGGGTTACCCGCCGGCGAGCCTCGTCAGAGGCGGCGACGAGCCGCATCCGCGACTCCATCAGGTCCTGTTCGGCGCGCCTGCGCTCGGTGATGTCGCGGACGTAGCCCGTGAACGCGGGCCCGGCGGGCGGCCCGGTGCGGGTCACCGTCACCTCGGCCGGGAACTCCGTCCCGTCGGCGCGCATCGCCGTCATCTCGAGCCGCTGGTCCAGGATGTGCCGCTCTCCGGTGGCCAGGTGCCGGGCGAAACCCCGCCAGTGCTCCTCACGCAGGGACGGCGGCACGATCAGCTCAGCGAATTGCCGGCCGGTCACGTCGTCGGCCTGGTAACCGAAAATATGCTCGAACGCGCTGTTCACGTACGTCACGCGGCCGAACCGGTCGGCGCTGATGACCGCGTCGAGCGCGGCCTCCAGCACGGCCCGGTGCCGGGCCTCGCTCGCGGTGAGTTCGGCCGCGCGGGCCTCGGCCATGTAGCGGTCACGGTCGGCCTGGCTGCGCAGCTCGGCCTGTGCCACGCTGTGCTGCCGGGCCAGCTCCGCGCTCAGCACGGTCGCGGCGTACTGCAGCGCGGCCAGGTCAGTCTCGCCCGCGGCGCGCGCCGGGTCGACGAGCGCGATGATGCCCCCGGTCTCAGCTGGCTGGCTAGCCAGAGCAAGCCAGGTCTGGCCCTGGTAAACCGGGCTCGGCTCGGCCCGCAGCCGGCGGATGAGCTCCCGCCGCTCTCCAGGCGCCAGCTGAGTCAGCGCGCCATCCGCCGTCTCGCCGGCGGTGGCGCGGGTGCGGCCGGGCTCGTCCTGGATCACCACGCCGAGCCCGGTGAGCTGGTGCAGGGTCTCGGCGATGCCAGTCTCGCCTGCGCTGGCCACGATCTCGTTCAGCCGGTAGTGGATTCCCATGATCTTGGTCAGGGTCGACACCGTCGACTCGAGCTCGGCATTGAGCGTGGCTACCAGCTGGCTGTTGGCCCGCTCGCCCGCGATCAGCTCCAGCCTGGCGATGACCGTGCCGCTCAGCTGCGCGAGCACGGTCAGCAGGAAGATTTCCTCGGCGGAGAGGGATTCGGTACTGGCCACCACGAGGAAGACTGGCTCGCCGCCAAGCAGGGACGTAAGCGGGAACGCCCAGTACTGCGGCGAGCCGCCCGTCTTGAGGCGGCCCGCCCCGGTCAGGCCGGCCAGTGCGTCGCCAACCTCGTCGGGAGCACGCTCGTAGTATTCGCCGTGCTTGCCAGGATGCCAGGCCATCGCCTTCTGGCAGCGCGCAATGGACGGGATGGCCGTTGTAATCAGCCGGATGAGATGGCTGGGCGACGACGCCTGGGTCAGGATCAGCGACAGAGTCAAGACTGCGTTGGCCGCCGTCAGCCTGGCGTCGAGATCCGGCACCGGATCTTCTGTGCCCGGCGCGCGCTCCGCTGACGGCACCGGTTCAGCCGACGAGCTGATCTGCCGGGGTGTAATGCGGATTGGTGATGACCATCCCGTTGACGTAGATCCTGGGATGGGTCCGGAGCACGTACATGACCGTGTCTCCGTCGAACAGTTCCAGGTCGTACAGGCAGAAAAAGAAGTGCGGGTAGTCCGTAATCGTGTTCAGCTCGGCCTCGGCCGCGAACCACTCTCTGATGTCGACCGAGTTCCTGACGATGAAGCTCTCGTCACCCACGGCCCTGAAGTGGCTGTAGCCGTCGCTCCGGGCCTCCTGAACCATTGCCCTCATGTTGCGGATGAAGGTGTCCTTGGAGAAGTGCCCGTCCGGCATGTACGCCTCGTCCTCCGTGAGGACGTTCAGCATGCCGTCTCGCGACACGAGTTCGCTGGGGATGCGGCCGCGGACGGCGGACGGCTCGTCCACCATGCAGAAACATTTGCTGCCTGCCTGCAGGCCCTTGGACAGGTAGTCGACGACGATATCGTCCACTGAATCGGTGCCGCCGTTGTAGAAGGCGCAGACATGATCGCCGGTCTGAAATTCGAGGTCAGGGATCTGCGCACGCAGAACCATGCCGCACCTCCGCAGCTGAGAGCGCCGACAGTATAGCCCGGCCAGGTGAACAACCAAAGATCTTCTAGCGTTGACGGGCCACCGCGGGGAGACCAGGGATCCTCAAGGGCGCGACGGGCCGCGCCGGAGTGAAACAGTGGGCCTGAACGGCGTCAGCCCGGTCCGCAACAGAGTACGGAGGCGCACGGCAATGAGCACCCACCTGCCAGATCAGGCCGCCTTCAGGCCGACCCTGCCTGAGGACGTCGACTGGGAGCCATTCCCGTCGTTCCCGCCCTCGGCCCGTCTTGCCGTCGTTGTGGGCGATACGTCACAGCCCGCCCCGTACGTGGTCCGGGTCAAGCTGCCGTCCGGCGTGAAGCTGATGCCCCACAGGCACCACGAAGATCGCGTCTACACGGTCATGTCCGGCGTCTTCTACATCGGCGTGGGCGAGCAGTTCGACGACGCAAAGCTCCAGGCGTACCCGCCGGGCGCGGTCGTGGTCTTGCCCGGCGGTACCCCTCACTTCCATTGGGCAAAATCGGGTGAATACGTCACCCAGGTGACGGCGATCGGGCCGATCAGCCTCGAATACCTAGATCCGGAAGACGACCCCCGGAACAAGTGAGCTAGACCGCACCCGGCTGACAGGTGCCGGCAATCGGGGGAACCCCACAATCGGTATCCCCGGGGTGGGGAAAACCCTATGTGTTCTACGGGAATACCTGAGCTCAGACGCTGAAGATCGCTCCATTGGCACGCAAGTCCGTCTCGGTCAGGCTGGTCTTGCTGGAGCTCGCTCTCTGCTTCGCAAACTGCCCCTGGCGCCTGCCACGGGTGGCGTGAGCCCCAGGCCGGTTGGCTGAGCAATCTGGAGGCTGACGATGCTGCGCGGACGTCGTGCAGAGTGTGGCGTGCTGGACGGGCTGCTCGAAGGGGTACGCGGCGGGCGCAGCGCAGCGCTCGTGGTACGGGGCGAGGCCGGGGTGGGCAAGACGGCGCTGCTGGACTACACGGTCGAGTCGGCTCCGGATCTCATGCCCGTGCGCGCGGCAGGGGTGGAGTCGGAGATGGAGCTCGCGTTCGCCGGGCTGCATCAGCTGTGCGGGCCGATGCTTGACCGGCTCGGGCGTCTGCCCGGCCCGCAGCGGGATGCCCTCAGGATCGCGTTCGGCCTCGAAGAAGGCCCTGCACCGGATCGTTTCCTGGTTGGCCTGGCGGTGCTGAGCCTGCTGTCGGAGGCGGCTGGCGACCGGCCGCTGGTGTGCGTGGTGGATGACGTGCAGTGGCTGGACCGGCCTTCGGCGCTAGTTCTGGCGTTCGCGGCGCGGCGGCTGCTGGCGGAGGCTGTGCTGGTGATCTTCGCCACCCGTGGGCCGGGCGCTGACTTGCGTGGGCTGCCAGAGCTCATGGTGGAAGGCCTGCGCCATGCTGACGCCCGGGAGCTGCTGGGTTCGGTGGTCCGATGGCCACTGGATGAGCGGGTGGCCAACCGGCTCGTAGCCGAGACACGCGGCAACCCGCAGGCGCTGCTCGAGCTGCCGCGCGGGATTTCCCCGGCCGAGCTGGCGGGCGGCTTCGGGTCGCCGGAGGCACTGCCACTGCCCGCCAGGATCCGGGAGAACTTCGCCAGGCGGGCCGGGAGCCTGCCGGAGCAGGCCCGGCTGCTGCTGGCGGTCGCGGCGGCCGATCCGACCGGTGACCCGGCGCTCGTGCACCGGGCCGCTGCGTGCCTGCGACTGGGCGCCGAGGCTGCCGAGCAGGCGGAGGAAACCGGGCTCGTCGACATCGGGGGGATCGGCGGGCAGGTTGTATTCCGTCACCCGCTGATGCGCCCGGCGGCCTACCGGGCGGTCTCACGCGGCGACCGCCGGAAAGCGCACGCCGCGCTGGCCGAGGCGACCGACGCCCAGGCTGATCCCGACCGGCGGGCCTGGCACCTGGCGCAGGCGACGTCCGGCCCTGATGAGGGGGTCGCGGCGGATCTCGAGCGTTGGGCCGGGCGGGCGCAGGCACGCGGGGGGCTGGCCGCGGCCGCGGCTTTCCTGCAGCGCTCGGCGGCATTGACCGCCGAACCGGGGCTCCGGGCCGAGCGCACGCTGGCCGCGGCGCAGGCCAACATCCAGGCTGGCGCGTTCAGTCAGGCTCTCGATTTGCTGGTCTGGGCCGAGAACGAGCCGCTGGATGAATTCTCCGGCGCCCGGATCGACTTGCTCCGCGGGCAGATCGCGTTTTTCTCGGGCCTGAGCAGTGACGCTCCCCCGCTGCTGCTCAAGGCGGCCAAGCGACTCGAATCGCTCAACCCCGACATGGCCCGCGAGACGTATATGGACGCGTGGATGGCCGCGCTGTTCGCAGGGCGTTTCGCCGGGGCCGGCGACCTGGCCGAGGTCTCTCAGGCCGCGCTGGCGCTGCCCCGCCCGGCGCGCCCTCCGAGCCTGGCCGATCTGGTGCTCGACGGCCTGGCGCTGCTGGTCACCGAGGGACCGGCCGTGGCAGCACCATCCCTGCGGCAGGCCGCGAGCGCTTTTGCCGACGCAGGCATCTCCGCCGAAGAAGCGATGCGGTGGGGCTGGCTGGGTCAGGCGGCTGCCGGCGCGCTGTGGGACGACGTCCGCCGGCGCGCGATCCTGGTCCGGCAGGTCCAGCTCGCACGTGACGCCGGCGCACTCGACCAGCTGCCGATCGACCTGGGCGCCCTGGGGACAGACGCCGCCTGGCGCGGCGACTTCGCGGCGGCCGCGGCCCTGATCGAGGAGACCGCTGCGGTCTGCGCGGTGACCGGGGCTCGCGGTGCTCCATACGCAGCGATGCTGATGGCGTCGCTGCGGGGTGACCATGCCGAGGCTGTCCCGCTGATCGAGGCCACCATCGCCGAGGCGGCAGCCGGGGGCCACGGAGCCGCGGCGACCTATGCGCACTGGGCGGCCGCGATCTTGAACAACGGCCTGGGCCGCTACGCCGACGCGCTGGCGGCGGCCCAGTACGCGACCCAGGAGCCGCCGGCTCTCTACATGTCCATGTGGGCGCTTCCCGAGCTGGTCGAGGCCGCGGCGCGCTGCGGGAACAGCCAGCTTGCCGCCGAGGCCCTGGAGCGGCTGGCGGAAACGACGCGGCCCGGAGGCACCGACTTCGGCCTGGGCATTGAGGCGCGCTCACGTGCGCTGGTGAGCGAGGGCGCGGCCGCCGAAGGTCTCTATCGCGAGGCAATCAGCCGGCTCGGCCGTACCCGGCTCCGGCCGGAGCTCGCCCGGGCTCATCTGCTCTACGGCGAGTGGCTGCGCCGCGCGGGCCGGCGCACGGACGCACGCGAGCAGCTCCGCGAGGCCTACGAGATGCTGAGCGTCATGGGCGTCGGGGGGTTCGCCGAGCGCGCCCGCCGCGAGCTGCTGGCCACCGGGGAGAACGTGCGCAAGCGGAGAGCCGAGACGACGGGTGATCTCACAGCGCAGGAGGCGCAGATCGCCCGGCTCGCCGGTGACGGGCTGTCGAATCAGGAGATCAGCACCCAGCTGTTCCTGAGCCCGCGCACCGTCGAGTGGCACCTGCGCAAGGTATTCGCCAAGCTCGGCATCACCTCGCGCAGGCAGCTGCGCGGGGCACTGCCTGGGACCCTGCGGCCGGCCAAGTCGGCCTGATGAGGCCCTCGCCCGGCCTGCCGGCACACCGTTGGCCAGCGGGTGGTCACAGGTCGAGAACCAGGTCGCCGCGTGGCTGGGAGCAGCAGATCAGTACGTTACCTTCGGCGGGGTCATCGACGGGGTCGGGGGCATAGCTGACAGTTCCGGACATGACGGCCGTCTCGCAGGTGTGGCACACGCCGGTGCGGCACGACCAGCGCACCGGCACGTCGCAGGCTTCGGCGAACTCGAGCAGGCTGGCGTAGCCGGGGCCCCAGGGCACTGCCAGGTCG
>Ga0210385_10000992_pt1 | contig 18023 bp, 22 predicted proteins | sample IncBWH26OmetaG_FD_160107 | JGI IMG/M metagenome (GOLD analysis project Ga0210385, IMG submission 160107) | Forest soil microbial communities from Barre Woods Harvard Forest LTER site, Petersham, Massachusetts, United States - Inc-BW-H-26-O ...
GGCCGCCGATGCAAACGTGGTCTGCTTCACCGTAACCCCTTGAATGCTACTGCCCGCTGCACACAGTATCGTTCAAGTGAACTCACCTGTGCAGAGCTTCCCTAGGTCGAAGCGATGGTACTCCCAGCCAATACGCGTGCTTGCCGCGCGGCTACGCTGACCCCCGCTGATCAACGGAACGGCATCTTAATTGTGGATTGAGGTTTGGACGATCTCTTGCAGCGAACTGGAGTAAGGAGAACTTCATGCAAGCGGAATACTTTGGCGCGTATCGACATTTGAAGCTGACACGTGACGATAAAGGGGTGCTGGTTGCGGAGTTCCATAACAACGGTGGCACGTTCATCATGAACGGGAACGCACACACCGAGTTTGTTGATGCCTTTCACAGGATTGGCCAGGACCGAGCGAACAAGATTGTCATCATGACTGGAGCGGGCGGGAACTTCATTGCGGATGTAGAGTGGCCATCGTTCGGAGATGTCGTCGACCCGGCAGTCTGGAGCCGAATTCACGATGAAGGCAGCCAAGCTTTGGAGAATATTGCAAGCATTTGCGTTCCGGTGATCGCGGCCATTGAAGGACGTGCGCACATCCACTCGGATTACGCACTCCTGGCAAATGTAATCGTGGCGGCTGAAGGGGCCACATTTCAGGACGTGGGCCATTTCGCCGTGGGGGTTACCCCGGGCGACGGGATCTTCACCACATGGAGCTATCGAGCCGGACCCGGTCGTGCCGAGGCATTTCTGCTCAATCCGCAACCGCTGTCAGCGCGTGGCGCCAAAGACTGGGGAGTCGTGGCGGAGGTCGTACCGAACGGCAAAGCTGTGGCACGTGCTCGGGAAATGGCCGATCTGTACCTCAAGGCTCCCGAAGTGACGCTTCGCAACACGCGCATTCATTTCATTCAACCGCTGAAAGAGCGCGTCGTGCGGGAAGTGGGTTACGGACTGTCCCTCGAAGGGGCGTCTTCGGCCGCTTTGGCAAAATCAAAGCAATCCAAGAGTGACTCGAACACTCAGAGACAATCGGCGTGAAGAGATCTGCGTCGGAGGGGCCCACTGCGTTGGTCGGGCTTTCGCATCAAAGGTGCTGCTAAGTCACGGCGAGCTGGAGGCGTGTGGTGGACGAAATTGAACGGGGAACCGGGGCTGCGGCTGCCACCAACCTCCAGAGTGCCGGGTTCATGTGGCAAGACCGGCCTTCCTCGTCGATGGATTCCCGACCGCGCGCCGCCGGCTACGCCAGCAGTGAGACGAGCGGCTGGGATTGCAACCGAGAGGGGCAGAATACCGACGGGGCGCTCTTTGACGATGACCCCGATGGCAATTCGTTTGACTTTTACGTTTGGATTGCGACCGCCATTGGCCTGTTGTTAGTCCTGAGCGTCGCGGTCCTAACGGCAGTCTCAATATGGGTGCTCGTTCGGCGGTGAGGGAATTCGCAACATGCCGCGGCACCTGCAACGCCGGCCTCTAATCTGCTGATGTTTCACTATCTTGAGGAAAACGCCATGTCAAAATTCTCAACCTATCGCGACAGCTTCCCCAATGCTCGCCTGGCGCGCTCGCAGAGTGGCGTCTTGGAGGTGGCGCTTCACACCGACGGCGGTACGCTCATCTTCAACGGCTATACACACGAGCAGTACGTCGAACTCTTTCATACCATTGGATCAGATCCCGACAATCGCGTCGTAATCCTCACCGGCAGCGGGAATGCCTTCATGGAGGAGATCCGGTCCGACGGCTTCGATTTCTTCACTCCGCGCGGGTACAACAAGATCTACCGCGAGGGCAAGAAGGTTCTCATGAACATTCTCGACATTGAAGTGCCGCTCATCGCTGCGGTCAATGGCCCGGCACTTCTACACTCGGAATACATCCTCCTTTGTGACATCGTCTTGGCAACTCCCGCGACAGTTTTCCAGGACAAACCGCACCACGACTTCGGTATTGCCTCGGGAGACGGCGTCAATCTTTTGTGGCAGGAGGTGATCGGCACCGTGCGCGGGCGGTACTTCATCCTCACTCATCAGGTGCTGGATGCCAACACGGCAAAAGAATGGGGCGCAGTCAATGAGATTGTGCCAGGTGACAAACTGCTTTCGCGCGCGCGGGAACTCGCCGAGCAATTGGCGAAGTTGCCTCCCCTCTCGTCTAGCTACGCGCGAATCGCGCTGACCCAAAAGCTGCGGCGCATCATCAATGAGGGTGTTGGCTACGGGCTCGCGTTGGAAGGCATAAGTGCTCTGGAGGTCGGACGCACAGCCGCAGGCAAACAATGATACACCAGGATAGTACCATACCCCGGCGCCCGGACAAACCGGTCGAGCGGCGACGGTGACGCAGGTGCACTGATCATGCCTCTTCTTGTTACTAGCGCGGCCGGTGCGAATGGCGATGGCTATGGCGCGCTACTGGCTTTCGATCGGAATGGCAAACCGCTCGGCAGGTTCAGCGAAGATGGACGTATAACCGATCCGCGCGGTATGGCGATCGATCGGGAAAGCGGAATGCTCTTTCTCAATAGCGGCCCCGATCGAGTGTTGGCGTTAGATGCAAGCGGCACGGTCGTTCGCGACACCGGACCGGTTGAAAGCCTGAATCCTGGCGGCGGGATTTTCGGTGCGGATGGCCGTTATTATGTCGGGCTGCGCAGCACGCGAACGATCATGGCGTTTCGAAGCGGCCTGGAGCAGGCTGGTGAACAAATCCTGCCCTCCGGCATTGTGCCGTTTCCGCGCGGGTTTGCATTCGGCGGCGACGGTCGCTTGTTTCTCGCATCTGGGATCGGACCGAATGGCGAAGGTACCAATACCATCCTCGCGTTCGCTCCGGGCAATCTCGCTCAGCCCGTTGTGCTCGTAGCGGATCCGGAACTCAGCCCTCTTGATCTCCTGATCACGCCCTCCGGCAACATTGTCGTTTCGAGCGAGCACCCATTCGGCGCGCCTGGTGCTGTGACGACCGTTCGGGAATATGATCCGACCGACGGACGTCTCGTCCGCGTCTTATCGCCGAACGGCTTGGTCGAATCGCGTAAACCCCGCGGTCTGCGCTTGGAACCAGACGGCACTCTCTACTGGGTCGCCCGGGACGAGGTCATAGGCTTCGATTTCGCGCACGGCCGATGCCTTGGCGCCCTCGTACGATACCCGCGGTTGAACGGGCAAGCAGTGGTGCTATTCCCATGATACTCGCAGACGAACGACCGTTCGGATTGCATCGAATGTGCGCGCAGTCAACCAAAGAGGAGCGACGCCATGAGCAAGGTTCTGGTCCTTTACTACTCCTCTTATGGCCATCTGGAAACAATGGCCGGCGCGGTTGCGGAAGGCGCCATTGCCGTTGGTGCTTCGGTCGACATTAGGCGAGTTCCGGAAACCGCCCCGAAGGAGGTCATTGAGGCTGGGCACTTCAAGAAGGACATCGTGCACCCGACGATCGAAAGTCCGGAAAAGCTCATCGACTACGACGCAATCATTGTTGGCGCTCCCACGCGTTTTGGTCGGATGCCGAGCCAAATGGCCAGTTTTTGGGACACCACAGGAGGGTTGTGGCTCACCGGGAAGTTGATAGGGAAGGTCGGTGCCGCATTCACATCGACCGCAAGTCAGCACGGCGGTCAAGAGACCACGTTGTTTTCAATGATCACCAATCTACTGCATCAAGGCATGACGATTGTCGGTCTTGACTATGGCTTTCAAGGTCAAATGGGTGTGGATGCGGTTAAAGGCGGCTCGCCGTATGGCGCGACAACCATTTCGGATGGTGATGGATCGCGGATGCCGAGTGCCGTAGAACTGGATGGTGCGCGCTACTTGGGGAAGCGAGTGGCTTCCACGGCGAGGAAGCTTTTCTCTTGAGGCCGTGGCGAATAATGGTAAAGTCGAAAGTTCCGCGCTTCGGGAGGGCACCATGCTCGGCCGAGACCGAACCGAGCGATTAGTGGCCCATAGTCGCGTACAGCCGGGACCCGCGCAGACCAAGGACGAGTTCCTGACCTTCCTACGCAAGAAGCACCCTCAAATCCGCTCTGAGATCGTCGCCGTCGAGAGCGCGGATCACCCCACGGGTCCAGAGCTGCTGGCCTACGCGCGCAAATATTTCACCGTTTTCGATCGCGGGATTTAATGCAGCGAACGCCAATCGGGTGCAGCAACTTCGCGCATCCAACCACGCTTGCGCCGTTTAGGTAGAGATGCTGTTGCGCCGCCGTCAATATGCCCCGTGTCGGTGCAGGCAGGCATACCGAGTAATGTCGAGTTTCCTCTTTCGGACGCGAGCATGAACCCGCCCGCACCATGGCATCCGCCTCTACTCGAGCCGCACGATTCTTCAAGATCGTCCGCTACCGCCGGGTGGACAGTGGACGCGCGAGGCACATCAGGAGTGACCCATGTCCATAGATCAGCTTGAAGAAGTGTTGTATCCCATAGCGGAAGAGGCCACGGCGGCGCCACCGCACAGCCTCCACGAGGCCATCGCGAGGCGCGCATACCTGCTCGCCCAAGAACGCGGTTTTGCTCTGGGGCACGAACTGGAAGACTGGCTCACGGCGGAAGAGCAAGTGAAGGCCTGGAATGGGGGTTGCGCCTGCGACTCGGACTGGCGCTAACCAACCTCAATCTCCATCGTCAGATGCTTCTCGCAGTTGAGCGTATTGGACACCGGGCAGGTTGCTTCCGCTTTTTCAAGCAGAAGGCGTGCGCGGGCTGGATTGGCCCCCTCGGGGATGACAAGGGCGATGTGAGTGTCGATGCGGGTAAATCGTATCTTCCCTTCTACGCGGTCTAGCAGGGCATTAGTTCTTGCCTCAAGACTGGTCCAGGTGAACTTGGAGTGGGCCGCGATTCCCTGAAAATTAAGGACGATGCAATCGGCGATTGCCGCCGTGAAGAGTCCCTCCGGAGACCAGCGATCCCCCGGACCGTCGAACTCTTTCGGCGGCGCTGATTCGATTTCGGAAAGTTCCGCTGCGTGCAGCTTTACCGCTTCGCCTGGCCTAACCAATACCGCAACGCTGTAGTGATGAGGAAAAGGGTGCATGGCGCCTCCCAGGATGTCTCATCCCCTATATGGCCGGCGTTCCAAAAAGCAAGGGGAACTCCACCGACGCTATACCGGCGATGCGAGGCCACTTCGGTGATCCGCACGCCCAAGGGCCGCCCGAGCCATCGTCGAAGCTGAAGCCAGACCGGCCAATGAGATTGTTAGCAAAGAACGAGGAGAACAATCCAAGAGGAAAGCCGGCAATCCATCGAGAATTGCCACGGGCACTATGTCACAGCGGACTTCCGAAGCATCGGCAGAAGCCCATGCCTAGGTGCAATCGATTGAGGTGTTCCGCTTCAGGAATATCGCGCGTGGTGATGCAAATCAGCCGGTCCCAGGAGTTGTGATGACCGATGTAGCGACTGGTGCGGACAGCGGTGGACGTTTTGCCCTGAGCGGGCTGCGCGGCTACCTGCTGCGGGTCTACAACTACATGGCCGCCACCGTCGGTCTCGCGCTGACCGGGCTCGTGGTTTATTACGGCGCCGCCAGTGATTTCTACGCCTCGGTTGCCGTGACACCTTGGTTTTGGCTGGTGCTGCTCGCGCCAATTGCGCTGGCGCTGCTGTTTAGCTTTCGGATCACACGCATGAGTCTTGGGGCGGCGCAACTTTCCTTCTGGGCGTACGCCGTGCTGGTGGGCCTGTCGCTATCTGGCGTCTTTCTCGCTTATACCGGCGAGAGTATCGCGCGCGTGTTCTTCGTGAGTGTCGGCACATTTGCCGCCACGAGCTTCTACGGGTACACGACGCGGGCGGATCTTTCGCGCTTCAGATCCTTTTTGTTCGTGGGTCAGATCGGCATTGTGCTTGCGATGCTGGTGAACATGTTCCTGAACTCTTCCGCGCTGCAATTAACAGTGAGTGAGTGCTGATGAGAGTCGGAGCGAAATGGTCCTTAACCCTGCCGTAGGAGTTTATCGTGTCAACCAATGGTCCTGATATCGCCGTGGCGCTTTATGATCAGCACAGCCAGGCGGAGAATGCCGTGAAGACGCTGCAGCGTGCCGGCTTCGACATGAAGAAGATCTCGATCATCGGCAAGGATTACGAGACCGAGGAACATGTCATGGGCTTTTTCAATGCCGGGGATCGGGCGCGGATCTTCGGTAAGTATGGAGTGTTCTGGGGCGGTCTCATCGGGATACTGTTCGGTTCGGCGCTGTTGTTCGTTCCTGTCGTCGGGCACTTCGTCATCCTGGGGCCACTCGCCGCCATGCTGTTTGGTGGCCTACAAGGCGCCGTGGTGGTTGGGGGGGTCAGTGCGCTTGCGGGTGCTCTGACGGCGATTGGCATTCCGAAGGACTCCGTATTGCGATATGAAACGGCACTCAAGGCGAACAAATTCGTGCTGATGGTTCACGGCGACAGCCAGGACATCGCGCGCGCGCGCGACATGCTGAAATCCTCAGGGATGTCTTCGTTCGAGCAGCACAATGCGCTGAACGAGGCGCCTTCCGCAGCGCATACCTAAGCGTTATAGGTCCGACAGACGCTGTGTATCTCAGTGCGGCAAACGTTTCATGCACCCAATAGCGAGGCACCATGGTCTCATCCAGCACCATTCGCGATCCAATCAGGGATCCTCTCCTTACGCCCCAGAATGCGGCCCTGCTCATCATCGACTTTCAGCCGCTACAGGTCAGTTCGCTGGCTTCGCGTAGCAAACGTGAGCTGGTGGCGAACATCACCGCGCTCGCGCGAATCGGCAAGCTCTACGACCTGCCCGTCGTGCTGTCGACGGTGAACGTGGCGACCGGAAACAGCCAGCCGACCATTCACCAAGTCACCGATGTGTTGACAGACGCGAAGCCCATTGACCGCACTTCCATCAATGCCTGGGAAGATGCGGATTTCGTGCGTGCCGTCAAGGCGACTGGCCGCAAAAAGCTCATCATGGCAGCGCTATGGACCGAGGCATGCCTCATTTATCCGGCCCTCGACGCCATAGCTGAGGGGTTTGAGGTATACCCCGTGGTTGATTGCGTCGCGGGAACATCTCTTGAGGCACATGACGCAAGCTTGCGGCGGTTGGAACAGGCGGGCGGGAAACCCATTTCCTGGGTTCAGCTTATCTGCGAACTCCAGCGGGACTGGAACCGCAAGGCCACAGTGCCGGGATTCTCCACAATTCTATTTGCGATCGAGGGACATTGAGCGCGGTGCTGTGGAGGACCACCGTTACCGGCTTACACGTGCTTCTGAACCTCTTCGGTATCGGATCGAGACCCGTCGTTTTATTCGGACTGATCATCGCAAGAGCATAGCGGTACGAAACGGCACTCGAGCCGAACCGATTCGTGCTTATGGTGCGCGGCCTCCGAGTGAGAGGACCTCCGCGGCGCATGCCTAAGCAGCAAAAGTCGGCCATCACGGGAGTTGTGTCGGTGCGCGAAGTGAAGGAAAGAGCCATGACGATCGATCAACGCTTGTTTGATGCCTGGCAGCCACGCGCGCTCGCTGCGCTTCGTATCGTTGTCGGATTTCTATACCTGCAGCACGGAACGGCGAAGCTGTTTCACGTACCGCATGTCAGCATGTTCGACGGGCTTCAGGTGCTGTCGCTGGATGGTTTCGCAGGAGTGCTCGAGATTGTGGGCGGCCTTTTGTTACTGCTTGGGCTATTCACACGGCTGACGGCATTCATCCTCTCCGGAGAAATGGCGGTAGCGTATTTCATCGGGCACGCACCGCAAGGCCACTTTTTCACTCCGGTTCTCAACCAGGGAGAAGAGGCGGTGTTGTACTGCTTCATCTTCCTGTTTCTATCCGTGGCCGGCGGAGGGGCCTGGAGCACTGACGCGGCTCGCGCGCGCACCTCGAGCGGATAGCCCTTTACTTGGGCCGTCGTGATTCTGTCAGGCGGCCGACCCAGCTCGGTCCTTGCCGATCAAGTCAAAACCCCTGATTGGGCCGGGCGCAAAGCGAAGTACAAAGGAAAGGCGCGACCCGCTGAGCTTGCCAGCGGGTGCGCGAAAATCGTTGCCCTCGTCGGCACCTGACCGAAAGCGCTGCTGTGCTGGCCCCGGCTGCGTCGAGCGCCTGTAACTAAGGATATCCCGTTATCCCATCAGAACAGTTTGCGAAATGCGATTCCAACGGTGCGGCCGTACGGATCAAGAAACGCTGGCTGATAAATCTGGGGTGTCACGCCGGCACCGTCGTGAATGTCCTGGCGCCTATCGAAGATGTTACTCAAGGACAGTGACACGCGCGCGTTTCTGGCCCATATTTTTCCCAGGAAGCGCTGCTGCAAATCGACGAACAACCGGGCGTTGAGGGTTGGCAGAGATGAGTAGTAGAGCGCGCCCTCGCCGTTCCCGCTGTCGAGCACCGTGGTTGCACTGGTCCAGACGCCAGACACTCTGAAGCCGATGCCGTTATCGATCACCCCAGCGTTGAGTTGAAACTGATGCCGGGGCTGGCCCCCCGCTCCTATCGCTCCGCCATTGAGCAGATCGATCTGAGGACTGCTAGGTGTAAGCCGCACGGTGTCCATAAAATACCAGCTGTGATAGAGCGATACGTCGAGCTGTGCGCCATTCCCACTGCCGAATCCGCCACCGCCCGCGCGTCCACCGCCGCCGCCGCCACCTCCCCGGCCTCCCGGCCCGCCGGCTCCCGGCGGGCCTCCACCGCCTAAAGCGCCGGAGCGTGCGCCTGCGCGCGCGCCACCCCCACCCAGCCCACCGAATCCCCCACCGCCGCCGCCGCCGGGCGGTCCGAATGGACTGGGGTCTGCTGCGCGGGAGCCGTTAACCACGACCTCCTGCACACTGTTCGGGTCCGGGGAGGCGGGAGGAGGAGCCGTAGTGGAACCGTCTGAGGCCGGTTGAACGGCTGGGGTCGGCGGATTCTGTGCATTACATTGACCGCTGCTCTGCGCGTTGGCTTGTCCGTTACCCGGAGCCGTCGCGGTTCCGTTGCCCTGCGGACTGCATTGTGCGTTGCTCTGCGCATTGGCCTGACGGTTGCTTTGCCCGTTGCCTTGTCCAGCACCCTGCGCGGTGGTCGCTGCGTTGCCTTGAGCATTGACTGGGTCGTTACCCTGCCCCGGGATCCCCGTCGCCTGACGTGGACGAAATCCATAGGGCGGACTGAAGCCAGCGGGCGGTCTCGCGCCGGGAGGACGTCGCGGCCGCGTCGGCGCCCGCAGGACCCTAGTCAGGTTGAATCCCCAGCGAAGATCGCGACGCGCCTCTTGATAGAAATTCACCGCGCGATCGTCGACCTCGATCAGCTCATCATCGTCGTTACGCTCGAACTGATCAGGGAATGCCGCCTCAATCGCCGAGGTCGCTGTAGTGAGCGAACCGATCGCGTTGCGCGTCACGCTATCGATGTAGCTGGCGGTGAAATTCAGTTTTGTCTTGGGCTTATCGATAGCGTTCCACGTTGAACCGAGCTTGAAAACGTGCCGATCATCTGCCTTCAGATCCGGGTTACCACCGGATATTTGCGTTACCGTATCAGTCTGCCCCAGCACGTAGTCATAGAGGCGAATGTTTGGCGTATTGACCAGAGGTCCGTCGAGTTGTGCCAGCGTCGGCACCTGGTGGTCTTGATTGACAGTCGCCAAAAAACTCAGGCTTGAGACCGGCATCCAATGCAGACCGTAGCCGACGGTGCTGAGATCACCGTAGCCGGATACTTGAGTCAGCCCCCCGGTGACATTGACGCTGGTATCACCAAGGAAGCCGAGAATGTGATTAAGACGGCTGGTGAGCGGATAGTCCACGCTGATCTGCTCATTCCCCTGCGTACGGGCGGAGCTGGTACTGACCTGACCCGTACTGGTCGCATCCAAATCACTGAAGTTGGCACCGAACTGCAAGCTGCTCGTGACGTTACCGGCGGGCACCTTGAACAGCGTGCCATTTGCCAGGAAACTGCCACTACCGGCATTGGTGACCGCGGTCGCGTCCTGGCGGCCTAGCGGGCCCAGCAAAGACAGCGGCAGTACCCCATACGGGTTGACCTGGCCGGCATTGATCGCCGTCTGCAAATTGGCCGTCTCGTATGTGCGCTGCGTCTCGGTCAGCGCATCGCTGTAGTCATAGGTGCCAATAAACGACAATCGCCATCTGTCGGGCAGGTCCGCATTCAGAGTGAGGCCCGCATGGGCGGTACCCGTATTGGCATCTTGATGTAACGTCGCATTCGAAAGATAGCGATCGACCATCGCGTCATCGTCTTCGAGTGCGTACGGTGTGTTCGCTGGGACATCCAGGATGGCGGCTGGAAAGCCGTCCTTCGCCCGCGTAGTTGTATAGGTCGTCATGGCGTTGAACGAGCCTTGCAAAGTCTGCGACAGCGTGTGGGAGAAGACGCTGTTCAGTGAGTACGTATTGGAAGCCGGCTCGAGTGTACGTGCGTCGCTATCAGTGCCGATCGAACCGGTGGGATCGCTGACCGTCCCTGCCGTCGATGAGACTCCGCGGTCGCTCTCAAGAATGGGCTCCTGTGTCCGTACGCGTGCTACGACATTCACCCGGTCGTTGTCATGGATGCGACTGTAGTTCGCGTCCGCCATGTCGGACTCACCACCACCATCAGTGGATTCGCTGCCGGTGAGGTCGAACAATTTAGCGCGAAAATTACGTCGCAGGATGATGTTGACCACCTTCTGCTGGGCACCGTACCCATATCGCAACGCCACTTCTTCGGGCAGGATGTCCACACGCAGGATCGATTCGGTCGGAAGGTCCCCCACTTCGTTAACGCCCGACACCCGCTTCCCATTGACAAGGATGATCGGCGCCGTGCCGCCTCGACCTTGATCGCTCTGTGTCTGCTGAGCAATATCGTTGAGCAGATCGTTGATCGTGCTGTCGCCGTAGGCGGCAATCTGGGCCGGATTGAGTCGGTTCTCGGGTGGAATGTCACCAATCACGGCGCCAGGCACGGCGGCCTCGACGATGACCTCCTCAATGGGCTCATCCGTGTCCTGATCAGCTCCCGACGCTGAGGCAGCTGCCTGCGGGGCCGATGGGCTCGGCTCAGCGGAAACGGCGGAAGGGGGTCGTAGCGCTGCCAGGGCAATCGTTATGGCCAATGCAACGGGGATTGCGCGAAGAGTGGCCCTGATGGCAAATGAAACCTGACTCATTCGACAATTCTGCCTCCAGCGCGCCGTGACCAAGCGGGTCCAATGCCCGCAGCAGTTGGAGGTAGGCTTGGATGCGTTAACCCCCTATAAAGCTTCCGCAGCTTTCACCTTACAGACCACACCCGCACATACGTCAAACGGGACGACAAAGGCCTTGCAAAGCGACCGCTTATGATACCAGCGCGGCAATTGCGGGAAACGTTCCAGCGGGATTTTTGTCGAGTACGTAGGGTCGCGATTCCAGGCGAGTCATCAGCGACAGCTTGCGACCCAATGCTGCCAATCATGACCGTCTGCATTACGAATGGGCGCAGCGTTCAACCAGGAAACAATTTGTAAAAGAGATACTACGAATTATCACGGATATGCCGGTACGCAACGAATCCATCCCGAGATTTCGGATGAATGGCCACCTCTAAATATTCACTGCCCTGGAGCCAGAAAGTGCCGATCAGGCAGTCGTCGATGAATGCGGGCAGCGCGTGATGCGCAGCGCACTCTTTCAGCTAAACTCCCTGTATGAGCATCTGGCAGACCATCGTGACGCTCGAGCAGCTGCAGGAAAGCACGCGAGATACGCTTTCCGAACACCTGGGGATCCGCTACACGGAAATCGGACCGGATTACCTGCGCGCAACCATGCCGGTGGACGCCCGGACGCACCAGCCTGCAGGCGTGCTGCATGGCGGCGCTTCGCTAGCGATAGCGGAGTCCCTCGGCAGTGTTGGCGCAAACCTGTGCGTCGACATGAGGACCCAGGTGTGTGTGGGACAGGAAATCAACGCCAATCATCTGCGGCCCGTTGCCTCGGGCTTGGTGACCGCCACCGCCGGTAGTCACGTATGGCACATCGAAATCGCCGATGAGAACGGTAAGCTGGTGCGTGTTTCACGGCCGACAATGGCGGTGATCCCCAGAAGCTGACTCGCGCGGTAGGCAGATGGGGCTCAACCGGTCCAGGTCCAATCGATCGGATAATTGAAAATCCGGCTGAACGTCACGCCGACCGCCTCCATTTCCCGGCGCCCGTCGACGACCATCTCCTTTAGGCGGTCAAACTGTGCCGTATGCTCGTCGGTGTCCCAGATACTCACTTGCACGATCGAGCCCTTCGGCGAGATGCCGGCATAAAAGTGAATGAGCCCCGGCAACCGCCTGACGGAGGGGATTAGGTACTCCGAGGTCTTCTTGCTCGCGGCGTCAACCTCGGCAAACCGGCTCGGGTCGTAGCTGGCGCGCGAGACGCGGACGACCGCGGTTGCCGGTAATGACTCGGCCCGGGTGATTCTTTCGGTCATAGTGATTCTTTCTCTTGGAGGTGTTCCACTGAGGCCCTCTGCACCCGTGGTGAGACGGCTTCCGGGGTTGCCCGATGGGCCGAAACCCAAACTGCCATCAGTCGCAGCCGAATCAGCCTTCAATCCGGTAATTAAAATGGAGGTTATACCAGGACTCAACCCCACGATCGGCAGCCCAGCATCAATTGAGCGCGTGCCGGTCATGTAGCAGGCCTGCACGGGATGATTGAAAGTGGTGACCTGCTTGAGCTCGGACTTGCGGTAGTAGCCAAACAGCGGTCGGTACTTTGTAGCGGCGATGAGATCGAGCAGCGCCTGCGGCTCGGCCGTGAAAAAGACTTCGATGTTCACGGGGCACTTCTTTCCCGATGTCACCGTCGGAGCACCCACACTGCGGGCCACGTTCTCGATCCGGTGGGAAACGACTTCGGCAGCGGCAGCTTGCAAGCCGGTTACGGCCGGGCAGATCTTCTCGCGCCAGCGGCCGATCTGACCGATCAGGGTGGAGGGCTTGGCGTGCGACTGAACAAACTAATGGATTTCGCGATTGAGCGTGGGGAGGTCAGTTTTGCCAACGACTGTCACTTCCTCAGGGGATCGCCCAGTGCTGGTAACCTGACCCGACGTCGGGCTAGGTGATGCCGTAGCGTTAATCGGGCCTGCAGCCGCCCACGCATTGGCCGCACCACCAAGCGCAAGCGTCACCAAAACCAGTGCGGGATTTGTTCGCATGCCTGGCTCTCCGACAGAACGTCATGCACCGGTCCGATGCGCTCTCGGAATTGGCGCCACCGACTCACATAGTCCAGATACTGTGCCCACGTGAAGACCCTGAGAATCAACACTCAATCCATTGAGCTCAGTCTACTGCGGACGGCAGAGGACAGCTATGCGGCCGCCATTTTCGGGGCGATCAGTGGCGGCTCATGGCCGAAAGCGGCGCACAATGACCGGTATCGAGAGAGAAAAGAATACAGGTCGCATGCGAATTCCGGCTCTCAGTCTCTCTCTTTTGAGGGAGATCCCTGCCCCTCAATCGAGCGCCTGGCCGTCTATCATCGCGCCACTCCCCGTTCCCATCAAACGGATGGCACTCACGGCACCCCGCTTGGCAATGGTGATCCCGGACGCTAGCCGCCACAATCGAACCCATGAGGAGTTCGACTATTGAATGGCTGGAACGCGCATGGGCCGGGATGTCTGCGTTGGCGCCGTATCTAGCGGTGCTTTTACTCCCCGGCGGGTCGCTGCTGGTGTTTGTTCTAGTTCTGTCGAGGCATGGAAGGGCTCCCGCAGTAACACCGGCCATTGGCGATAGGGCAAGGAGTCTCATCACAAGGCTATTCGGGAAGCTCCCGAATAACTTGTATCTCGGCAATCACGCCCCACTCTCGGCTTCGGAGCATGTTGGGAGACAGTGCCAATGAATCGAATCACGGGAACGGAACCCACCTGGCAGCAGAAAGCCGCGACATGGGTCGTTGACTACAGTGCCGCACGAGATCGGGCCATCAGATGGCTGGGCGATCGGTATTTACTGGCCACTCCGGTGAGGCGCCCGGCTTCATTGCGAGCCATTCCGCAACACCGCAGGCCGACGAGACCAGCGGGGCGCACCGCATAAAGCCCCCGATCCAAGCGGACACCCATTGATCCGCATCTGGCTTTATTCACCCATGGAATTTGGCGATTCGGCGCACATGTCCTATGCGCGCCTGCCCTTCGCTATTGAGACCGCGGAGGGAGATCCGCCAGAATGCGGGGCTTGATGATACCGGTCCACAGTGCATAACCCTTTGGCGAGGGGTGCATACCGTCAGGCATGAACAGTTCGGTTGGCGGCGGTGTGCCAGCCGCCAGCATCGGCGTTGCGACGTCGATATACGTCAGGCGCGGATCACTCGCACAGATCTTCGCGATCAGTGTATTTCCCCTTTGCTCCTGAGGCCAATCGATCCAGCGCTCCCGCGAGGGTTTCATCGACAAGTAGTAGATGCGTGCATCCGGCACCGCTGTCTCCACGCGCGTGACGAACATTCTGAACTCGCGCGCCACATCCTCTGGTGTTTTGCCTGTCCGGAGACGGCCGTCAAGGTCATTGTCGCCTGCATACAGCACGACTGCGCGCGGCCGGTAGTGGATTACGGTCTGATCCACGTAATACACCACCTGCGAGAGTTGCGCGCCACCGAAGCCGCGGTTGAGTACCGGTAGCGGTGCCATGTCGGCCTGCAGTGTGCTCCAGAGGCGGACGGATGAGCTGCCAACGAATATGATGGGCCGCTCTGGAGGCGGATGATCGCGGTCGGCCACCGCAAAGGCTGCGATGTCTCCCGCAAAGTATGCAGGCTCTGACATCCACTTGAAGAGCACCAGCCGGCCGCCCACCATGCCTATAAGGATGAGTCCGCCAACCACGCCCCAGACCTTCACCCGACGTGTCATGTGAGCAGCTTGGTCATGGCCCATTCGAACCCATCCTCCTTCGTGTCAGGCATCGTCGCGGATGCGCTCCGCGTTGGCAACAGACACGCCCCGCTGCCTTAGAAATTGACTCAGCAATCTCTGACGCACATGATCGGCAGGGTACGCACCAAGCAGTCGAGCAAAAGGGTATGAACCAGCGTTCGGGTTCGCGCGCGCAAAGAGTGTGGCTGATGGGCCTCGCCAATTCTACCTACGGATTCGGCTATGCCGCCGTCCTCGTCACAGCGCCTCAACTTTTAGCCTCGCACGGTGTCGCTGAGCCAGTGATTGCGGGCATGACAACGCTGGCGCTCTCGGCCGCTCTCCTGGTGTTCGCGGTGGCTCCGGTGCTCGACACTTTGATCAGCAGGCGCGCGTGGTCCGTTGGACTGGGTCTTGCGGGAGCCGCTTTGACGACCCTTGTGCTGCTTTTGCCGGCGACCAGCCCCATGCTCGGTGCGGCGCTCGCAGCAGACGCCTTGGTGCTGAGCCTCTACAACTCTGCGGTGGGAGGATGGCTGGGCGCGGCGCTGCCCAAGAGTGCTGATGAGACGATCGGCACCTGGTTCACGATCGGGAACTCCACCGGATTTGGCCTGGGTGCGCTCACCCAGTACTGGCTGATCACACACACTCCGGCCGGGCTCGGTGCGGCGTTAGTCGGTGTTGCGACGCTGATCCCGCTCGCCGTCCTGGTGCTGGTTCCGGCGACCGATGCGGGCCGCAAGGCCGTGCACGAAAGCTTTCGAGTCCTCGCTCGGGACGTCGTTCAGTTGGTGAGTCAGCCTCTGGTTCTGAGAGTGCTGCTGATGTTCATTCTACCGTGTGCCGCCTTCACCCTCACGAATGCCTTTGGCGGCATGGGTCCTGACTTTCATGCGGCCGACAGTCTGGTGAGCGTGGCGAACGGGATTGGCGCTGTCGTCATCGGTCTCTTCGCATCCATCTTGGCTCGGCTTGTCCTGAAGCGGGTTTCAGCGCCATTACTCTATCTTGCGATTGGTTGCTTGGGCGCTGCATTCACCCTGGGTCTGCTCGCGTTGCCACACAGCCCCGCCACCTATCTTCTGGCCGTTCTGGGCGAGAATGCCGCCCAGAGCTTCGCCCAAGTGTCGCAGAACGCCATCATTTTTCGCTCGATCCGACAAGGAAGCCCACTCGCCTCGAGCCAGTTTGGCCTCCTGTCGACTGCTTTTGTCGTGCCTTACGTCTATATGCAAGGTCTCGACGGATTCGGTTACAAGCTCGCGGGCGGCGTTACCGGCTCATTCATGATGGACGCTTTGGTTAGCCTTGCAGCCTGTGCCCTCCTTTTCTGGCCCGTACTGCGCTGGATCGAGACGGGAAAGTTGAACGTTACCAGCGAAATCACTGCGAGCGGCGAAAACGGTGCGTTGCGTGCCGTCACTTTGACGCCTCTCGCGTAGCGTCGCAGATTAAAGCAGGAGAGACCGATGACAAGAATCATTGTTGCGTGCGCGATCGTACTTCTCGGCACCGGAATTTCGGGGGCGTCTGAGAAGACGGACGTCATGGCAGTCATACATCAAATGGTGGATGGGTTTAACAAGGGAGACACGAAGTCGGCGGTGGCTGTTTGCGCCGATCAGGCAGTCATAGTTGACGATACCCCACCTCATGTCTGGCAAGGAGCTGGCGCCTGTGCCGCCTGGCAAGTTGCCTACGAAGCGTGGGCCAAGAGCAATGATGTGGCTGGAGTTTCAGAGACAATCAGTAAGGTGCGGCACATCGACATCAGCGGTAACGTTGCCTACGTGGTGCAATCGGCACGCCTCCGTTGGACTGAGAAAGGGAAGCCAATGTCGGAGATGGCGATTGAGACCATAACCCTGAAGAAGACCGTCTCAGGTTGGCGCATTACCGCATGGGCCTGGGCTGACTTATAAGCAGCTGAAGACGCCGGGAGCGAATGGGTTGATGCGGATTCACTGGGTGCGGATCGTTCTGACGGCCGCCGCCGTCGAGGCGGTTCTGCTTGTCATTGCCATTCCCCTGAACATGTCCGCCACCGGCCAAAGGGCTCTGCTTGCACTCGTGATACCACTGTGCGCCCTGGGAGCATTCCTCGGTGCCTGGTGGGCGGCTCGGAAGGTGGGTCGCTTGTACGTTCTCCACGGACTCCTCGTGGGTGCCGTCGCAGCCCTCATCTACGGGGGACTCACCCTGAAGATCACTCTCCCCGGCGCTTACATCGTGGCGAACTACCTGAAATTGGTCGGTGGTGCGGCCGGCGGCCTGGTGGCTCAGTTGCGCAGTCGGGACAAACCAAAGCCTGCGCCGCACTGAAATGGCCGCAACCAACGAGCCGGTTCGACGACGGTTGCGGATCGATTGATGCCGCCTACCCTTGTTTACTGTTGGGGCGGCGCTATCGTGAACTTGCCGTTTTCGAGCGGATTGCGATCGGCCTCGCAATCGTAGGGCAAGAACCGTGTGAGATCGCGCACGCGGGTATAGGGCAGCGTCACCGTCCAGGGGCTGACGAAGCGCACCGGATCGTCAATGGTGAGCTGATCCTCCAGGGTGTCCTTGTCGATCCGGCGAACCCGCTCGGTGAAGTGCGCCTGCTCACTCAGTTCGGCGACCGGAGCAAACATCGAAATCGGCCCGGGGGTGCGCGCCACCGTATCGATCACCAGGGTCTGACCCTCCCAGTGTCCGATCGAGTCGCCGAGCGGCGTCGGCCATAGATCGTCCTTGCTCGGATGCACGTCTCGATCGGTGTAGATGTGGCGAACTTCACCGTGATCCATCACGAAGAGCGTCTCCTCGGGGGTGACGACGACCTGGAAAATCATCACCCCTTCCATGATGTTCGGAAAGCTCCTGACGTAATCTGGAGCGCCTTGTCCACATCCTTTGGGAACGACATCGGTTCCTGCGGCTTTCGCCGCCGCAAGCGCCGCCTGGTACTTCTGCTCCCATTGCGCGTTATACGGGGGATGGCCCGTCAATCTAAGGCCGAGACCCTGTGTGGTATTGCAGACGCCCGACGCGGTGGTGCAGGCCTTGGAGACAGTGGTCTCCCACAGACCGGTCCAGTCGGGGAGCCGCGCACAGGCATGCACCCGGC
>Ga0210385_10000994_pt1 | contig 18013 bp, 17 predicted proteins | sample IncBWH26OmetaG_FD_160107 | JGI IMG/M metagenome (GOLD analysis project Ga0210385, IMG submission 160107) | Forest soil microbial communities from Barre Woods Harvard Forest LTER site, Petersham, Massachusetts, United States - Inc-BW-H-26-O ...
TGACACCCAGATCGCCGCGGCGCTCGCCGGCATGCCCGCACAGATCGGCTACGCCGAACTCGTCCGGCGGGTCACGGGCCGGGAACTGAGCAAGGCGCACACGCGAACCGATTGGTCGCGACGGCCCCTGTCGGCGGATCAGATCGACTACGCCCTGGATGACGTTCGCTACCTGCTGCCGCTTCGCGAACATCTGATCCTGGAACTGACGCGCCTGGACCGCATGCACTGGCTTCAGGAAGAGCTGGCCGGACTTGCGAATCCGGCCGATTACGCGGTCGACCCGCAGCAGGCGTGGCTGCGAATTCGATCCTTCAAGGGACTCGACCCCGATCGCTCGCGCCTGGCGCAGCAGCTTGCGGCGTGGCGCGAGCGTCGTGCCGATGAGCGCAATCGCCCACGCGGCTGGATTCTGGATGATGCGGTGCTGCGGGACATCGTGGTACGGGTGCCTCGAACCCTGGAGGAGCTGGCGGGGCTCACCGACATGCAACCCGGGTTCATCAAGCACAACGGCGCCGACATCCTCAGGCTCATCGAAGCGGCCGGGATGCCGGCGGCACTGCCACGGGTCAACTCGCGCGGCGCACCGGATGCGCAAAAGAATGCGCTGGTGAAAAAATTGTCGGCGGTGCACCAGGCGGTGGCCACCGAGCTCAGCCTGCCGCCCGAGATCCTGGCGACCCGACGCGACCTGGAACAACTGACGGACGGCAATCACGACGGCGCCGTTATGTCCGGCTGGCGCCGCGAAGTCATCGGTGAGCGGTTGCTGGCGGCGCTATGATTGCCATCGCGTCTTAAGGATGGATTCAGATGGGCTTGACGGAAGGTAACGGCAACCTCGAGGCCGACGATCCGCGGCGGCGTCTCGCCGAGGAACGGGCGTTGCGTGCCGAGGCCGAACGCGTCAGCCGACTCAAGGACGAATTCCTGTCCACACTGGGGCACGAGTTGCGCGCCCCGCTGCACGCCGTTCTCGGTTGGTCGCGGCTGCTGGAATCGGGGCGGCTGGCACCCGAGGACGTGCAGCGCGGCGGTCAGACGATTGATCGCAACGTACGCATACTCGCGCAGCTGGTCGATGATCTGATCGATATGAGCGGTCTGCTCAGTGGCCGGCTGCGACTGGACCCGGAAGAAACGGATCTGGCCCAGATCGTGGAAGCGGCGCTCGAGACGATGCAGGCTACCGCCGACGCCAAGGGGGTGCGGCTGGAAAAAAATCTTCCCGCGCAGGCCTGCCTGGTCTTCGGGGATCGACAGCGCCTGCAGCAGGTCATCTGGAATCTGCTCAACAACGCCGTAAAGTTCACACCCCGCGGTGGCGTCATCACCACGACCTTGGCGCGTGCCCTCGGTTACTGGGAAGTCAATGTCACCGACAGCGGGATTGGCCTCGGCCCGCACGCGCTGCATCTGGTGTTCGATCGTTTCGGGCGCAATGAAAGCCCGCGCCGCGGCCCGCCCGGACTGGGTCTGGGGCTGGTCATCGTCAAACAGGTAATTGAATTGCACGGCGGTCGCGTCTGGGCCAGCAGCGCCGGCGAAGGGCATGGCGCGACCTTCTGTGCGGTGCTGCCGCGACTCGCGCCGCATGAACCGGTCGCCGATGCCGTGGCATTGGAGAGTGCCGACCTGCACGGGCTGCGGGTGCTGCTGGTCGATGACGACAAGGAGACCCTCGAGCGCTCACGCCAGAATCTCAGCAGCGCCCGAGCCCTGGTGGCGACGGCGAACAGCGCGGAATCAGCGCTGGAAGCCCTGCTCACATTTCATGCCGACGTCCTGGTCGCGGATCTCACCATGCCGGGACGCAATGGCTATGACCTGATTCGCGCCGTGCGCGCCAAGCTGAGCGCGCAGGAGTTGCCGGCGATCGCCCTCACCGAGTTCGCCCGTCCCGAGGATGCGGTCCGGGCCCACGATGCCGGCTTTCAAATGCATCTGACCCGGCCCGCGGATGCCGAGGAACTGGTCAGCGCAGTCGCACAGTTGACGCGCCGCACCTAGCGGTGGCGCCGAACCTTCGGGCGGCTCTTCGTGGCCACCCGCTTCGCCACCGACCGCTTGGGCGATTTCTTCGCGGCGGTTTTCCGCGGCGACGATTTTCGGGACTCGGCCTTCTTGGCAACGACTTTCCTGGCGACGGTTTTCCTGGCTGGCGCTTTTTTCGCCACCGGCCTAGCGGCAGCTTTGCGGGTGCGCGGCTTGCTGACTGCGGCGGCCAGCACCGACTCTAGGCGCGTCGTCACGGCATCCAGGTCGCCCATCGCATTGATACGACGCAGCAGCCCGCGCTGCTCATAGAACTGCGCCAGCGGGCGGGTCTTTTCGTCGTAGATCCGCAGCCGCTCGGCGACCGTCGCCTCGTTGTCGTCGGGCCGCTGGAACAGGTCGTGTTCACCGCCGGTCTTCGGGCAGGTTTCACCCGGCGCCGGTGGCGAGGTGAAGATATTGAAGACGCGCTCGCAGTTACGACAGGTGCGGCGGCCGCCGATGCGGCGTACCAGCTCATCATTGTCGACCTGCATCAGAACGGCCACATCGAGGGGTTGGCCGACCTGCCGCAGCAGGCTCTCGAGCGCGGTCGCCTGGGCCAGATTGCGCGGGAACCCATCGAGAATGAAGCCCTTGGCCACATCCGGCAACGCCAGGCGTTCCTTAATTATGCCCAACATGATCTGGTCGTCGACCAGCTTGCCGGCATCCATCACCGCCTTGGCGGCGATCCCGAGCTTGGTTTGAGCGGCGACGGCGGCACGCAACAGGTCGCCGGTGGAGATATGCGGAATGCCGTGGCGTTGGACGAGGCGCTGGGCTTGAGTGCCCTTGCCCGAACCCGGTGGTCCCAATAACACGATTCGCATCTGAATTCCGCCCCCCGGTCGGCCTTTGGGCCGATCTTCCTGATCTGTGGTCGCCGGCAACGTTACCGGCCACGAGGGGGTTGGTCAATGAAGCAGACTGTCCGATGGTTTTTGGCTATTCTGCACAGCCTTCCATCCAGCCCCACGGGCGAGCCTGATGACCCGAAAATCCAGCAGTTCGAGCGCGAAACGCAATGCCTTCTATGCCCAGTCGGGCGGGGTGACCGCGGTCATCAATGCCTCGGCCTGCGGCGTGATCGAAACCGCCATGAAGTATCCGCGGCAGATCGGCAAGGTGTATGCCGGGCGCCACGGCATCATCGGCGCACTGACCGAGGATCTCATTGACGTCAGCAAGGAGAGCCGCGAGACGATCCGCGGTCTCAAACATACGCCCTCGGGCGCCTTCGGCTCAGCGCGCTTCAAACTCAAGAGCCTGGAGCAGAACCGTGCCGAATACGAGCGGCTGATCGAAGTCTTTCGCGCGCACGACATCGGCTACTTCTTCTACAACGGCGGCAATGATTCGATGGACACCGCGCTGAAGGTGTCGCAACTGTCGCAGTCGCTCGGATATCCGATCGCCTGTGTCGGCGTGCCCAAGACCGTGGACAACGATCTGCCGCACACCGACTGCTGCCCGGGGTTCGGCTCGGTCGCCAAGTACATCGCGGTCTCCACCCGCGAGGCAGCAATGGATGTGGCCTCAATGGCACGCACTTCAACCAAGGTGTTCGTGCTCGAGGTGATGGGCCGTCACGCCGGCTGGATCGCCGCCGCGGGGGGACTTGCGGGAAGCAGGCCGGGCGAGCCGCCGCACATCATTCTGTTCCCGGAAATACCGTTCGAGCAGGCTGCGTTCCTGACCAAGGTCAAGTACAGCGTGGACAACTACGGCTATTGCGTGGTCGTGGTTTCCGAGGGCGCCGCGTACCCGGATGGTCGCTTCCTCGCCGAAGCCGGCACCAAGGATGCCTTCGGGCACTCCCAGCTCGGCGGCGTCGGGCCGGTGGTGGCCAACATGGTCCGCGAAGCACACGGCTACAAATATCATTGGGCCGTCGCCGACTACCTGCAGCGCGCCGCCCGCCACATCGCATCGAAGGTGGACGTCGAGCAGGCGTACGCCTGCGGCAAGGCTGCCGTGGAATTGGCCGTCAGCGGGCACAGCGCCGTCATGCCGACCATCGTGCGCAAGTCCGCAAAGCCATACAAATGGGTCATCGGGCACGTGCCGCTGGCTGAAGTCGCGAACCAGGAAAAGAAGATGCCGCGCGACTACATTACTGCCGATGGCTTCGGCATCACCGCGGCCTGCCGCAGGTACCTTGCGCCGCTGATCGCCGGGGAAGCCTATCCACCCTACCGGGATGGACTGCCGGATTATGTGCGGATCAAAGGAGCCGCGGTCCGGCGCAAGCTCAAGAGCGACTTCAAAGTCTGACGGCCGCGCCCGGCCGCACGCCTGTGTGATATAAGTTTTCGGATAATTTGACCCTTGGGGGATGAGCTGATGGATGCCGCGAGTTGGTTGTGGGTAGCGATTGCCGCCGGCGTGGTGGCGGTGCTGTACGGTCTCGTTTCGGTCATGTCGATTCTGCGGCTGCCGGCCGGCAATGCCCGCATGCAGGAAATCGCCGCGGCCATTCAGATCGGCGCCCGCGCCTATCTCAACCGCCAGTATTCGATGATATTGATCGTCGGCATCCTCCTACTGCTGGTGCTCGGATTTGCCCTTGACTGGTGGACGGCGGGCGGCTTCGCCATCGGCGCCTTGCTCTCCGGCGCGACCGGCTACATCGGCATGAACATTTCGGTGCGCGCCAACGTGCGCACCGCGCAGGCGGCCACCCAGGGCCTCAATGCGGCGCTTTCTGTGGCCTTTCGCGGCGGCGCCATCACCGGCATGCTGGTGGTCGGCCTGGCGCTGCTGGGCGTCGCGGGCTACTACGCGGCCATTCTGCCGCACCTGGGTCAGGCGCTCGCGCTGCATTCGCTGGTGGGCCTCGCCTTCGGCGGCTCGCTGATCTCGATTTTTGCGCGTCTCGGTGGCGGCATCTTCACCAAGGGCGCCGATGTGGGCGCGGACCTGGTCGGCAAAGTCGAGGCCGGCATACCCGAGGATGATCCGCGCAACCCGGCCGTCATTGCCGATAACGTCGGCGACAATGTCGGGGACTGCGCCGGCATGGCGGCGGACTTGTTTGAAACCTATGCGGTGACGATCGTTGCGACCATGCTGCTCGGCGGCCTGACGATGCAGGACGCCGGCAGCAACGGCCCGATCTATCCGCTCGCGCTGGGCGCGGCCTCGATCGTTGCTTCCATCATCGGAACCTTCTTCGTGCGCGTCACCGGCGGCAAGATCATGAACGCCCTCTACAAGGGTGTGGCGGTCTCCGCGGTGCTGTCGGGCGTCGCGTTCTACTTCATCACCAAGAGCCTGATGCCGGAACAGGCGAGTTCGCTGTTCGGCTGCACCATCGTCGGCCTGGCGCTGACTGCCGCCCTCATCATCATCACCGAGTACTACACCTCGACCGAATACGGACCGGTACGCAAGGTCGCGGCGGCTTCGCAGACCGGGCATGCCACCAACATCATCGCCGGCATCGGTGTCTCGATGAAGTCGACGGCACTGCCGGTGCTGGCGGTGTGCATTGCGATCTGGGCCGCGTTCAGTTTTGCCGGACTTTATGGCATCGCCATCGCCGCGACCGCGATGCTGTCGATGACCGGCATGATCGTGGCACTGGATGCCTATGGACCCATCACCGACAACGCCGGCGGTATCGCCGAAATGGCGGGCCTGCCCAAGCAGGTGCGCGACATCACCGATCCGCTGGACGCGGTCGGCAATACCACCAAGGCCGTGACCAAGGGCTATGCCATCGGTTCGGCGGGTCTCGCCGCCCTGGTGCTGTTCGCCGACTACACCCACAATCTGGAAGCGGCCGGCAAGCTCACCGTATTCTCGCTGTCGGATCCAGCCGTCATCATCGGCCTGTTCATCGGTGGCATGGTGCCGTTCCTGTTTGCGGCCATGGCCATGGAGGCCGTGGGTCGCGCCGCAGGCTCGGTGGTGGAGGAAGTGCGTCGCCAGTTCCGCACCATCGCCGGAATCATGGAAGGTACGGCGAAGCCGGACTACTCGCGCGCCGTGGATCTGCTGACTCGCGCGGCGATCAAGGAAATGATCATACCGTCGCTGTTGCCGATCCTGGTGCCGGTGATACTGGTGGTCCTGATGAACCTCGCGATGGGCCATGGTGCCGGCATTCGCGCGCTCGGCGGACTGCTCATCGGCACGATCGTCACGGGCCTGTTCGTGGCCATCTCCATGTGCACCGGCGGTGGTGCGTGGGACAACGCCAAGAAGTACATCGAGGAAGGCAACTTCGGTGGCAAGGGATCCGATGCGCACAAGGCCGCGGTCACCGGTGATACCGTCGGCGACCCCTACAAGGACACCGCGGGCCCCGCCATCAACCCGCTCATCAAGATCATCAATATCGTGGCGCTGCTGCTGGTGCCGCTGCTCTAGAGGCGGCGGCCGATCTTTTCGCGGGTCAGTACCGCGCTCACCAGTTCGTTGAGGCGGGCGCAGTACTGGGCCACCGGGGGATCGGCCTGGACCTGTCGGCGCGTGAGATCGGCACGCACTTCGACCAGACGGCGCTCGATGCGCTCATCCACGATCAGGGTGTGGCTCAACATGGCGCTGACGCAGGAAGTGATCTCCGCATCCAGCGCCCGGGCCTCGGTACCGGCAATCTCCACGCCAATCAGCTCGGAGGGGCAGCCGGCTTCCTTGTGCTGACGCCAGAGTTGGGCGATCTGCATTAACGTTTCGACCCCATTCCCTTGAGTCCCGTGAGCGCACTGCTGCGAGATGGCGGTTTTTTATACTCCGACCGGCAGGTGCCCGCAACGGTCGGGCCGGGCAGGACTGTAACGAATCGTCGACTTGACGTGTCAACTGCAAGAAGCGGCGCAGCAAAAGCCGCTTGGGCGTCGTCAGGCCGCGATCGGCAGAGGCTTGGGCCTGCCGATTGCATAGCCCTGCAGAAAGTCGACGCCGATGCGCCGCACGAAGTCGGCGGCGGCGGGATCCTCGACCTGCTCGGCGATGACCTTGAACTTCAGGGAGCGCGCGAGTTTGATCATGGCCGTGACCATTGCCTGATTGACGGTGTCGCGCGCCAGGTTCTGGGTCAGTGAACCGTCGATCTTCAGATAATCCAGGGGCAGATTGCGCAGATTCGAAAAGGACGCGACACCTGATCCGAAGTCGTCGATCGCGAACTGGCAACCCATGCCGTGCAGCACCCCGACGAAGCGCCGCGCGTGCTCCAGATTCGCGATGACCGCGGCCTCGCTGATCTCGAAGCAGATCTGCGTCGGCAACGCGCCGGTGCGATCCAGACACTCCACGACGAACTCCAGGAACTGGGGATCGCCGAGCGTCTGCGCGGAAATGTTGATGGCTATGGTGTGACGATCGGTGAGCACGATGACGCCGCGACCAACCGCGGTGAAAGTCGTCTGCACCACCCAGCGATCGACCAGTCGCATCAGCTTGTGGCGCTCGGCGGCGCGCATGAACTCCGCCGGCAGCACTTCATTGCCGAATTCATCGGTAAGTCGCACCAGCACTTCCATTCGCGGACCCGTGCCGTCATCGGCGTACGCCGGCACGATGGTCTGCTGATACAGCTGGAAGCGGTTCTCCTTGAGCGCGGTCTGCAGTCGCTGCAGCCACTGGATCTCGCCGGTCTGTCTGGCGCGTGCCTCATCCCGCGCCGAATACACCGCGACCCGGCCGGCGCCATCCTTCTTCGCCATGTAGCAGGCGGCATCGGCGGCCGACAGCAGCTCTTCCATCGTGCCGCTCTCGCGCGAGATCTCGACCAGCCCGACCGAAACGCCGATATTGAACAGCTTGTCCTTCCAGATGAACCGGTAGTCGCCGACCGAGCGACAGACATCGTCGGCGATCTGGCGTGCCTTCTCCAGCGGGCACCCCACCAGCAGCATGCCGAACTCATCGCCGCCGAGGCGGCCCACGAAATCGCTGTCGCGAACGGCATCGCGCAGCAGTTTCGCCACTTCGCGCAGCATGCTGTCGCCGGCGAGATGGCCGCTGGTGTCATTGACGGTCTTGAAGCGATCGAGGTCGAGGTAGCACAGCACATGATGCACGTCACCACGATGCGCACTGTCGATCGCCTCAGTGGTGCGGCGCTCGAACTCGCCGCGGTTGATGAGACCGGTGAGCGCATCGTGCGTCGCCTGATACGACATCTGGCGGGTAATAGCGCGTTGTTCGGTGACATCGCGCAGCAGCAGCACGGTGCCGGTGACGTCAAGATCGGCCGATCTGATCGGGGCGCTCGAGACCTCGACGGCGCTCTCCGCCCCACTGCGATGCGAGAGCAGCACGGCGCGGCGGCTCGGCCCACCCTCGACCGAAGGCAGCGCGAGGGAGGTGCCGCCGGCGCGCGCCGCGGGGTCATCGTCGTCCACCAGTTCGACGATCTCCGAGAGCGATTTGCCCACGGCGAACTCGGCATTGGTGCCGGTCAGGGTGGCCGCGGCCGAGTTCATGAATTCGATGACGCCGGTCTCATCCGTGGTCACGACCGCATCGCTCAGCGATTCCAGTGCGCGGGCCCGTCGTGAGTCCTTGCGCGAGCGCTCTTCCTCTTCGGGCGACAGGGCGCGCAGAGTCTGCACCGTCTGCGTCGGGATGATCTCCACGCCGGTCATCAGCAGTGCCGGCGCGCCGTCGTAATCGATGATCGCAGAGGTGATTTCCAGGCGCGTCACCTGGCCGTTCTGCCCGGTCAGTTCGATCTCGTAGCGGTCGGCGGCGGGCTGGTTGGCGAGCCGGTGTGCAATGTTCTCATTGACCAGTTCGGCGTACGCAAAGGGCACGAGGTCGGCGAGCCGGCGGCCGACCAGCGACTCGCGCTCCACGCCCATCAGCATCGCGAATTGCTTGTTGACATGCAGGATGGTGTCGCGGTGAAGCAATACCGCCTCGTGAATCCGATCGGCGAGCTCACCGAACAGGCGCGGCGTACCCCGATCGCGTTCCGGACCGTTCGAGGCGGCGCGTGTCAGCAGATGATTGATCGCGGTGGCCAGCAGCGAAACCTCCGCGCCATCTCCGGGAACGTCGACGCGGCCACTCATGCGCCCACCGATGGCGATCCGCTGCACTTGCTGCGATACATCATCAACGGCGCGAAATGCGCGGCGCTGCAGCCAGTACATGACAGCGAACAGAGCCGCGATCAGGCCCAATAACACGCACGAAAGACCGACGATGGTCATGTTTCCTCTAGTCTTTTGGAGCGCGGCACGTTGAGTTTATATTCTCGTGCCGGCGTCCCTTTAGTCCCCGTCCAGCCAGCATAACGCAGGATTACTCTGGCGCCGCCCGCATTCACCATATCGGTCCTTTGCTATCATCGGGCTGGATAACATAATGATCCGCATACGGAGTCGACTGACAATGCAGACCGAATTGGCCCGCGAACAGATGGTTGAGCAGCAGGTGCGTGCGGTCGACGTTCTGGATGAACGCGTCCTGACCACCTTGCGCAAAGTACCGCGGGAACTGTTCGTACCAACCCAAGTCAAGTACCTGGCGTTCGCGGACACCGAAATACCCCTGGCACATGGCCAGCATATGCTGCGACCCAGTCTGGTGGGGAAGATCCTGCAGGCGCTCGAACTGCAGGGCACCGAACGGGTGCTCGAGGTCGGAACCGGCAGCGGCTTCATGACCGCCTGTCTGGCCATCAATGCGGCGAGCGTTCGCAGCGTCGAGCTGTATCCGGACCTCGCCGAAGCGGCGCGCGCCAATCTGCGGGCCGCGGGTATCCGCAATGCCGAAGTCATCACCGCCGATGCCGCCTCCGATGAGGTCGCCTCCTCGGCCGCCCGTGCGGCGGGCAGTCCCTTCGGGGGGCTGTATGAGGCGGTGGTGCTGACCTGCGCCATGCCCCTGCCGGATGAGCGCTTCCGCACCTTGCTGACTCAGGGCGGTCGCATGTTCGTGATCGTGGGAGAACCCCCGGTGCAGGAAGCCCGGCTGCTGCGGCGCATAGGAGACAAGGAGTGGGAGCGGACCGTGCTGTTCGAGACCTGCATTGATCCCCTGCTCAACGCCCGGCGCGCTCCGGCCTTCACCTTCTAGGATCCGGTCCATGGCATCCCAGGTCATCCCCGAGATCGGACCCGCGGCTCTCAAGGCCCTGCTGGATTCGCCGCAGCCGCCGCTGGTGCTCGACGTGCGGGAGAGCTGGGAGCGCGAGGCGGCGAGCTTGCCCGGCACCCTGGACATTCCGATGATGGAGGTCCCCCAGCGGCTGGCCGAACTGCCCCGCAACCGCCCGATCGTGGTCATGTGTCACGGCGGCGTGCGCAGCCTGAAAGTGGCGCACTTCCTCGCGGACCAGGGCTTCGCCCCGGTGGCGAATCTCACCGGCGGTATTCACGCCTGGGCCTGCGACGTGGACCCCACGATCGGCACCTACTGAACCCTTACACCGCGCCGACACTCTCAATAGCCGTGGGGCTCACGGCCAAGGCCGCCTGTTCAACGGGCCTGGCACCTGATATAGTGAAGTACAACACCAAAGACTCTCAGTGTAATACGCTGAAACTTAAGGGATAACTATGAAGCACGCATTCGTTGCTGCTGGGGTCGCGCTGGCCCTCGCGGGTTTGGCGCAGGCTCGGGACCTGGTCCAGGTCTATGACGATGCGGTGCAGTTCGATCCGCAGATTCGTGCGGCCGACGCCACGCGCATGGCCGCGCGCGAAAATTCGCCGCAGGCCCTGTCGGCGCTGTTGCCGCTGATCACCGGCAACTGGGCGATCTCCCGGGCGCGGTCGGAGCAGGATACGGTGGAAGGCTTTCCCGACCCGGCCAACCCGGGGATCCTGTTGCCACTGCCGCTGTCCATTGGCGGCTACACGGATGAGCGCCAGTACAATCTGCAATTGCAACAGAGTGTGTTCTCGTGGTCGAACTGGAAGACCCTGAGCCGCGCGCATAAACAGGTGGCCCAGGCCGAAGCGGATTACAAGGCGGCGCAGGAGGATCTGATCCAGCGCGTCGCCACCGCCTACTTCAATGTGCTCGCCGCACAGGACACCGTCGATGCCGACCAGGCCGCATTGACCGCTGTCTCCCAGCAGCTCGAGCAGGCCAACAAGCGCTACGACGTGGGCCTGATTCCGATCACCGATGTAAAGGAAGCCCAGGCGGCGCACGATACCGATGCTGCCGCGGTGATTGAAGCGAAGCGGCAACTCGAGAGCGTGAAACAGGCGCTGCGTGAAATTACCGACCAGGATTATCCGACGCTGGCCAAGCCCGGCGAGACGATGGCGCTGAACCCGCCGCAGCCGGCCGAAATCGATCACTGGGTTCAGGTCAGCATGGACCAGAACCTGTCACTGCTTTCCAGCCGGCTCGCGGCGGACGTGGCGCGCGACACGGTGGAAATCAACCGTTCCGGACATTTGCCCAGCGTGTCGATCATCGCGCAGCGCGGCGTCCAGAACGAAACCCTCAATGAAAATGAGGCCTTCGGTGGCCCGCCGGCGAACATCCGCTATCCGCAGTCCTCCAACAACAACCAAATCGAGCTGCAGGTGACGGTGCCGATCTACAGTGGTGGGCTGGTCCAATCCCAGGTCCGCCAGGCACAGTTCCAGTGGATTGCCGCCAAGGACCACGTGCAGCTGATCACGCGCCAGACCGAGCATCTCGCGCGCGACTCCTATAACGGCCTGGTCAGCAAGATCCAGCAAGTGAACGCATTGCGTACCGCCCTGGAGTCCGCACAGGTCGCGCTGCAGGCGACCGAAGCCGGCTACGATGTCGGCACGCGCACCGAGGTCGAAGTGCTGCAGGGACGGCAAAGCCTGGTTCAGGCACAGACCAGCTACTGGCAGTCGCGCTACGACTATATGAACGATATCATCGCGCTGCAGCTGGCGGCCGGCACGTTGACCCGCGACACGCTGGTCGAAATCAACCGGCAGCTGACTGCACTCATGGGTGGTCCGCCACCGGCCCAGCCGTAGACAGCTGCGCCGGCAGCAGCCTCATCACCCGCGCGCCGGAGCCGCGACCGGCGCTGACGACCTGCAGCGCATTCTCGCCCAGGCGCCGCCGCGCAGCAGAATCCCGCAGCAGCGCCGCCACCGCGCCCCCGAGTTCTGCGTAATCACGCACCACCCGAACTGCCTCTGCGGCCAGCAGGTCTTGCAGGATTTCGCGCCCATTGGCGTGATGCGGCCCGGTCAGAATCGGCAGACCGAGCGCCGCGGGCTCGAGCAGATTGTGACCCCCGACTGCAACCAGACTGCCGCCGACGAAGGCGACATCACCGGCCGCGTAGAAATCCAGGAGCAGCCCCATCGCATCGACGAGCAGCACCTGGGTCGCCGCCGTCACGGGATCGGCGCGCGATTGGCGTGCAAAGGCGATGTGCTCGCGCTGCAGCCACTCGGCCACGGCCGTGAACCTCCGTGGATGCCGCGGCACCAGCACCAGCAGCGTCGTGGGGTTCGTCTGGCACACGGCGCGGTGCGCATCAAGCACCTGCTGCTCCTCGAACTCGTGAGTGCTGCCCGCCACCCAAACCGGCCGCTGCGGCGCGAGCCGCGCCCGCAGCTGCGACCCGTTCCGCAATACACTGTCCGGCACGGCCAGATCGGCCTTGAGATTGCCCGTAACCGTGATGCGAGGCCCCGGAATCCCCAGATCCGCGAAACGCCGTGCATCGGCCGGCGTTTGCGCGGCAACCTGTACGACCCCGGTCAGGGACTCGCGCAGGGCGCGACCCAGCCAACGATAACGTCGCGCGGACTTGGCCGAGATGCGCGCACTCGCCAGCATCAGCGGCACGCCCGCCGCACCACAGGCGCGAAACAGGTTCGGCCAGATCTCGGTCTCCAGCACGATGGCCAGAGGCGGCCGTACGCGCTCGAGGAAACGCCGTACTGAGCCGGGCAGATCCAGCGGCGCGAAGCGCACCGCGACTCCCGCTCCTTCAAACAAGCTTCGCGCCCGCGCCAGGCCCGCCGCAGTCGTCGTCGTGACCAGCAGCGGCAGCTGCGCATCGCGCTCGCGCAATGCCGTCACCAGGATTGCCGCCGCCTGCACCTCACCGACGGAGGCTGCATGCAGCCACACCGGCGACGGCAGCGCTGGACCGAGCCCGAAGCGCTGACCCAGGCCGCGCCAGGATCCGGACTCGCCCCGGCCGCGCCATAACAGCGCTGCCAGATAGAAAGGTGCGAGCAGATAGGCGATGAATCTGAAGATCACGAAGCTTGCGGTACCGGTAACTGCTGGTAGCCATCGAGCAGGCCGTGCCAGTCATCCTCAGTAAAGCGCTCGGCCGGCAAACCCCAGGTGATCTTTTCCAGCGAGCGTCGCAGACGCACGAGATTGGCGTCCTGCCAGAAACCTGACTTGCGCAGACTGCCGCGATCGAAGTCGATCAGGTACACCCGCAGCGGCTGATTGTCGGGTTCACTGTCCGCGCCCTGACCAATCAGGACGTTGTGCGCGTTGAGGTCGGCGTGGCAGACGCCCAGATCATGAAAGCGCCGCAGGCAGCGCCCGATCGCAATCCAGGTCAAAAGCGACGCCGGTGCGACTGCCAGCGCCTGGGCCAGCGACCATACATCCGGCAGCCGCTCGGTGATGATGTCGCCGCGATAGCCGAAACCATGTTTGTGATAACGCGCCGCGATCGGCGCGGGAACCGGCAGGCCGGCGCGGTGCAGGTGATACATGAGCTGCCATTCCGCGAATGACCGGGTGCTGGCCTCGCCTCGCCACCAATACCGGTCGCGCGCCAGATGACTCACGATGCCGCCACGCCGATAATGACGCAGCACCCACGGACGGCTCTGCACGGACAGGAACCAGGCGGTTCCGCGCCCGCGGGCTTCACCGACGATCTGGCCGCGGCGGGCCAGCAGTACCGGATCGAAGACTTCCGTCGACAAATTGCCCGCACGGGAGGCGTCATATAGCATGGCGCCGCCGGCAATCACCTTGCGCCGGACCTCGGATCCCAGCGGCCACTTTCCAATCACACGCGCTCCATGCCGAGTCTCAACTCGACGCCGCAGAACATCTGCATACTAAGACTCTCGGCCATTGGTGACACCTGCCATGTCGTGCCGGTGCTGCGCACCTTGCAGCAGGCCTGGCCCGAGGCTCGCTTCACCTGGGTGATCGGTGCACTCGAGGCCCGACTGATGGGAGCTTTGCCCGACGTCGAGTTTATCACCGTCGACAAGCGCGCCAGCCGCGCCGCACGCCGCGCCCTCGCCCAAAAGCTCGAGGCCCGCAGCTTTGATGTGCTGCTGCACATGCAGCTGGCGCTGCGCGCCAGCCTGATCGCCCGGCAGATCCGGGCGCGTGTCAAACTGGGTTTTGATTGGCAGCGCGCCCGCGAGCTGCAGTGGCTGTTCACCAACCGGCGCATCCCCGCTCGCAGCCGCGAACACGTTCTGGACAGTTTCTTCGGTTTCGCGAACGCCCTGGGAGTCAACGAGCGGCGGCTGCGCTGGGACCTGCCCAGCCCGCAGGCCGCTGCAGGCAGGGCGGCGACGGTGATAGCGCAAGGAGTCCGCACGCTCATCATCAGTCCCTGTTCCAGCCACCCGCTGCGCAACTGGCGCGCCGAGCGCTATGCGGCGGTCGCCGACTACGCCTCCCAGGTACACGGTCTGCGGGTTCTGCTGTGTGGGGCGCCCAGCGACGCTGAGCGGGAAATGGGCGCTGCGATCCTGCGCCATACCCGCACCCCGATCAGCAACCGCATCGGCGAGGATGACCTGCCGCAGCTGCTGGCATTGTTGTCGCGGGCCACCGTCCTCCTGAGCCCGGATTCGGGTCCAGTGCACATGGCCACCATGGTGGGCACCCCCGTCATTGGCCTCTACGCCGCCACCAACCCCGCCCGAACTGGCCCGTATCTGTCCCGCGAGTGGTGCGTAAACGCCTATCCCGAAGCGGCCGAACGCTTTCGCGGGCGCCCCGCCGAGCAATTGCCGTGGCCGACGAAAATTGAAGTACCGGGGGTCATGGACCTGATCGAAGTATCGCAGGTCACCGCAAGACTCGACGCCTTGCTACGATCGCGTTCATGACAGACCTGCACGTACCGATCTCGCCCGGCGAGCTGCTCGACAAGATCACCATTCTCAGGATCAAGAGCCGGCGAATTCATGAGGTGGCGAAGGTGACCAATGTCCGCCGCGAACTCGAGCTGCTGGAGCGAACCTGGGCGACGCTGGGGGCTGCGACCGCGGCGGTGACGGCGGATGAGCGGGCTCTGCAGGCGGTCAATGAGCAGCTCTGGGACATCGAGGACCGGATCCGGGAGAAAGAGGCGGCCCGCAGCTTCGATCAGGACTTCATCGAACTGGCACGCGCCGTCTATCACCGCAACGACGAACGGGCGGCCATCAAGAAGCGGATCAATGTCGCTTTGGGGTCACGGATCGTGGAAGAAAAGTCCTATCAGCCCTATCGGTAAAATCGGCCCCGCCTGACGATTACCGAGTGCAACCGTCCTTAAGTGAGTTCCCGATTTTCCAAACAAGAAGGGGCTCGCGATGGGTGGTTACAAGACTCAACAGGTCGGCGATGCGACAGAATTCAGCACGGTGCCGGAAACGGTTCCTTATCCGATCGGCATGCTGGCGATTCCAGCCGTACTGCTGGTCATCATCGCCTTTGCGACCGGCATTCTGTACGGACTGATCGCCTGCGGCTTCGTCTACGGCGCGGCGTACCTGCTGATGCATTCGAAGCAGGCAACCCAGTACCGGCTGCCGTCGACTTTCCGCGTTTCCCCGACCACGGTCCAGGTCGGAAGCATCACCGTGCCACGCGCTGCGATCCATCGGGTCATCATCCGCAATCACGTGCTCAAGGCCGCCGAAGGTGTCATTGTGGTGGCCAATCCCAACGTCAATTCGGGTCAGTCCAATACCGTCGCCGGAATGAACTGGGCCATCAGCAAACTCGGGCCGATCTCCTATCGGGTTGATGTGGAAGCGCGCGGGGTGCCCACGACGCTGGCTGGCGGCCTGACCGAGCCGGTTGCCGCGGCCATCTACGCCGATGTGAACAAGGTGCTGCAGCTGCCGGCGTGAGCGGCGCGGGGCTGCGTCGCAAGATCGGCGGCCGTCATGGCACGGCCGCACTCCTTCAGAAGGGCGGCCGCATTGCCCACTTGCCCGTGCTCTTGTCCACGTAGAAGAACGCGCCCGGAATATCGTTGTAGAACCCGGCCGCCTGATTGGTCGACATTACCTTGACATCGAAAGTGCAGTGATAGCCCTGGCCGGTCGGCGCATCGCAGGCCTCTTTCTTGAAGAAGCTGATCGTGATCGGGTCGCTCTGCGGCTCGCCGGGCGGATGATTCATCTCATACAGCATGGCGTCCTTCATCTGCGCCTCGGTGGGCTCGGCGGCCTCAGAGGCACCACAGGCGGCCAAACCCAGTCCGATGACAATGCCCGCGAGCGATTGAGCTAGCTTCATGATTCGACACTCCCTTGCCGCGCCCGAGTCGGGCGACGGTCTGCAGTTCTGTAGACGCTGCACGGCGCGAAGTGTCAGGCGCCTGACGCCACCGCAGTGAAGCCCGTCATGAGCACAGGCAGCGTATCGGCGGCTGTCTGTATCCGATAGGCTAGGGTCGGTGCGCGAATCGCCGGGTGTGGTGTTGGACAAGACTTTCTTTATGGAGGCCTGCCGCGAGGGTGGTCAGCGAATCGATGGTGCGCTGCGACTGCTGGATCGCAGTTACTTTGCCGTCCTGTATCGCGACAGCATGCGGGCGATCGGCGATCGTGATGTCGCGCATGACCTGGTGCAGGAGACCTTCATCAAGGTCTGGCAGCGGTGTGCCACTTTTCGCGGCGAATCCGAACTTCTGCCCTGGGTACGCTCGGTACTGCGGCGGCTGATCCTCGATCGTCTGCGCCAGCCTCTGCGGGAGGTCCCCTTGGAAGACCAGGCGGGTATGACGGCCGTGGCCATTGAGAAGGTCACGCAGATGTCCGGCGAGCAGGTGCCGGTGCCGGAGGATGCGCTGCGGCAGGAACAGCTGGGGCAGGTTTTCCAACGTTGCTGGGAGCGGTTTGCGCGGGCCTGCCCCGAACACGCCCTGGTGATCTCCTGGATCGCCGAAGACGGTTTGACGCATGAGGAGATTGCTGCGTTACTGGAACGCACCCCGGGCGCGACGCGGGAGTTCATCTCCCAGTGCCGCAAGCGGGCGCGCACTTACCTGGCCGAGTGGCACGCACTCGCCTTCAGCGAGGTCTAGCGGCGATGCAGGATGATGACGAGCAGTGGGTGGCGGCGCTCGCCGGAAAATCCGACACTGCCGCAGGCAGCGAGCTCTCGGCGCAGGGCGCCGCCCTGCGCGGCGCGATCCTGGCACGCGCCGTCGGCGAGCCCGACACAGTAGCCACGATTGATTCACGGCGCGAAGCCGCGCTGATCTCGCGGGCGCGCGCCGCCGGGTTGCTGCGACCCACGCAGCGCCGCACGCTCTGGTGGGCCTCACTGGCCGCGGCGCTCGCCTGCGTGGCCATCGGCGTGTCGCTGCAACTGCGCCCGCAGAGCGCGACGGTGGTGCTGCGGGGCGATGCCACCGGTCCGCTGCGGATCCGGGCCACCGATCCACTGCGTCTCAAACAGGAACTGCTGCGCGAACTCAGCGCCGCCGGGGTGCTGGCCAGCGGTTATGAGAATCTCGGACGCCAGGGCATCGATGCGGATCTGCCGACACCGCTGCCCGAGGCGGTGCGGAAAATCCTTGCACGACACGCCATCCCGCTGCCGGCCGGCAGCGTCCTGCAGCTCGAGATCGAGCCGGATAAGACTCCGTGAAGGCCGCCCGCGTGCTGCTGCCGCTGCTCATTGTTGGCGGCGCGCTGCATGCGGCCGCGGTACCGGCGTTTGAGCTGCCCGCGACCTGCCGCACGGCCGCGCCATCGACTACGGCGCGCATCCCACTGCCCGTGCTGCGCAAACGGCTCGAGGCGCTGTCCGAATCCGATCCGACGGCGTCCGT
>Ga0210385_10000995_pt1 | contig 18010 bp, 14 predicted proteins | sample IncBWH26OmetaG_FD_160107 | JGI IMG/M metagenome (GOLD analysis project Ga0210385, IMG submission 160107) | Forest soil microbial communities from Barre Woods Harvard Forest LTER site, Petersham, Massachusetts, United States - Inc-BW-H-26-O ...
GGGCGTGGCCACCGCCGGTGAGGTGGGATCGATCTGCGTGAGCCAGCCGTTGATCGAATCGAGCTGCTGCCGATCGAGGTTGCCGGCCGCCAGGCGCAGCTGCAACACGCTGACGATGTAGTCGTAGCGGCTGGCGGCGTAGTCGGTCTGCGCCTGCACCAGGTTCTTGCGCGCATTGAGCACGTCCACCGAGGTGCGGGTACCCACCTCGTAACCAGCCTCGGTCGCTTTGAGTGCGGTCTGGTTGGATTCCACCGCCTGGCGCAGCGACTGCACGCGCGCAATGCCGCTGATGACGCCGAGGTAGGCATCGCGCGCCTGGCGCTCGGTGGCGCGCGAGCTCTGCACCACCGCCTCCTTGGCGGCGATCCACTGGTACTCGCTCTGCCGCACCTTCGACTGGGTGTAGCCGCCGGAGAAGATCGGCAGCGTGACCTGCAGGCTGATCTGCCGGTCGTTGTAGTAGACATCGTAGGGGAACAACTGGCCGCCAAACACCTCATCGACCCCCTGCGACTGGTAGGAGCGGCCCGCGACGATGTCCACCGAGGGCAGGTGGCCGCCCTTGGCGATCTGCACGTTGTCGCGGGCGATGTCGGAGGCCAGGCGGCTGGAGATGAGCGACAGATTCTGTTCCAGCGAGATGTTGACCCAACGGTCCTCGTCGGCCGGTTCCGGGTTGGCGAGCGGCATGTCCGCGCCCGGCTTGGCCAACCGGTCGTATTTCTGCCCCGTGATCTCCTGCAGCTGATCCTCGGCGGTGGCGAGGGTGCGTTTGGCGGCGATCACGGTGGAGGCGGCCGTGTCGCGCGCCGCCTTGGCGTCCTCCACGTCGGTGACCGCGATCAGACCGACCTCGAAGCGTTTGTTGGCCTGATCGAGCTGGCGCGCGATCGCCTCCAGTGAGGCCTGGTCGGCCTGCAGCGTGTCATCCGCGGACAGCACGGTGAAGTAGGCCTGCGCGACCCGCAGGATCAGCTGCTGTTCGGCCGCCTGGTAGTTGGCCTCGGCCTGCGCGACTTCACGCCCGGCCTGCTTGAGCGTCATCCAGTTCGACCAGGAGAACACGTTCTGCTTGAGATTGAGCTGCCAGCCTTTGGTCGTGGTATCCACCACCGCCTGCACCGGCTCGACGAACGCCGTGCCGTTCGGATTGGTACCGAAGAACGGCTGCGTGCCGGAGTTGTGATCGCCCTGGGCACTGGCGGTGCCGGTCACCTGCGGCAGCAGTGCGGCAATCGCCTGTGGGCGCGCTTCGCGCGCGGCCAGCCGCGTCGCATCCGCCTGGCGGATCACCGGATCGTTGCGGACCGCGTCCTCAAATACGCCGATCAGGTCCTTGGACTGGGCACTGCCTGAGAATGCCAGCAAGGAGAGGGCGAGGAAGGGGGCGCGATTCATTGCGTGGATTTCCCTGCGACGGTGGCGCATCAGAAGGTGAATTCGGCCGGCCGCGGGGCGTTCACGAGCGGATCGATGACGGTCTCAAACAGACTCTGGGTGGCGAAGGAGTTCTCGCCGGTGCGCCGCACCAGCCGCGCCTCCATCACCGGCGCATCGCCAACCGCGACGAACAGCCGGCCGCCGGGGGCGAGCAGGCGCTCGAAGCGCGCATCGTAGATCGGCAGCGACGCTGTGACCGCGATGACGTCGTAGCGCGCGCCGTCATCGCCCAACAGCGCGTCCGCGTCGACGACCTGCACGTCGGACAAGCCGAGCGCCACCAGATTGCGGCGCGCGGCATCGGCGAGTTCGGGATAGATCTCCAGCGTGCGCACGCGCGCCGCCAGTCTGCGCAGGCAGGCGCTGATGAAGCCGCTGCCGGTGCCGATCTCGAGCACCTGTTCGTGTGGCTGCGGCAACAGGCCCTGCAACACACGGCCGACGACGCTCGGACGCAACATATGCTGTCCGCGTGCCAGCGGCACTTCGACGTCCGCGTAGGCGCGATAACGCTGTGCCGCCGGTACGAACAGCTCGCGCGGCACCTGGCGCATAACATCGAGCACGCGCAGGTCCAGCACTTCCCAGGCCCGGACCTGTTGCTCCACCATCTGCTCGCAGGCGTCCACCGTCTGCATGAGAGGCTCCATTACTTATTGCGAATCGCTGGAAGGGCCGGAGAAGTTAAGGGTTTTCTGGGGCGCTGCCAAGCGGCCATGCGACGAGATATGGTGAAATACCGACGGGGCGAGGGTCTGCGTGCGCTATGCTGGCCGCGCCCGAAAACCACAGGCGCGACAAGTCGAACCAGAAGCGCCGGTGGACCCTGAAGCGGGGTACCCCAGCAGAAGGCTTGAAGAAGAACGCAGATGTCGATGGTCGGCCTTTTATGCGTCCTGTTCGCCGCTACCGCTGCTCTGGTCCTAGTCTTCTATGCGTTGCAGCGGCGCGACTTGGCGGTGCTGCGCGAGCTGTCACAGCAACTGCAGCGGATCGCCATCGGCGGCCGGCTGCCGGGTCGAGTTGAGATCGGCAGCGACAAGCCGGAGATCGCCGCACTCGTCACCGCCGTCAATCACCTGCTGACGCGCGCCGCGCCCGCCAACGAAGCGAGCGAGGCACCCAAACTGTTTGCCGATCTCGGCGACCGCATCCACGAAGCGGTGCTGGTGCACCGGGAAGTCATTCTGTACGCCAACCGTCAGTTTGCCAGCTTCATCGGCGTCGACCGCGTCGAGCTGGTGGGGCGACGGCTCGCGGACCTGGTGCCGCCGGAATACGCAGAGCTGGTGAGCGAGAACATTCACCGGCGCCTCGCCGGCGAACCGGCCGCCGAGCGCTACGAGATCGATATGGTCGGGCTGCAGGGCCAGCTGAGCCGCCTGGAGATCACCTCCAGCGCGGTCGACTACGATCGCGGCACGGCGCTGCTGATCACCGGGGTCGAGATCATTCCCACCCAGACCACACGCACCCTGCGGCTGCCGGAAGACGCCGCCGCCGGACCGCCGCAGCTGGCGCTCAACGCGCTTGCCGAGGCGATCATCGCCACTGACAAGGACGGACGCATCACCTACATGAACCCCGCGGCCGAGGCGCTCACCGGCAGCGAGCCGGGCGCCGCCGGCGGCAGGCTGCTGGAGGAGCTCATCAGTCTGGTCGATGAGACCGACCGACGGCTGCTGTCCGATCCGGTTCATCAGGCACTCACCAGCGGCGCGGCCGTCAACCTCAGCCGTCGCGCGCTGCTGGTGGCGCGCAGCAGCGGCAGCGAGCGTTCCATCGAGCTGTCGGCTTCACCGATCCGCAACAGCGCGCGCGAGCTGGTCGGCGCGGTGATCATGCTGCACGACGTCACCGAGCTGCGCGGCCTGGCGCGGCAGATGTCCTACCAGGCGACCCACGATGCGCTCACCGGGCTCATCAACCGGCGCGAGTTCGAACGGCGCCTCGAGGAGGCCATCGAGAGCGGCCATCGCGGCGACGGCCAGCACGTGCTGTGTTATCTCGATCTGGACCGCTTCAAGCTGGTCAACGACACCAGCGGGCATCTCGCCGGCGACAGCATGCTGCGCGAGGTCGCCAAGTTGCTGCGCGATGCGGTGCGCGACAGTGACACCGTCGGCCGGCTGGGGGGCGATGAGTTCGGCTTGCTGCTGACCGGCTGCCCGCTCGAGAAGGCGCGCCAGATCGCCGACGACCTGTGCCGCGCGGTGGCCGATCACCGCTTCGTGTGGAAGGACAAGATCTTCAATATCGGCGTCTCGGTGGGACTGGTGGAGATCTCGCGCGAGAGCGGCACGCTGGAAGAGCTGCTGGCGGCGGCCGACACCGCCTGCTACGTCGCCAAGAGGCAGGGCTCGGGGCGCGTCGCGGTGTATTCGGCGCGCGATGAGGCGCTGGCGCGCCATACCGGCGAGATCCAGTGGCTGCAGCGGCTGCAGTCGGCCCTGAAAGAGAACCGCTTTCTTCTCTATCAACAGGTGATCGTGCCGGTGCACGACACCGACACCGGGCCGGCGATGGAAGTGCTGGTGCGGCTCAAGGACGAGAGCGGTCAGGACCTGCTGCCGGCGGAGTTCATGCGCGCCGCGGAGCGCTACCGCCTGATGGGGCTGGTCGATCGCTGGGTGGTGCAGACGACGCTCTCGGCGCTCGGGCGCGGCGCGATCCCGGTGCCAACCCATCGCAGCGTCGCCATCAACATCTCCGGCCAGACGCTCGGCGACGGGCAGTTCCTCGAATTCGTAGTGGAGTGTCTGGACACGACCGGGGTCGCGCCCGGCCAGGTGTGCTTCGAGATCACCGAGAGCGCGGTGATCGCCAACCTCGATCAGGCGCGCCGCTTCGTCGGCGTGCTGCACGGCATGGGCTGTCAGTTTGCGCTGGATGACTTCGGCTCGGGCGTGGGCTCGTTCTCGAACCTCAAGAACCTGCCGCTCGACTACCTGAAGATCGACGGTTCGTTCATGCGCAACCTGGGGCGCGACTCGGTCAATCAGGCGATGGTGACGGCGATGATCGAGCTCGCGCGCACCCTCCATTTCAAGGTGATCGCCGAGCAGGTGGAGGATTCGGCCGCGGTGGATGCGGCGCGCCGCATGGGCGTCGATTACCTGCAGGGCTACGCGATCGGCCGCCCGCAGCCGCTGTCGCTGGCGGCCTGAAGTTCCTCAGGGCTCTTGCGGCTCGAACGCGAGCGCCACGCCGTTCAGGCAGTAGCGCGTACCGCTCGGCTGCGGCCCGTCAGTAAACAGGTGCCCCAGGTGACCGCCGCAGTGCGCACAGTGCACCTCCGTGCGGCGCATGAAGTGGCTGTAGTCCTCGCGCGTGGCGACGGCCTGCGGCAGTGCCTGGTAGAAGCTGGGCCAGCCGGTGCCACTGTCGTATTTAGCCGTCGCAGCGAACAGTGGCTGGGCGCAGCCCGCGCAGCTGAACGTGCCGGCGCGCCGCTCGGCATTGAGCGCGCTGCTGCCGGCCGGCTCGGTGCCCTGCTTGCGCAGCACCGCAAAGGCGCGCGGCGCCAGCGCGCGCCGCCACTCCTCCTCGGACTTCTCGACTGCGAAGCGGCCGGCCTCGGCCATGGGTGCGCGCCGCAGCGTTACAGCAGCGGCACCAGCAGCAGCGCCACGATGTTGATGATCTTGATCAGCGGGTTGATCGCCGGACCTGCGGTGTCCTTGTAGGGATCGCCGACCGTATCGCCGGTGACGGCCGCCTTGTGTGCATCCGAACCCTTGCCGCCGAAGTGACCTTCTTCGATGTATTTCTTGGCGTTGTCCCAGGCGCCGCCTCCGGTGGTCATGGAAATGGCGACGAACAGCCCGGTAACGATGGTGCCGATCAACAGGCCGCCGAGTGCGCGCACCCCGGCGCCGGCGCCCATGAGTGAATTGAGCGCGAACACCAGCACGATCGGCACCAGGATCGGCAGCAGGGACGGCACGATCATCTCGCGGATGGCCGAGCGGGTCAGCAGGTCGACCGCGCGCGAGTAGTCCGGCTTGCCACTACCGTCCATGATGCCTTTGATCTCGCGGAACTGGCGCCGCACCTCATTGACCACTGAGCCGGCGGCGCGGCCGACGGCCTCCATCGCCATCGCGGCGAACAGATAGGGCACCAGGCCGCCGATGAACAGGCCGATGATGACCGCCGGGTCCGACAGCGAAAAGGTGGCGGCTTTGCCCGCTTCCTGCAGGTTGTGGGTGTAGTCGGCGAACAGCACCAGCGCGGCAAGTCCCGCCGAACCGATGGCATATCCCTTGGTGACCGCCTTGGTGGTGTTGCCGACCGCATCGAGCGGGTCGGTGATATTGCGCACTTCTTTGGGCAGTCCGGCCATCTCGGCGATGCCGCCAGCGTTATCGGTGATCGGGCCGTAGGCATCGAGCGCCACGATCATGCCGGTCATCGACAGCATGGCAGTCGCGGCGATAGCGATGCCATAGAGATTGCCGAGCGTGTACGCACCCCAGATGGCAAGGCACACGGCGATCACCGGCAGTGCGGTCGCCTTCATCGACACGCCGAGCCCGGCGATGATGTTGGTGGCATGGCCGGTCTGCGAGGCGGCCGCCACCTTGCGCACCGGGCTGTATTCGGTCGCGGTGTAGTACTCGGTGATCATGATCATCGCGGCGGTGAGCCCGAGGCCGATCAGCGTACAGCCGAACAGCGGGCCGACCGCGCCCGGCATGATCTGCCGGGTGATGAAGTAGAAGGCCACCGCCGAGACCGCACCCGAGACGAACACGCCCTTGTAAAGCGCGTTCATGATCTTGCCGCCGGCGCGCGCCGAGACGAAGAAGGTACCGATGATGGAGGCGACGATGGAGGCGGCACCGAGGGCCAGCGGATAGATGACCGCGGCCAGCGAGGCATCCGGGCCATCCTTAGAGAACAGCAGGCCGCCGAGCAGCATGGTGGCTACCAGCGTGACGGCGTAGGTTTCAAACAGGTCAGCGGCCATGCCGGCACAGTCGCCCACGTTGTCACCGACGTTGTCGGCGATCACCGCGGGATTGCGCGGGTCGTCCTCGGGAATGCCGGCCTCGACCTTGCCGACCAGGTCGGCGCCGACGTCGGCGCCCTTGGTGAAGATGCCCCCGCCCAGACGCGCGAAGATCGAAATCAGCGAGCCGCCGAAGGCAAGGCCCACCAGGGCGTGCAGCGCCCCCTCCGCGCCGATGCCGGGCCACTGGCGCAGCAGCGCGTAGTAGCCGGCGACGCCGATCAGACCGAGCCCCACGACCAGCATGCCGGTGATCGCCCCGCCGCGGAAGGCGACGCTGAGTGCGGCGTTCAGGCCCTGGGTCGCAGCCTGTGCGGTGCGCACGTTGGCGCGCACCGAGATGTTCATGCCGATATAGCCGGTGAGACCGGAGAGGATCGCGCCCACGGCGAAGCCGTCGGCGGTCGGCCAATTGAGGAAGAAGCCGATGAGCACGAACAGCACCACGCCGACGACCAGGATGGTGGTGTACTGCCGGTTGAGGTAAGCCTTGGCGCCCGCCTGGATGGCGGCGGCAATCTCCTGCATGCGGGCGTTACCGGCCGGCAGACGCAGGATGGCGGTCATCGAGAAAACACCGTACAGGACGGCGAGCACGCCGGCCGCGACTGCGGCCCACAGCCACGTGGTGGCATCCATCAGCAGAACCTCCCCCAAAAAAGGCCGCGCACTATACCACGGCGGACCGCTGGCCCGGCCCGCCCCGCTGGCCTGGGCGCGCCGCGCCAGCGCTACAGCGTGAAGGCGCTCTTCAGCTTGCGCCGCACCGGTACGCCCTTGATGTGGACATAGTCGGGCAGGCCGTCGCGGTAGGGGGGGTAGGACTCGCCGGCCACCAGCGGTTCGAGGTAGCGGCGGCAGGCGGCAGTGATCCCGAAGCCGTCCTCGCGGATGTACTCCGCCGGCAGCTTCTTCTCCTTGTTGGCAACCTCGGCGAGCGGGACGTGGCCGATCACCCAGCGATAGGGTTTGTGCGACTTGCGCACGATGGTCGGCATGACCGCGTTGACACCCCGGACGGCGAGCTCCACCGCCGCCTTGCCCACCGCGTAAGCCTGGTCCACGTCCACTTTGGAGGCGATATGGCGGGCGGCGCGCTGCAGGTAGTCGGCCACCGCCCAGTGATACTTGTAGCCGTGCGCCTCGCGCACCATGTTGGCGACCAGCGGGGCGACGCCGCCCAGCTGCGTGTGTCCGAACGCATCGCGGGTACCGGCATCGGCGAGGAATTTGCCGTCCGCGTAGGCGGCCCCCTCCGACACCACGATGACGCAATAACCGTAGTCGCTGACGCAGGCGCGCACGCGCTCGAGGAAGCGCTGCTGCGCAAACGGCACCTCCGGCAGCAGTATCACGTGCGGCGGCTCGGCGCTGCTGCGCCCGGCGAGGCCGGCGGCGGCGGCGATCCAGCCGGCATGGCGGCCCATCACTTCGAGCACGAACACCTTGGTCGAGGTGCGCGCCATGGAGGCGACATCCATTGCCGCCTCGCGGGTCGAGACCGCGACATACTTGGCAACCGAGCCGAACCCCGGACAGCAGTCGGTGTGCGGCAGGTCGTTGTCGACGGTCTTGGGCACGCCGACGCAGGTGATCGGAAAGCCGAGCGAGGCGCCCAGCTGCGACACCTTGAGCGCGGTGTCCATGGAATCGTTGCCGCCGTTGTAGAAGAAGTAGCCAATCTCGTGCGCGCGGAACACCTCGATCAGCCGCTCGTACTCGCTGCGGTTCTGCTCGATGCTCTTCAGCTTGAAACGCGCCGAACCGAAAGCACCGGCGGGGGTGTGCTTGAGAGCGCGGATGGTGGCGGCGCTTTCACGGCCGACGTCAATCAGATCCTCGGTGAGTGCACCGACGATGCCGTCGCGACCGGCGTAGACCTTGCCGATGTGTTTGGAGCGCAGCGCCGTTTCGATGACACCGCAGGCCGAGGCATTGATGACCGCCGACACGCCGCCCGACTGGGCGTAAAAGGCATTTTTCTGGGCAGCTTTCTTCATGACCAAAGAATAGCGCACTGCTCGCGCGCGGCGCGACGGCGGCAGCAGCGCGCGGTTTGACCTGACCCCGGGTCACCGGTAACGTGGCCCGCCTTCGGGCTGCTCCTGGGCAGCGGTTTCGACAAAAGCACTATGCGCATCGTCCTGTTGGGGGCGCCCGGTTCGGGCAAGGGGACGCAGAGCCAGCGTCTGGTCAAGCGGCTGGCCATTCCGCAGATTTCCACCGGCGATCTGCTGCGCGCCGCGGTGGCGCGCGGCAGCGAGCTCGGTCGCCAGGCCAAGCAGGCGATGGACAACGGGCGCCTGGTCGAGGATGCGCTGGTGCTCGGCATGATCCGCGAGCGTCTCGGCGAGCCCGATGCCCGCAACGGCTTCATCCTCGATGGCTTTCCGCGCAACCTCGCCCAGGCGCACGAGCTCGATGAGCTGCTGCGCAGGCTCGGCCAGCCGCTGGATGTCGTGGTGCAGCTCGAGGTCGATTACGGCGAACTGGTCAAGCGCATCGCCGGGCGGCGCACCTGTGCGGACTGCGGCCGGGTGTTCAACCTGTTGACCTCCCCGCCCGCGGGAGCGGACGCGGTCTGTGCTACGAGCGGTGCGCCGCACCGCCTGATGCAGCGCCCCGACGACAACGAGGCGACGGTCACTGAGCGGCTGCGCGTCTACGATGAGAAGACCCGGCCCCTGATCGATTTCTACCGCTCGCGCGGCCTGCTGCGCGTCATCAATGCCGAGGGCGAGGTCGATCAGGTGACTGAACGGCTCACCCGGGCGCTGACGGCACCGGCAGCGCGTGCGCTGCGCCCGAAGCGCGCCCGGCCGGCGGCGCGCAAGAAGCGCAAACCGCTGTCGCGGCCGAAGTCCAAGCGCGGCGACGTGCGCCCGCGGCGAGCGCCGGCGCGCAAGCGTGCCAAGTCCGCAAAGCCCAAGCGCGCGCGCCGCGCGCCGGTCAAGCGCGCGCGCCGCCGCTGAGTTCTACAGCGCGGCGAGCAGGCGCACACCCAGCACGTCGCGCCGCCAGCCTTCGAGCAGCGCGCCGTCGCGCCGTCCCTCGACGAGCTGCTCCAGGTCGCGCCGCGTGGCCAGCACTTCCGGCATCAGCTTGAGTTCGTTGGCTACCGTCTGACTGATGGCGCTCAGCTTCTTGACGAGTGCCGCGCGGCTGGGGTCGGGGCGCGCACGTGCCGGCGCGAGCGGTGGTGGCTCGGGCACTTGCGCCGCGGCGACGCAGGCGAGCAGCTCGCCGGCGCGTCGTTTCACCAGTCCCGCGGGGATTTCCGCGATCTGCGCGAGTGCTTCCGGCGTGCGCGGCACCTGCAGCACGATCTCGCGCAGCACCGCATCGTCGAGGATCCAGCCGCGCGGACGGTTGTGCTCCACCGCGCTGCGCTCGCGCCAGGCGGCGAGCGCCTGGGCCAGGCGCTGGCGCCCCGCATCGAGCTCGCGCAACCCCTTGAGGCGCAGCCAGGCAGTTTCCGGTGCGACCGTGAGCGTGCGCACGTCCGCGAGCGCCTGCAGCTCCTCGTCCAGCCACGGGCGGCGGCCGAGGCGCTCGAGCTGCTCCTCGAGGACCGCCGCGAGCGGCAGCAGGTACCGCACGTCATCGAGTGCATATTCGACCTGCTCGGCCGACAGCGGCCGGCGCGACCAGTCCGTACGGGTATGCGACTTGGCGAGTTCCTTGCCGAGCAGGCGTCGCACTGCCTCGGCGTAGCCCACCTGCGCTGGCAGTCCGGTCAGGCTTGCCGCGATCTGGGTGTCGAACACCGGCCGCGCCAGCCCGCTGAGTGGCAGCAGCACCTCGAGGTCCTGGCGCGAGGCGTGCATCACCTTGGTGACGGTGCCACAGGTGAGCAGCGCGGCGAGCGGCGCCAGCTCCGTGAGCGTGAGCGGATCCACGCACAGCACTTCGGTGCTGCTGGCGATCTGCAGCAGGCACAGCTGCGCGCGGTAGGTGCGCTCGCGCAGGAACTCGGTGTCGAGTCCGATGCGCGGCTGTGCTTGCAGACGCGTGGCGAGTTCGGCGAGTGCCGCGGCGGTGGTGACGATGGGGTGCAAACGGAGCGTGACGATGATCTGTACAATCGAACCCGACCCATTATGCGAGTGCCGCGCCGGTATCGAAAGACATGAGGGAGCTGGTCCGGTTATTTACGCAGATCGCCGTGCTGCGCAAAGGTCCGCAGGACGTGCCGGTGTCGGCGCTGCTGCTCGCCCTGACCCTGCTCGGGTATCTGGCGGTCAACTTCCTCATCACCAGCGCGCTGCCGGTCGACCGCCATTGGCCGGACGAACACTGGCAGGGTCCGCTGCTGGTGGACTCGCTGTTCATCCTGCTGTGGTACGTGGTGCTGCTGCGTCTGGTGAAGCGCCCGGAGCGCACGCTGCAGACGGTGACCGCGGTATTCGGCGTGCAGGCGGTGCTGTCGCCGCTGTTGATCGGCACGGAGTGGCTGTTGCGGCGTTACGGTGAGGACGCCACCTGGAATGCCCCGGTCACCTTCCTTGGCCTGCTGCTGCTCGCCTGGCTGATCGCCGCCTACAGCCACGTCGTGAAGGCGGCGCTGGAATGGTCGGGTTCGGCGAGCGTGGCACTGGTGATCCTGCAGATGTTGGCCAGCTGGCTGGTGCTGTTTGCAGTCTTTCCCCCCGGTAAGAGCTGACTCGAGCGATGCACGTCCATATCCTGGGTATCTGCGGCACTTTCATGGGTGGCATTGCGGCGATCGCGCGCGCCGCCGGCTTCACCGTCACCGGTTCCGATCGCAACGTCTACCCGCCGATGAGCACGCAGCTCGAGGCGCTCGGCATCCGTGTGACCGAGGGTTTCGATGCCGCACAGCTCGAGCCGGCTCCCGACGTGGTGGTGGTGGGCAACGTCATGACGCGCGGCCAGCCGGTGGTGGAGGCGCTGCTGGAGAGCGCGATTCCCTATGTGTCCGGTCCCGAGTGGCTGTCGCGCGAAGTACTGCAGGAGCGCTGGGTGCTGGCGGTGGCGGGCACCCACGGCAAGACCACGACCAGTTCGTTGCTCGCCTGGATACTCGAGTGCGCCGGTCTCAAGCCGGGGTTCCTGATCGGTGGCGTGCCGGAGAACTTCGGCGTGAGCGCGCGCCTCGGCACCGAGCCGTTCTTCGTCATCGAGGCGGACGAATACGACACCGCCTTCTTCGACAAGCGTGCCAAGTTCGTCCACTATCGCCCGCGCACGGTCATCCTCAACAACCTGGAGTACGACCATGCCGACATCTATGCGGACGTCGCGGCCATCCAGCGCCAGTTTCACCACCTGGTGCGCATCGTGCCCGGCAGCGGCCGCATCATCTGGAACGCGCTCGACCCGCAACTGAAGGAGACGCTGGCCATGGGCTGCTGGACCCCGCTCGAGGGGTTTGCGCGCTCAGGCGCGGCGCCTGCCAAGTGGAGCGCACGCGCGCTCGAGGGCAGCCAGGACTATTCGCGCTTCGAAGTGCTGGAAGACGGTCGCGCGCGCGGCAGCGTGCAGTGGTCGCTGATCGGTCTGCACAACCTGGAAAACGCGCTCGCGGCGCTCGCAGCCGCGCACCACGTCGGCGTCGACGTACCGCAGGCGCTCGAGGCGCTCGCCAGCTTCACCGGCATCGCGCGCCGCATGCAGCTGCGCGGCGAGATCGGCGGCGTGCGCGTGTATGACGACTTTGCCCACCACCCCACCGCCATCGCCACCACCATCGACGGACTGCGGCGCAGGGTCGGCACCGCGAAAATCCTCGCGGTGCTGGAGCCGCGCTCCAACACCATGCGCATGGGCGTGCATCAGCACCTGTTGGCACCGGCGCTCGCCGGCGCCGACGAGGTGTGGCTGTACACCCCGGCCGATCTCGGCTGGAATGCGGCGGGCGTCGTCAGCGCGCTCGGTCCGCGCGGTCATGCGAGCGGCGACATCGACGCGCTGGCGCGCGCGGTGGCGCAGGCGGCGCGTGCCGGTGATCAGGTGCTCATCATGAGCAACGGCGGCTTCGGCGGCCTGCATGGCAAGCTGCTGACGGAACTCGCCGCGCGCAAGCGCGCATGACGGTGAGCGATCTGCCGCTGTTCCCGCTGTCCTGCGTGCTGCTGCCGGGGGGGCCGCTGGCACTGCGCATCTTCGAGACGCGTTATCTCGATCTGGTGCGGCGCTGCTTCCGCGAGCAGAGCTGTTTCGGGGTGGTGCTGATCGAGGACGGCGGCGAGGTGGGCGCGGTCGCCGCCATCGCCACCACCGGCACGACCGCGCGCCTCACCGATTTCGAGCCGTGCGCCGACGGTGTGCTCGGCGTGCACGCTCGCGGCGAGCAGCGTTTCCGCATCCTCGAGCGCCGCCAGCAGAGCGACGGACTCAACCTCGCCGCGGTCGAATATCTGCCGCTGGAGGCGCCGCAGGCGCTGCCGGCCGACTTCGCCAGCCTGAGTACGCTGCTGCGGGAGCTGTTGCCGCAGCTGAGCGAGTACCGAGACCTCGACACACACTACGAGGATGCGGCCTGGGTGGGTTACCGCTGGGCGGAACTTCTGCCGCTCGCGATGAGCGAGCGCCAGGAACTGCTCGAGCTCGATGATCCGTGTGTGCGCCTGCGGCGGGTGGCCGCCTGGGCGGCGCGGCAGCCGCGGGCGGCGCGCAGCTAGCGCGCCTGCGCGCCGGCGCATGCGGGCACCTGAGGGGATGCACGTGCGAGCCACCGGCGCATGAGCGCGCTGCTGTTCTACGACCCGCTCTGTCAGCAGCCCTATGACACGCGCACGCTGCAGGAGCGCGCGCTGGGCGGCACCGAGGCGACTTTGGTCCGCGTCGCAGATGCCCTCGGCGCCTGGGTGATGCAGCACAACCGCAGCGCCGACAGTGGGCGTTATCTGCGGCCGCAGCCCTTGGCCGGGGTGCGCGCCGTGGTCATCAATCGGGACGCGCGCGCGCTGCCCTTTGTGCTGGAAAACTTCCCGCAGGCCCAACTCTACCTGTGGCTGCACGACCGCCTGCGCCCGGGCTCGAGGCGGGCGCGCTGGCTCGGCGAGAGCGCACCGCTGCTGCGGCGCCAACCGCTGACCGCGGTGTGCGTTTCCGACTGGCAGCGCGCCCAGGTGCAGGCGACGCTGCACCGCCTGGCACTGCCGCACGTGCGCACGCTCACGATCTACAATCCGGTGGAGGATGCGCTGCGGCCCGATGGCACGCCGGTCGATGACCGCAAGCTGGTGTTCTTTTCTTCGCCCAACAAGGGTCTGGATTTCTCGCTGGATGCGTTCGCGGCGCTGCGCCGCGCCCAGCCCGAGCTGCGTCTGCTGGTGGCAAATCCCGGCTACAAGGCCGACCGGCGCGGCATGCAGCCCGGGGTCGAGCTGCTGGGCGCGGTGCCGCAGGCGCGCGTGCACCAGGAGGTGCGCTCGGCGCTGTGCACCTTCTGCCCCAACTTCGTCATTCCCGAAACGTTTGGTCTGGTGTTTGCCGAGTCGCATGCGCTCGGCACGCCGGTGCTGACGCACGACTGTGGCGCGGCGCTGGAAGTAGTCGCCGACCCGCAGCAAGTGTTGCCGCTGCGGCGTGCCTACCGGCTGTATGAAAGCGCAGTGCGTGTGCTGCCGCGCGGCTGGCGCCGCGCACCCGCACGGCTCGCTGCGGCGGCCGGCCTGTTCGACGCCTACGGCGAACGTCTGCGCGCCTGGCGCAGCGGTGCGCGGCCGCACGCCCAACCTGATGCACGCTTCCGCCTGAGCGTGGTCACGGCGCAGTGGCGCTCGTTGCTGGGGGAGTGAACGGCAGCGCGTCGTCGCTGCCGGCGGCCAACGGCCGTAGCGGCAGCGCGCACCAGGCGGCGAACACGGTCTGCATGTCGATCTGATCGAGCCGCGTCGACTGCGGCGGGCCGCCGATGCCGACTACGGCCGAGCCTGCGGCACTGCGCGGCAGCCATTCCGCCTGCGCGTGCGCGCCGAACAGCACCACCAGCGGTAGCGACAGGGCCGCCGCCGCATGTGCCGGCCCGGTGTCGACCGATATCATGCTATGAGCGCGCGCGCACAGCGCCAGCAGGCGCGGCAGCGGCAGCTCTGCCGCCACCACCTCCGGCAGGGCGGTCGCGGATGCAATCCAGCCCAGCAGCAACGACTCGCGTGGTGCGCCACACAGCACGATCACCGCCTGCGGCAACTGCCGGTGCACCTGCCGCAGCAGCGCCGCCCAGCGCTCGACCGGCCACGCCTTGTCGTCCTGCGCCGAGGGCTTGAGCCGGTTGCCGCGCATGGTGCGGCGGTTGCCCGGCTGCACCAGCACCAGCGGCCGCTGCTGCCAGCCCTGTGCTGCGATCCAGCGTGCGCAGTCGCTGCGCGCCGCTGCTGAGACCTCAAGCCGCGGCGCGCAGCGCGGCGGCGGCTCGGGCCAGGGATAGTCGCTGGCACTGAATGCCGGCGGGGTGAGTCTGCCGAAGCTCACCAGGCGGTCGACCCAGTGGCGCGCGCGCGCAAAGCCCGGATCGTCGGTGATGTAGAGACAGCGGCGCGCATCGATGCCGGCGCAGGCGAGCAGCCGGCGGATGCGCGCGAGCTTGCGGGGGTCGTACTCGCACACATACACCGGGGCCTCGCGGCTCGCGCGCAACGCACGCAGCGTGCGCCACCAGGCGGGATCGAACAGGAAGGCGGTGTAACGATGCAGACAGGAGACGCGCGCGACATCCGCGTGGCTCGCGTACAGCTCCGCCGGCCAGGGTCCGGCGCCCACCAAATGGCAGGGTGCGCCGTAGCGGCGGTGCAGGATATCGAGCAGCGTCGACAGCAGGATCATGTCGCCGACCCGGCCGAACCAGATGACGATCGGTTGCACGCGGGCGGCCAACCTGACTCCTCAGGCAATCGCAACCACCCTAAGCTATGCGCGGTCGCCAGGCGAAGGCAAGCGAGGCATACCCGACCATGCGTGCACTGCTGTGGTTTCTCGGATTGATGGTATTGGCGCTGGCGTCAATCGCAGTTTTCACTTACCCCGCCTGGCTGCTGCTGCATCCGCATTTCAACTTCCCGTTCCATCGCATCGGCGAGCGCATCGCCATGCTGGCGCTGCTGCTCGGCTTCATCGCCGTGGCGCGCCGTCTCGGTCTTGCCGACCGGGTGAGTCTCGGCTACGGACTGCCGCGCCGCGCCTTCGTGCGCGAGCTGGCGCTCGGGCTGGCGCTCGGGGTGATCACGATGCTGGCGGTGGTGGGCATCATGACGCTGCTCGGGCTGCTCGACTGGAGCAGCGGCGCGCGCCTCGGCGCCGGCGCGCTCGCCGAGTTGATCGCGCTGCGCGCGCTCAGCGGTCTGGCGGTCGGGTTCATCGAGGAGACCTTCCTGCGCGGTGCTATGCAGACCGCGATCACACGCCAGGCGGGGACGCGCACCGCCATCAGCGCCACCGCACTGATCTACGCCGCGACGCACTTCTTCGCCAGCTACCACATCGCCGCCGAGCAGATCACGCCGCACAGCGGAATCACACTGCTCGCCGGCACGCTGCAGGCATTCGCCCGGCCGCTGGCTATCGCCGATGCGTTCCTGGCGCTGGTGGCGGTGGGTGTCGTACTCGGCCTGGTGCGGGCTGCGACCGGCAACATCGCCGCCTGCATCGGACTGCACTCCGGCTGGGTCTGGGTGATGCTGGTGGCGCACGAACTCACGCGGCCAAATCGCGCCGCGCCGCTCGGCTTTCTGCTCAGCCGCTTCGACGGCTTCATCGGCTGGCTGGTGCTGTTGTGGACGCTGCTGCTGACCGTGCCACTGTGGCGCTGGTACGCCGCGCGCAGTGCTCGCCTGCGCAGCGACTAGGAGCGCTCACGCCTCGTAGCCGTAGGTTCGCACCCACGGAGCCAGCTGCAGCAGGTACGGCTGCAGGAAGCTCTGATAGTGGCGCCACTTGCCGCGCGCACTCCCATACAGAGGTCGCACCACCTGGGCGGCGCTCGGAGTGCCGACGCTGCGCCGCCGCGCCGTTGCCGCGTAGTCGCGCACCCCTTCGTGCCACTGCAACTCGAGATAGCCGAGCAGCGCGCGCAGCGTGGTTTCGAACTGTGTCACCAGCTCTTCGTACCTGAGCGTGTGCACCCGCAGCGGCAGCCGCGCGCGGCTCAGCTCCACCAGCTGCATCACCGCAGCGTAGTAGGCAGTGGCCGTGTCGAGGCGCAGCAGCTGGTACATCGCGGCATTCATACCGAAGCGCTGCTGATAGCAGCTGAGCACGACGTCGCGCGGATCGCGCAGTGCCAGGATGATCCGGGCCTGCGGGAACAGGCGGTGGATGAGCGGCAGCAGCACCGCGTTCAGCGGCTGCTTGTCGACGAATACGCGCTGTAACGGCGCTCCCGATAAGCCCGCGCGCACCCGCTCCCAGTAACACGTGCGCAGCCGCTCGATCTCTGGCGTCCCCAGCAACGCCCAGTGCTCCAAGCCGTGCGGGTTCTCGACCAGCTCGGTGAGGGCGTCGGTGAGCGTATCGCGCTCCTCGAGCGTCGTGACCTCCGGGTGTGAGGCCAGCATCTGGTCGAGCAGGGTGGTCCCCGAGCGCGGAAACCCGACCAGGAACACCGGATTCACCGCCGCGGGCGGCGCCTGCCAGCCGCGCGGGTCGCTCGCCTCTACGAAACTCGTCAGCCGCGCGATGCCGGGCGGCGAAAAGGGGCCACGGTCGCGCGCGTACTGGTGCGCGTATTCAGTGTGCTGCAGCGCATTGGCCGCCGAGAACGCCGCGAATGCCTCGGGGTAACGCCCGAGCTTGTCATAAGCCTCGCCGAGATATCCCTGGGCAACGATGCGGTTGGTCGGCGACAGACTGGTGCCGCCGAGCAGCTGCTGCAACAGCGTGCTCGCGCCCGCCGCATCCTCCTGGCGCAGACGCACGCGTGCGCGAGTCAGCAGAGCGAGCGGTGAGCCCGGCGCCAGTTGCAGGGCGCGCTCGGCCAGAGCCCGCGCATCCTCCAGCCGGTGTTCCTCCTCGGCGAGCCGCGCCAGATTCGCCAGCGGGTCGGCATAGCGCGCATCGCTCGCGGCCGCGCGCTGATAGCAGCGTTCAGCGGCGGCCCGCTCGCCCTGCTCGAGCAGGATGTTGCCGAGATTGTTGTGCGCGATCGCAAAGCCCGGGTTGATCTGCAGCGCGGCGCTGAGCGTGGCACGTGCCTCGGGCAAACGTCCGCTGCTGCGGTAGGCCGCAGCGAGGCTCACCAGCACGTGCAGGTGCGTCGGCATGAGCGCGCGGGCGCGCTCATACAGCTGGATGGCTGCCGGCAGATCACCGCGCTGCGCCTGGCAGCTGCCGAGTACCATGAGGATGTTTGCTTCCGCGCCGAAGCGCTGCAGCGCCGTGTTGGCGAGTGCCTGCGCCTCGTCCCACGCCTGGCGCTGCACGGCCGCGATCGCGCGCTGAATGAGTTGCGCAGCCTCCGGCGGCACGCTCACGGTACCGGCTGTGGCTCGAAGCCGTCCCGGCGCAGCAGCTCGAGCAGGCCGCCTGCGCCCACCAGGTGTAGGGCGCCCACCACGACCAGTGTGTTCTGCGGAGAATCCAGCAGCCGCT
>Ga0210385_10000996_pt1 | contig 18006 bp, 12 predicted proteins | sample IncBWH26OmetaG_FD_160107 | JGI IMG/M metagenome (GOLD analysis project Ga0210385, IMG submission 160107) | Forest soil microbial communities from Barre Woods Harvard Forest LTER site, Petersham, Massachusetts, United States - Inc-BW-H-26-O ...
AAGGATCTGCCGAGCATCTCCACCACCACCATCGGTGCGCTCAGCTCCGCCACCCTCAGCCAGCTGTCCACCGTGCAGCTGCAGAACCTGAGTGGCGCGCAGATCGCCGCCGCCGCCGCCAACCTGACCACCTCTCAGGTGGGTGCGTTCGGCACCGGTCAGCTCACCGGCGGGGCCGTCACCGCCTTGGATGCCACCGCCATCGGCACCACCGGCAGCACCTTGCTCTCCGCGGTGTCCACCACCGCCATCGCCGGGCTGGGCACCGCCCAGGTTGCCGCCCTCACCAGCACGCAGCTCGGGGACTTGACGAGCTCGCAGGTTCAGGACATCTCCACCAAGGATATCTCGAGCATCTCCACGACCGCGATCGGCAATCTGGGAACGGTCACGCTGGCCCTGTTCACCTACAATCAGGTCCAGAACATAGATGCGGCGCAGTGGGCCGCGATCAATCCCGACTACGTTACCTCCATGAACCTCACTGCCTGAGGCAGGTAAGGCAAAAGATGCAGGTCCCAGGGTCTTTGACCCCGGGACCTGCACTGCGGATCCTCTGCGCACGGGTCCGTGAACCCAATCGTTGCCGAATGGGACCTCGACGCGGTACAAAGATGGGCAACAACAGCGGGTCCGCCCATGACGCTTCGGGTAGCTTTCATCAATTTCTGGCCCGGAGCCTTCGACGGCGCCAACAGCGCTGCGTTCCTCCTCAACCTGCTGCGTGAATCCTGCGGTGAGAGCGAGCGGACCGACGATATCGCCACCGCCAGCGTCGTCTTCTCATCCGTGTTCGGCAACCAGCCCGCAGATCCGGCGAAGACCATACAGGTCATCGGCGAGAACCTGCGTCCAAACTTCAGCCGCTGCCGGTACGCCCTGTCCTTCGACTACGATACCTACTTCGGCAGGAACCATCGTCTGCCACTGTGGTGGTGGCGGCTGGATTGGCCCGAATTCGCCAACTTCGGCGCCGCGGCCGCGGGCCCGGCCAACGCGCAGAACCATGGCTTCGAGCCCCTGATTCCGATCGATGCACTGCTGCAGCGGCGGGCGCCGATCGATCCGAAGTCCAGGCAGTTCTGCGTGCTGATCGCAGGCAATCCGGAGAGCCTGCGCGTCAACCTGTTCCTGTCGCTGCAGGCGACCAGTCCGGTGATGGGGTACGGCAACCTGTTCAACAACCCGCTGGCACAGTCGAAGTTCGACGTCCTGCCGCAGTTCCGCTACTGCCTGTGCCCGGAGAACGGCATCTATCCCGGATACCACACGGAAAAACCCGTGGACGCCTGGTTCGGCGGCTGCGTGCCCCTGTACAGCGGAGATCGCCTGCTGGTCCGGGATTTCAATCCGCGTGCGCTGGTCAACTATCAGGACCACCTCAGCATGGCGGAATTCATCGATGCCGTACGCCGGCTCGAGTCGGACTCACAGGCATTCAATGCCGTCTATACCGAACCGCTGCTGCTGCAGCGTCCATCGTTGTATGCCTCGATCCAGTTCCTGCGCGAGGCGGTAGCCGCCATCCGCAGAGACTCCGGAGCCTGAGCCCAATACGCTCAGGTTGCCCGAATGACCCTGGCAGTGGATGTCCCGACCGCCGCGACCACGTCATCCATCGACACCCCGGTGAGCCGCCACAGGACCTCCCGGTCCCGCGCACCCAGATTTCGCCACCACTCGAACAACGGCGTCGCATCGATGGTCGGGCTGAGCTTCTCCGGAGGCTGCTCACCGATTGCCCGGTAGAAGCTCTCCCACATGCATTGATAATTGACGGTGGCCTTATTGGTGATTGCGATGCCCGACAGTCCACGCCCCTGCAGCGACACCGAGAACACCCGGTCCCCCACGGCAGACATCTGTTTGGGCATCAGGGCCCACACCGGCAATGCCTGGTAGGAGCCTGGAAAGAATGCAAAGCAGTTGGTATCGATGAACCCCGCCGTCGGCTGCTCCGCGATCGGCATGATGGACCCATCGGGGCGGCAGAAATTGCGCTTGGCCACCACGAAATCCGTTCCGGGCGATTCGGCGGCCACGCGCTGGCATAGTTCCACGTGCTCCGGCTCCAGCCAGTTATCGGCATCCAGCATCATGATCGCCGGATAGCCTTCCGCCGTGGCCAGCAGGGCGGCGATGCCCCGCGGCGTATTGCCGTAGTCGCCATGTGAGCGATCAAGCTTCAGGTGTCGGACGGGTTCGGCATCGAGCCAATCCTGAGGATGGCCGTCGGCGACCAGAAAATGCTCAGTGGCGACAGTCTGCTGGCGGACGCTGTCGATGCAGCGCCTCAACACGGCAGGGTCTTCCTTGTAATAAGGCGTGATAACGATCGGGCGTGACGTATCCATCCCTTCACCGCGGCGCTGCAATCTCAACTGCGCTCACTGTAGCAGCCGCGCGCAGAGCGATTCGAGACTTGAATATGTAACTTCAAATTCAACCTGTGACCCAGCTCACATTCCCATTGTGAGCTGCTTGCTGTTTGGTGGTGCAACGCATTGTTAAGCTGCTTGCCTGGACCATCGGCCTTACCAATTCCTATAACCAATGACCACGCAGCCAGAGCCTCTGCTCACATTGCTGGAGCAGATCAACAGCGGACGCGCCGCCGAAGCGCTGTCGGAACTGGACCGACTTCACATTCAGATGCCGGGCCATCCTGCGGTGCTGTCGCTGCGGGCCGAGGCGCTGCGCCATGTCGGACGCCAGGCCGAGGCCATCGACGCCTACCGTCTGGCGGGAGCCAGTGGCGCCGGGGCACGCAACTGGCTGGCGGCGGGAATCCTGCTGGCCGCGGAACGCGATACCGAAAACTCCTTCCAGTGCCTGTTGAAGGCATACGCGGAGACTCCCGACAGCGAGGACGTCCTGGATGCGCTGGTGACGACGCTGTTCAATGGTGGCCGGCACAAGGAGGGCTTTGAGTTCGCCCGCCGCCAGCTGGCGGTCAGTTCCAACCCGACGCTGCTGGCACGCGCCGCACTGCTGCTGCAAGCCGATGATCTGTACGAGGAGTCGGCGGACGCGTTCAAGAGGATCGTCGCTCTGGCACCGGATGACCCGGCCATCATCGGCGCCGCACTGGTGCCCACGCGCTTCACCTGCGAGTGGGAGTGGATCGAAACGCTGCAGCGCAAGATCTCTGCCTCGTACCAACAGGGCGACTTTGCCGCACCCCAGGAATTCCCCCTGACGAATCTGACCTGGTGCGCGGACGAGGCGCGCAACCTTGAGGTCACCCGCGCCTATGTCGCGCGCATGGTGCCACGCGTCGAAGCACTGGCGGTCAGCCCGTTGCCGCCGGCCGGTCGTCGCATCCGGGTCGGCTACCTGTCCTCCGATTTCCGCAACCACGCCACCATGCACCTGATGGCGGGCCTGTTCGAACATCATGATCGCGAGCAGTTCGAGATCTTTGCCTACGACTACACCAGGTCCGACATCTCCGACTACCGACAGCGCTTTCTGGACGCCGTGGAACATCACGTCCCAGTGGACTCGTTGAGTGACCGGCAGGCCGCGCTGCGTATCGCTGAGGATCGCCTGGATATCCTCTTTGACCTCAAGCTTTACTCAGGCGGCGGCCGCAGCGGCATCATGGCCTATCGGCCTGCCGCGCTGCAGGCCGCCTATATCGGCTTCCCTGGCAGCGCCGCCAGTCCTGATATCGACTACGTGGTCTCGGACCGCTTCGTCACCCCGGACAGCAGCGCGCCGTATTACACGGAAAAATTCTGCCGCCTGCCGCACAGCTATCAGTGCAACGACCGCAAGCGGGCCCTGGCCGAGACACCAGGTAGCCGCACTGCCTATGGACTGCCCGCCGACAAGATCATCTTCGGCGCGTTCAACCAATCGTACAAGGTCGACCGCGGCAGCTTCACCGTCTGGATGCAGATACTGCGCGAGGTGCCCAACAGCGTGCTGTGGCTGTTGGGGCAGAGCCAGGCCGCCCGGGGCAACCTCTCCCGCCATGCGCAGCTGGATGGCATCGATCCGGCCCGAATCATCTATGCGCCATTTGCCAATCCCCGCGAGCATCTCGCGCGCCTGCAGCTGGTGGATGCGGTCCTCGATGCCCTGGTTTGCAACGGCCACACGACCACCTCCGACGCCTTGTGGGCCGGAGTTCCGGTGCTCACGGCCCGGGGCAGACACTTCGCCTCACGCGTCAGTGAAAGCCTCCTCAATGCCATCGGCATGCCCGAGCTGGTGGGCGCTGATTCGCATGACATGGTGCGCATCGCGACCCGCATCGGCACCGATGCGACGTACCGGCAGGAGCTGCGCGCCAGGGTGAGTGCCAACCGCTTGAGCACGCCCCTGTTCGACACTGCGCGTCTGACGCGCGACTTCGAGATCGGCATCCAGATGATGGTCGAACGCCATCGCGGTGGCCTGCTCCCTACGCAGCTGGATGTTCCGGACCGCGGGCCCATCAGCGCCGATCGGCCCCCACCGGCCTTCGCCGGCAGGGTGGCGGCGCTGCACAGCCCCTATGCCGGCTGCCCGCTGTGTGGCAGCGCCACCGCCTCGGTCGGATTCGCCGACTGCACCGGCAACCCCTTGTGGCATGAGCCCCTGCCGCCGCAGGCCGAGTGGCTGCGCTGCACCGCCTGCAGCCACACCCATACCAGTCATTTTTGGACCGCGGCCGGACGCAGCGAGCTGATGCGGTGCCGAAATCCGCGCGTAGCGGCAGTGTCACCGGAGCCTCTGGCAGCGCAGATATCCCGATGCGGTCCCGTGGTCGAGCGCGCAGCGCGCCTGCTGGGCGGCTACCCGCGGCTGCTACAGCGCAATCCGAAACCAATTTGGGTGGACGTGGGCTGCGGCACTGGCGCGCTGGTGATGGCCGCCAACGACCATGGCTTCGCCACCGGGGGCGTGGATACGGACGGCGAAGCCATTGCCGGTGTCCTGAGCCTGGGATTCGGTGCCGTGCAGCGGGACTTCATGCAGCTGCCTTTCGAACTGGTGCCCGATGTCCTGTCCCTGATGCAGGTGCTGGCCGCGATGCCCGATCCACGTGGCGCCCTGACCAAGGCCGCCCAGATCCTGAAGTCAGGCGGCCTGCTCATCCTCAGCACCCCGGATTCATCATCCTCCAGCTGGATGTTGCTCGAACGGGACCGAATCAATCCTCACTGGTCCAACCCGCAACTGCACCATGTCTTCAGCCGCGACCGGCTCATCGCCTTGTTGCAGGAGATCGGCTTTGAAATCGCCGACATCGTGGCGCCCAACGCTGGCCAGGGGCTGTTGGAACTGTACGCAGTACGCAAATAAGAGTGCTTCAGGTATGTCGGGAGCCTCAAGAATGGTCGGTGTTGCATGAATCAGCCAGTCACCGCGGCGCCTGCCTCAATAGCCGATGGCGAGTGTCTTCGAATCAATCACAATGCCGGTTTCTTCTCCTGCTGCACCGTCAGGCTGGAGGCGATTCTCGAATATTTTCGAGCATTTCACAGGCTGCCGCGCCTCGTCGACAGCTCCCAGCAGTTCGCCTGGTACAAGCGAAATCCTGCCGAGGATGTAAGCCCGCATCTGTTCAAAAGCAGAGAAGATGTGGAAATTCCCTGGACGGGTCTGCCCATACGCACCACAAACGCCCAACAGGAACAGCAGTTCTCGGATTACTCCAGGCTCAATTACGCCGGGCTGAAACCCTTTGTAGACCGCTATTTCACTCCGTCCGCCGAAATTCAGCAGATCATCGATCACATCGAGCGCTCCGCTCCGGTCCCCAGCGGCGATGTTTGCAGCATTCTGTTTCGCGGCGGCGACAAGAAGCTCGAAACGATACAACCCTCCTATGCCGAGCTGGTCCTCAAGGCAGTTCAGCTGCGACTGAAGCACCCGCAGTTGCGATTCCTGGTGCAGACCGACGAACCGGATTTCTTTGAGTATGCGCAGCGCGAATTGGAAGGCGCCTGCTTTTTCATCAATGGCGCAAATGACGATCCGCTGCTACGCATCAGCATCTATCTTGCCTCAATAGTCGTTATATCCCGGAGCCGGTTTGTTGTATCCACCTCAGGAAACGGAGAGATGTGGGTGCGGCTATTCCGCGGCCATGCTCATGGCACGCAGCAGTTCCTGGCTCCCAAGGAATCGATCTACGGGGTCAAGAATCCCGCCCACGATCCTGCCCAGAAATATTTTTGGATCGGCAGCACCTGACATAATTCCGCTCCCGCCCCGCTCCCGCCCCTGCCCTCAAGTTCCGCTGCGACGCGCCGTTACAACGTTACGGTCCGCTGTATGGACCGGCGGCTTGAGCAGTTTGAGCACGGACATAACGTGGCCGAATAGGAGTCGGTCCGCGGATCTGCCCGGTGTGATCATTCAGCAGATGGAGCGTGAGTATGAACGAGGAAACAGGTGCAATAGGCAGCATCGGAGCCATGAGCTCCATGGATGACTTTGTGTCTGCCCAGGACAGCTCGCCTTCGCCCCAGACATCGGCAGATCTGCCAGCAGCGGTCGCGGCGGTTTCAGAGCAGGCCCCGCGGCCCTCTGAAGCGGCCGTCAACTCCGCCCTGGCGCAGATCAACGCCCATCTGGCCAGCGTCAACCGGGTATTGTCGTTGAAGGTAGATCCAGCCTCGGGTTACACCGTGGCGCAGATCTCCAACGCGCAGACCGGCCAGGTCCTGCAGCAGATGCCCACCGAAGACCATATCCAGCTGGAGTTGATGCTGGCGCGCTGGTCGCATGGTGGCAACGTCCTGATGGACGAGGAAGTCTAGCCTCCGCGAGCGCATGTCGAGCGCGTACCGCCCTCAAGCGCAAGCTTGCCGGGGCGGTCGTCTGCGCCTGCCCTAGATCTTGCCGATGAAGCGCCGAGCATTGCGGAACAGGCGCATCCACCCACTCCACTCTCCCGCCCCATCCGGCGCCCAGGAATTCTGGACATTCCGATAGGAGCGTTCCGGGTGGGGCATGGTGATGGTCACCCGCCCATCGGCGTTGGCCAGTGCCGCGATGGCCAGCGGACTGCCATTGGGATTGGCCGGATAGTGCTGCGCCGGCTGCCGATCATGCGTGACATAGCGATAGGCAATCAGGCCATGCCGCGCGCATTCGGCCTGTTGCTGTGCGGATTCGAATTCCGCGCGCCCCTCGCCATGCGCAACCGCTATCGGCAGCAGCGAGCCGGCCATGCCCCGCAGCAGCACCGAGGGTGAGTCCAGAATCTCCACCAAGGTGAAGCGCGCCTCGAACTGCTCGACGCGGTTGCGCACGAAGCGCGGCCACAGCTCGGTGCCCGGTATCAGCGATTTGAGCGCTGCGAGCATCTGGCAGCCATTGCAGGAGCCGAGCGTGAAGGTGTCGGGCCGCTCAAAGAAGGCTGCGAACTGCGCCCGGGCGATGGGATTGAACAGGATCGACTTGGCCCAGCCTTCACCGGCACCGAGCACGTCCCCGTAGGAGAATCCGCCGCAGGCCACCAGGCCCTTGAACTGCTCGAGCGTGCGTCGCCCGAGCAGAATATCCGTCATGTGCACGTCGTGCGGCTCAAAGCCCGCCTGCTCGCAGGCCGCCGCCGTTTCGACCTGACTGTTCACACCCTGCTCGCGCAGTATCGCCACCCGCGGGCGCGCGCCCGTGGCGATAAAAGGCGCGGCGATGTCCTGCTGCGGATCAAAGCTCAACGCCACACTCAAGCCAGGATCGGCCACGTCACACTGCGCCGCGAGCTCCTCGCTCGCACACACCGGGTCATCCCGCAGCTGGCGCATCTGAAACGAGGTCTCCGACCATGCGCGCCGCAGTTCATTCCACGGCATGACCAGATTCTGGCCCGCACCGGCGACGTGGATCAGCATGTCGGTGCGCGGCGCACCGACACGGGTGGTATGGCCCTGCAGAGCGTGTTCATCGAGCAGCGCCAGGAACTCGGCGCGGTGAGCGTCTGCGACCTGCACGACGACCCCGGGTTCCTCGGCAAACAGGTGCGCGATGGAGGCGGACTTGCCGGACGCGGCGGCATCAACCGACAGCCCGCAATGGCCCGCAAAGGCCATCTCCAGCAGCGTCACCAGCAGTCCCCCGTCGGAGCGGTCATGGTAGGCCTGCAGCAATCCGGCGGCGCGCAGCTTCGGCAGCACCTGCGCCAGCGCGATCAGCAATTTCGGGTCATCCAGATCCGGTGTCTGAGCGCCCAGCTGCCCGTGAACCTGGGCCAGCACCGAACCGCCCAGCCGCGCCTTGCCAGCCGACAGATCAATCAGCCACAACGATGAAGGACCTGAGTCCGTGCGCAGCACCGGGGTCAGGGTCCGGCGCACATCGCTCACCGGCGCGAAGGCCGACACGATCAGTGACACCGGCGCGATCACATCGCGGGCGCTGCCGCCCTGCTGCCAGCTGGTCCTCATCGACAGCGAGTCCTTGCCCACCGGAATGGCGATGCCCAGCGCCGGGCAAAGCTCCTCACCCACGGCGCGCACCGTGGCATACAGCGCGGCATCCTCGCCGGGTTCGCCGCAGGCGGCCATCCAGTTTGCGGACAGGCGCACCGCGCCCAGTTCGGCGATGTCCGCCGCCAGGATATTGGTAATGGCCTCGGTCACCGCCAGACGACCCGAGGCCGGCGCATTCAGCACCGCCACCGGGGTGCGCTCGCCCATGGCCATCGCCTCACCGGAATGTCCCACATAGTCGCTGACCGTGACGGCGACGTCGCTGACCGGAACCTGCCACGGACCCACCATCTGATCGCGGCTGATCATGCCGCCAACGGTGCGGTCGCCGATGGAGATCAGAAAGGTCTTGTCCGCCACCGTCGGACAGCGCAGCACGCGCAGCAGTGCCGTGCGCAGATCGACAGCGGCGGGGTCAAATTCCGCGCATTCGGGCCGCAGGCTGTGCACCTCGCGGTGCATCCGGGGCGCCTTGCCCAGCAGCACTTCGATCGGCATGTCCACGGGCATGCCACCCAGCAGCGGGTCGCTGACCTTAAGCACGCCGCTGTCGTTGATTTCACCGATCACGGCAATGGGACAGCGCTCGCGGGCGGCAATGGCGGAGAAGCGCTCCAGGCCATCGGGGTGCAAGGCGATCACATAGCGCTCCTGCGCCTCATTGCACCAGATCTCCAGCGGCGACATGCCCGGATCGCCGCTGGGCACCGCCCGCAGATCGACCCGCGCGCCGCGCTGGCTGTGCGCCACCGCCTCGGGCACGGCATTGGACAGGCCGCCGGCGCCGACGTCGTGGATCAGTGCGATGGGATTGGCCTCACCCAGAGCCCAGCAGCGATCGATGACTTCTTGTGCGCGCCGCTCGATTTCCGGATTGCCACGCTGCACCGAGGCGAAATCCAAATCCGCGCTGCTGGCGCCGCTGGACATGGAGGAGGCGGCGCCGCCGCCCAGGCCAATCAGCATGGCAGGTCCGCCCAGCACCACCAGCTTGGCAGCCAACGGCACCTCGCCCTTGGTAACGTGATCGCGGCGGATATTGCCCAGCCCACCGGCAATCATGATGGGCTTGTGGTAGCCGCGGCTGCGCTGTGCGGCATCCCCGGCCGCGCGCTGCTCAAAGCTGCGGAAATACCCGCAGATGTTCGGGCGTCCGAACTCATTGTTGAACGCCGCCGCACCCAGCGGACCCTCGATCATGATGTCCAGCGCCGAGGCGATGCGCTCGGGTCTGCCCAGGCTTTGCTCCCAGGGCTGCTCAAAACCCGGGATCAAGAGGTTTGACACCGAAAAGCCAGCCAGACCGGCCTTGGGCTTGGCCCCGACTCCGGTCGCGCCCTCATCGCGAATCTCTCCGCCCGATCCGGTGGCGGCGCCGGGAAAGGGTGAGATCGCCGTGGGATGGTTGTGCGTCTCGACCTTCATCAGAATGTCGATGGGCTCGCGATGCGCGCGATACACCCCGGCAGCATCAGGAAAGTAGCGCATGCCCGGGAGCCCTTCCATGACCGCGGCGTTATCGCGGTAGGCGGAGGAGATCCCCCGGGGCGAGCGCTCGTAGGTATTGCGGATCATCGCGAACAGGGACTTCGCCTGTGGCTTACCGTCGATGGTCCACTGCGCGTTGAAGATCTTGTGGCGACAGTGCTCGGAGTTGGCCTGCGCGAACATCATCAGTTCAACATCGGTCGGATCACGTTCAAGGCGCGCGAAGGCCTCCAGGAGGTAGCCGATCTCATCCGCTGCGAGCGCCAGTCCCAGGCGGGCGTTGGCCGCTTCCAGCGCCGGGCGTCCGGCGGCCAGTGAAATCGTGCTCAGTGGGCGCGGGGCATGATGGGCAAACAGTTGCTCGGCCTCGGCGGCGCTACCCACCACCATTTCGGTCATGCGATCAAAGAGCGCGCTGGCCACCCGGCCCAGCGCCGCGGCCTCCAGATGCGCCGCGGCAAGCCGGTAGCGAATACCACGCTCGATGCGTCGCACGGCCGCCAGCCCGCACACCTGGGCGATATCCGTGGCCTTGCTGGACCAGGGCGAGATGGTCCCGGCCCGAGGCACCACCAGCAGCGTCTGCGCGCCTGGGGCGGCCGGCTCACCCGCTTCCTGGGCGGCCGGTCCATAGGTCAGGAGTTTGCTCAGCAGCCCCTGCTGTTGGGACGTGAGTGGCGCCGCGAGGTCCACGAAATGGACATAATGCGATTGCACGCCCTGAATCCGCGGCTCCAGTGCCTGCAGCCGGGTACACAGTTTGGCGATACGGAAGGCCGAAAGGGCGGGCCTTCCCTGGAGCTCGAGCATCAGCGCGGCAGCCTACTTGCGCGACGGCGGTTCGCCCGCCGGGGCCGAATAGACGGGCACAGGAAACGGGGTCACATTGCCCCCCTCCAGATTGGTGATCTTGGCGGTGCCCTGCTTCTTGACCTCGTCAATGCGCAGGATCGAGTGCATGGGCAGAAAACTGCGTTTTACCCCTTCGAATTCAGTTTTTATGCGCTCCTCGTTCGGGTCCACGACCACGCTCGAGCGCTCCCCGAAGACGATGTCTTCCACCTCGATGAAGCCAAACAGACTGCCATGGGTGACGTTTTTGGCATAAACCTCGTAAACCTTGCCCTGATTGAGGAACAGGACTTTGAAAATGTGACTGGCTGCCATGGGTCTCGGGGGGTGAACTTGTTACTTTGGGGCGCGATTATATGTCCACCCACCGGCTGATAGCGGCCGACTGGGGGTATTTGTCCTAACGGGGGCGCCGGTGGCGCTGCAACTTCGCATCATAAGTGATCACCGCAGGCTGCTCGGCGACCGCAGTTCAGTGGTCTTCGACACCGTGGGCGGCAATATCGGCCGCTCCGCCGATAACGACTGGGTGCTGCCGGACCCGCAGCGCTTCGTGTCGGCCCATCACGCCCGCATTCACTACCGCGACGGCCTGTACATCCTCGAGGACACCAGTACCAATGGCGTCTTCGTCAACGATGAAGAACGGCCGGTAGCCAAGCGCGGCGCCCATGTGCTGCAGAACGGGGACATCCTGCGATTCGGCGAATACCAGATCGTGGCCATGGTGGAAGTGCGCGCCGCGGCTGAACCCGCCTTGCAGGAGCTGCCCCTGGCCGCTGCGAGCGAGTTCTCCGGGGGCTTCACGCTGGCGGCCACCAGCAGCGTTCCGGTGCAAACCACCGCGCAAAGCGTCGAGGTGGTGGCGGCCATCGGCCGGGCTGCCCAGACCGACCTGGGCGCATCGCTGGACCTGGATGACCTGCTGCTCTCGGGTACGGAGGACTTCAGTCGCCCGCTGGCAGTGAATGCCTACGGCCAGCCCGTGGCACCACCGCCGCCGCCAGTGCCGCGCTCCTTTGCGGCACCCGCCGGCCCGCCGGGTCCGGCGCCCACGCCGACGGAACTGAGCGCGGCGCTGGCCGACAGTGAAACCGAACGGCGTGCGATCGCGCGCCGCATCGAACGTCTGGCCCGGGCGGCGTCGCGTGCCCAGGACCGTCGTACCTCGGCGAGCCCCCCCGTACTGGAGGCCAACAGCGGCCTGGCGGCCTTCTGCAAAGGTGCCGGGATCGCCGCCGATCACTTCGCGCCCGAACTTCAGGTGCGCCTGCTGCACCTGGCCGGGCAATTGATCCGCGAGGCGCTGGTGGGCCTGAAGGACCTGGAACGCGTCCGCAGCGCCACGCTGCGGCCGATGCAGATCGAAATTCCGATCGATGAGGATGATCCGCGCCCCTCACTGGCCCGCGCCGCAGTCGAGGACCTGCTGGTGCAGATCCTCAGTCAGCACGAGAGCCGGCGCCTGGACGCGGTTCAGTGGCTGCGTGAGGTCATGGATCGCGCCAAGGCCCATGACCGCGCGAGCTCCGATGCACTGCACGCTGCCTTCGTGGACTTTGTGGCGCGGTTGGATCCGGCGGAGCTGGAATCGCGCTTCGGGCGCCACGACCGTGGCGCCCGCAACTGGGAGCTGTACTGCGACTTCTACCGCACCATCGCCGCCAGAGGCGATGGGCAGCTGCCGCGAGTGTTCCTGGAGGCCTTCAGAGCCGCCTACGACGAGAATCTGCGACAACCCGACAAGTAGCCTCGCTGCCCCACAAATCAACCGCGGCGCCGTGCCGGTTGCACCAGCAATATGCGATTAGCATATAATGACCTCGGGCACACGGAGGTGGCACTTGAGGATATTGCTGGTCGAGAACAACAAACAGACCGCCAGCGTGGTGCGCGCTGATCTGAAGGATTGCGGACACGCGGTCACCGTGGCCACCAATGCTGTGGATGCCCTGTACCTTGCCGCAAGCCAGGAGTGGGAGCTGCTGATGGTCGACCGCACCGTGCCCGAACTGGATGGCTCGGGAATCGTGCGCACCCTGCGCAGCGGTGGCGTGACCACACCGATCGTGATGCTGGTCAATGCCGCTGATGAGTCGCGCCTGGGGCTCGTGGCCGGTGCCGATGAATGCCTGGCGAAGAACTTCACCGCTGCCGATCTTAAGGCGCGCGTCGCCGCGCTTGGGCGCAGCCCGATGCGCGCGCAGCCGCAGACCCGGCTGAAGGTCGCTGATGTTGAGATCGATCTGCTGACGCGCTGCGTGACGCGCGGCGACAGGCATCTGGCGCTACAGCCGCGGGAATTTCGCCTGCTGGAATTCCTGGCGCGCAATGTCGGCAAGGTGCTGGATCGCTCGACCTTGCTGAAGAATGTGTGGGACTGTCACTTTGATCCACGCACCAATGTGGTGGAAAGCCATATCAGCCGGCTGCGTGCCAAGATCGACCGCGGTTTCGAGGTCCATCTCATTCATACCATTCGCGGCAGCGGCTACTGTCTGCGCGAACCGGCCTGAGAACGTAGCCCGATCGATCAGGTCGGTGGCTTGCCGCAGCGGGCCAGTACGCTGCGCAGGTCGCGGATCGGGGGAAACACCTCGTTGTTCCAATCCGAGCCCTGGGCGTCGTGGGCGCGCTGCTCGAATTCCACGATTTCCTTGTCCTCGCGGAAGATATTTTCCGTGAAGTGCGTGACGAAGGGCCATACCAGGTGGATCAGCCCCGGCACGGGCGGTTTCTTCACCGACAGATAGCCGAAGGTGCGATTGGTGCGCTGTTGCGCATCCAGCGGCGTATAGCCCAGCCACACCGACAACACCGGCCGGTCCTTGTCGTAATCGATGTTACGCCCCAGCCACACCCTCAGGCTCTGGTATGGGTAGTCGGTGCGGATGCGCATGTGATCGGAAAAGTCGGCCTTTTTCTGGGCCCGGCTGCGGGTCAGCTCCACGATCACACGCTCACCGGCAGACTTGCCGCCGCCGGCGCGGCTGAAACTGTATTCCACCTGTGCCCAGTTCTCGCCGTGATCACGCCCCAGGCACTTGGCCGTGATCGACCCCATCTGCTTGCGATGCATGAACTGGTGGTTCATGTCGAACAGATTCTCGTGCATGAAGGTGTAGTGGCAGGCCACCTCGCGGTTCAACTGCCGGGTCTTGTAGGCTTTGTCAGCGTAGGCGCCCAGCGCGGCGGGCTTGCGGCCTTCCGCCAGCGCCGGATCGCCGGGAAATACGAAAATCAGGTTGTCGACTTCGTGGACCGGATAGCTGCGCACCCCGTTTGGCAGCCGCTCCTTGCCCAGGTATGGCACATCCACGCATTGTCCGCTGCCGCTGTAAGACCAGCCGTGGTAGTGACACTTGAGCTGGTTCTGGCACACCACACCCAGGTGCAGCGGCACCTGCCGATGGGCGCAACGATCCTCGAGAGCATAGGCCTGACCGTTTTGTCCGCGGTACAGGACGATGGGCTCGCCGGCAAAGCGGCGCCCCAGGGTTTTTCCCTTCCTGAGCTCATCCCCCCATGCCAGGGGATACCAGAAATCAGGGTGGGCACCGACGCGCCGCAGGTCGAAGGAATTAGGGGCGTTTGCAGGCGCCGGGGCCAGCCGGGTCACAGCATCGTCGAGCATCGATTACTCCGAACGGGCAAGCGCGGCGCCATGCCGCCGCCGCGCGGATCGCCATGCTACCACCGAACCGCCAGCCACGCCGTCATCGCGCCTTGCGCTGCGGCAGAGCCAAAATCATCGGCTCTAAGGCGCCGCTGCCGCCGCAGCACGTACAATCGCGACCCCATGAGGAGCTGCGCGACATCAACCAGGACTGTGCTGCGGGTGCTGCTGTGCCTGAGCCTGGTGGACGGCGCGGCCTTTGGCGTTCAGGCCCAGGAGCGCGCCCTTTCCTACACACCGCAGCAAAGCGCGAACGGACGGCTCGCCTACCTCAGCAGCTGTGTCATGTGCCACGGTGCGCACTTGAGCGATGGGCCGCTCGGCAAGCCGCTCAAAGGCCCCCAGTTCATGCAAAAGTACGGCGGCCGCAGCGTAGCGGAACTCTACGAAGTCACCCGCACGACCATGCCCAGCGCCAAGCCCGGCTCGCTGGATGAGGCGACCTATGCGGCGCTCGTGGCCTATATTCTGCAGCAAAACGCGATCGTGGCGGGTGACGCGCCGCTGCCCAGCGATCCGCAGCAGCTGGCGCGCATGATGATCCCCGGAGGCGGGTTCAGCATCATGGACTACTCCCCGTATACGCCGCAGAAACCAGTGCGGCTGCCCAATCCCGTGGAGCAGTTCAAACCCGTGGGCAACGCCGATCTGGCCGATCCGCCCGCGCAGGATTGGTTGACCTGGCGCCGCGGCTGGGATGGCCACGGCTTCAGCCCCCTCAAGGAAATCACTGCCGCCAATGCCGGCTCCCTGCGCCTGGCGTGGAGTTGGACGCTGCCGGCGGGCTCCGCCGAAGCCGTGCCACTGGTGCGCGACGGCACGATGTTCGTGCTGAGCTACGGGGAGAGCGTGCAGGCCATCAATGCCCAGACCGGGGATCTGCTGTGGCAGTACAACCACGCGCTGGAGCCAGGCGCGGCGCCCTTCGTCAAGCGCGGCCTGGCGCTGTGGGGCGAGCTGCTGTATTTCGGGACCTCGGACGTTCACGTGGTGGCGCTCAACGCGCGGACCGGCGCACTGGTGTGGGACCGGAAAATCGGCGACTTCAAGCGTCATGAGGGACTGAGTGCCGGTCCACTGGTGGCCGACGGCATCGTCATGGTCGGCACCACCGGCACGGGAGTCAGCGCCCGCTTCGGCGGTCCGCAGCTGGTGGGCCTGGACGCCGCGAGCGGCCGCGAACTCTGGCGTTTGGGCACCATCGCCAAGCCCGGTGAGCCCGGCGGAGACAGCTGGAACGGCATCCCCTTTGCGGCGCGCAGTGGCGCCTCCATCTGGACACCCGGCAGCTACGACCCGGACACCGGCCTTGCTTACTTCGGCACCGGGAACACCTACGACACCGGACCGTTGCTGCCTTTGAAGCAGCAGCCCGGTATCACCAATGCGGCGCTCTATACCGACTCGACCCTGGCGGTCGATCCGCACAGCGGCAAGCTCGCCTGGTACTTCCAGCATTTTCCCAACGACCAGTGGGACCTGGACTGGGCTTTCGAGCGGCAGTTGGTCACCCTGCAGATCAACGGCGCGCCGCGCCGCGTGGTGATCACCGCCGGCAAGAGTGCGATTTACGACGCGTTGGATGCGCGCACCGGGAAGTATCTGTTCTCCATCGATCTTGGATTGCAGAACGTCGCCAAGTCGATTGATCCGCTCACCGGCCGCAAGGATCCGAACACGGCGCTGTACCCGGACGGCACGGTGAAGCTGGTGTGTCCGCACGGCGCCGGTGCCAAGAACTACCTGCCGGCATCGTGGAATCAGCGCTCCGGCGTTCTGGTCGTGCCGCTGAACGAGGCCTGCATGGATCTGTATCCGGTTCCAGGCGGTGGCGACGTAAGCGCGCTGTCCTCCGGCGTCAATTGGGGAATCCGGCCACGCCCCGACAGCGACGGGAACTTTGGACGCCTCGAGGCACTCAGCTTGCTGACCCGCAAGCCATTGTGGACGGTGCGCCAGCATGCGCCGGTGTCATCCGGTGTACTCACCACCGCCGGCGGGCTGACCCTGGCAGCGACCTACGATCGTGTGCTGCATGTCTATGACAGTGCCAACGGCAGGGAACTGTGGCAGGCCCGTCTCAACGACATCTCCAGCTCCAGTCCCATCAGCTTCGCGGTCCACGGCAAGCAATACCTGGCGCTGGTGGTGGGCGAAGGCGGCTTTCATGCCCGCAGCTTTCAACCCCTGGTACCCGAACTGCGCAGTCCGCCCAATCGCGGCGCCGCGGTGTGGGTGTTCACCTTACCCACCGAGAAAATCCCATGAGAACCTCTCTGAAACCTGCCCTTGCCGGCGCCTGTGCGGCGCTGCTGCTCGGTCTGTGGCTGCTGCACGCCACCAGCGCCCAGGCCCAGGCCGCGCCGCTGCCCGCCAATGTGGGCAGCGGTGACTGCGATCGCGCCTGTTTGCAGGATCTGGCAGAACAGTTCATCGCCGCCCTCCTCGCCCATGATCCGGGCAAGGTCGCACTCGCCAAGGGTGTGCGCTACTCCGAGAACAGCGTGCCCCTGCCCATCCCCGATGGCTTCTGGAAAAACGCGACCGGGGTTCGCAACTACCGGCTGTATGTCGCCGATCCGGAGTGGGGCACGATCGGCTTCTACGCCCGCATGTACCAGAACGGTGATCCGGTGATCCTCAGTGCCCGGCTGAAGGTCTACAACCACCAGCTGACCGAAATCGAGACCATCGTGACCACCGAGCGGGGACGCATCGGGCCGGCGGCAACCGCCAGCAATCCGACCGACTACCTGGGTGAGAGACCCCGTCCCGAATACACCCAGGTGGTGCCCCCGGCGCAGCGTCGTACGCGCGAGGAGCTGATGAAGATCGTCAATACCTACTTCACGGGCATCGAGAACAATGCCGGGGACCGGCCGCCCCGGTTCTCAGCGCACTGCCAGCGCCTGGAAAACGGCCGCCCCACCTCCAATGTTCCGCTCGCCCCGGGCCAGGAGCGCGGCGGTATCAACATGAGCTGCGCCGAGGATCTCGCCACCGGCTACCACCGCAACGACAACCGCATCCGCAGTCGCCGCATCATGGCGGTGGACCTGGAGCATCAGGTCGTGATGACCAGCGTCTACTTCGATCATGAAAACGACGCCCCGATCCGCAGCTACGTGCTCAAGAACGGCAAGACCGTGACCGTCGCCGATCCCGGTCCCTCGACCCTGCAGGCCCATGAGACCTTCTCGATCGATCGGGAGGGAGTCAGCCAGGTGGAGGCGGTATTCACCAATGTGACTTATGGCACCCGGCCGTATTTCACGACCGGCTGGCACATGGACAGCCCGCAGGCGGTGAAGGACGGGTTCGACGAATACGAACGTTAGAAAGTGGCGGAGAGGGTGGGATTCGAACCCACGTGCCGGAATTACCCGACCATCCGATTTCGAGTCGGCGCCGTTGTGACCACTTCGGTACCTCTCCTGGCTGCGATGGCCCGCACAGTTTTTTTGTTTTTAAAAACAATCACTTGTGTACCAGAACACCCGTTGGACATAATCCGTCCAGGTTCTGTAGCACCGTGGGCCTGCGCGGGGTCCGCGG
>Ga0210385_10000998_pt1 | contig 17995 bp, 14 predicted proteins | sample IncBWH26OmetaG_FD_160107 | JGI IMG/M metagenome (GOLD analysis project Ga0210385, IMG submission 160107) | Forest soil microbial communities from Barre Woods Harvard Forest LTER site, Petersham, Massachusetts, United States - Inc-BW-H-26-O ...
TCTGCTGGGAGGATTGCAGCGCATCGCGGCGGAGATGAACCAATTCTACGTGCTGGGTTACATACCACACGATACCGAAGAGGGAAGCTGCCACACGTTAAGGGTGAAGTTGGACAAGGGCGGGATGGAAGTCCGCTCGCGTTCTGGATATTGTAATGTGCGGGCAACGAACCCTTTGGAAGGGAAGCCGGTGGAGAAGCAGATGGAGGCGCAGGCAAGCGGAGCTACGGCGGGAACGATCCATGCGAGCATGGAAGCACCTTACTTTTACGCTGCCCCGAATGTGGCGCGCGTGAACCTGTCCATGGAAATCCCCGGAGACGCGTTGGTGTTTAATAAGGACAAAGGAAAATATCACGCGAACGTGAACATTTTAGGGATTGCGTATAAGCCCGATGGAAGCGTTGGAGCGCGGTTCAGCGACACCTTGAGCATGGATATGGAAAAGGACGAGTGGAAGGAGTTCACCAAGGCGCCGTACCGTTATCAGAACCAGTTCGACGCCGCACCGGGGACCTATAAGCTGGCGGTGGTCTTGAGTTCGGGCGGAGAAGGATTTGCCAAGATGGAGAAGCCGTTGCAGATCGACGCCTACGACGGAAACAAGTTCACGCTGGGTGGCGTGGTGCTGTCGTCGAGCATGCAGCGCGTGGATGAAATCCCGACGGAAGTGGATGCGACGCTGCTGGAAGATCGCAAGCCGTTAATCGTGAAAGGCATGCAAATCACGCCGGCGGCGAGCTACCAGTTTAAAAAGACGGATTCCATCATGCTGTACTCGGAATTGTACGAGCCACTGTTGAAGACGGAACCGACGACAAAGGTTGCGGCCGGCTACCGGATTTATGACAGCGCGAATAAAGAAGTTCTGTTCACGGGGGGAATTCCGCTGGACGCGTTTGTGGAGAAAGGGAATCCGGTGGTGCCTTTTGCCCTAAGAGTCGATTCCAGCAAATTGCCTGCGGGATCGTATCGCCTGGTGCTGTTGGCGGTGGATGGAAAAAATAATCAGGCGCCGCAGCGGCCGGTGGAATTTAGCGTGAGCAATTAAGAAGCGCGGGCCCGGATGGCTGACTTAGCGGGCCAAACGCCAGCTAGATCGCCGCGAAAACCCAGCTAAACATAGGTAACACCTGCCCTAAGGGCCAGCAACTTTCCGGGGTCGACAGGGTTAATCTGAGGGATATGCGCGGAGACCTTGTCCTTACGTGTGCCGAGCGTACCGGTCGCGTCCCAAACGTGGCCGCGCGTTGGATTTCGTACACCTCTCAGTCACTGCTGGCAATTCTGCTGACCTTATCCTGCCTGTTTACGCTGGTGCTGGACGCGCCGGCACTGCCTGCCGCTACCACCGCCAAAAACAACAAGAAAAAGAACCAAGACCCCGTGCTGAAGGGCCTTCCCGTTACCGAGATCACTACGGATGAGGCGATTCAGCACGCGCTGAACCGCTTGGCTTACGGGCCGCGGCCGGGAGATGTGCAACGAGTGAAGCAGATGGGCCTGGCGAAATGGATCGATCTTCAGCTCAACCCGAAAGAGATTGACGACAAGCCCGTGGAAGCGCGCGTGAACATTTATCCCACGCTGACGATGACGTCCGCGCAGTTGATGGCGGAATATCCAAATCCGAAGCAGGCAGCGAAGCAAGCAGAACAGGCGAAACAGCCGCCGACGCAAGAGCAAATGGCACAAAAACAGGCGGATGATGCCATCACGGCGATGGCGCGGGACATGGACGGAGGCAGCGGAGGAAATGAAGCGGCAGAAAACAATGGGACGATGGCGAGTTCAGCTACGAGCGCGGATACGCCGTCGCCGATGAAATTGAATCCGGCGACAAGGGGAGCTGGCGGGAAAAAAGATGTGTTGGGCGTGGACCCGAACGCCGTGCCTCGAGCGATTTCCGACGACAGCAAGCGGCCGCAACGCGTCGTGGAAGAATTGGCCATGGCCAAAATGACACGCGCGATTTACAGCGACCGGCAACTGCAGCAGGTGATGGATGATTTCTGGCTGAATCACTTCAACGTTTTTGCGGGTAAAGGCGAAGTGAAATGGTACCTGACGTCCTACGAGCGGGACGTGATCCAGCCAAATGCGTTGGGAAAGTTCAAGGATTTACTGACGGCCACGGCGAAGAGTCCGGCCATGCTCTTTTATCTGGATAATTTTTTGAGCGCCGACCCCAACGCCGCGCAGCGTCTGGCGATGGAACGCGCAATGCGGCAACAACGGCGCGGTTATCCTCCACGGCCGCAGCAGGCGCCGAAAAAACAGCAGCGCGGCCTGAACGAAAATTACGGACGCGAATTGATGGAATTGCACACGCTGGGCGTGGACGGGGGTTACACGCAGAAAGATGTGACCGAAGTCGCGCGATGCTTTACCGGCTGGACAATTGAAAAGCCGCGAGAAGTGGCGCAATTCAAGTTCGATGAGAAGGTGCACGATCCGGATCCGAAAGTGGTGCTGGGAAAGAAGATCCATGCGGGAGGGATGAAAGACGGCGAGGAAGTGATCGACATGCTGTCAAAAAATCAAAACACCGCGAAATTTATTTCCACTAAGCTGGCCAGGAGATTCGTTTCCGACACACCTCCTCCGGAGCTTGTGGATCGAATGGCGAAGAGTTTTCAGAAGTCTGGCGGGGATATACGCGAAGTAATGCGGACGATGATTTATTCGCCAGAGTTCTGGTCGCGCGACGCGTATCGGGCGAAGGTGAAGACGCCATACGAACTAGTTGTGTCTTCGGTGCGTGCGCTGGGCACGGACGTGGATACACCGATGCCGCTGGTGCAGTGGGTCGGACGAATTGGAGAACCTTTGTACCAGTGCCAGCCGCCGACCGGGTATTCCGATAAAGCGCAAAGTTGGGTGAATTCGGGAGCGCTGCTGAACCGGCTGAATTTTTCGCTGGCGCTTGCAGGAAACAAAGTGCGCGGATCGCGAAGCGATGTCGCGGCGCTGCTGGGAAGCGACAACGAGGGCGATGCTAAGGTCACGTTGGACCGAGCGGTGCAAGTGTTTCTGGGGGAGGCAGCGCCGGGAACGGTGGATACGCTGCAGCGGCAATTGGAGAATCCGCAAGTGGTGCAAGCGAAACTGGATGATCCGGTGAAGCAGGTGGACTTGGGAGTGGTGACGGGATTGGTGCTGGGCGCACCGGAATTTCAGAGGCGATGAAGAGACGGAAACCTAAAATTGGAAGAACGGAATTAGAAGCGATCGTTGATTGAAGCGAGGAACCATGAGTAACCAATGCTGTGAAGGAGCCAGGCCGGCGAAATTTTCCCGGCGGTATTTCCTGAAGCAAGGTGGGATTGGGCTGGTGGGGCTATGCACCATGCCTACGTTTTTGCAGCGTGCAGTTGCGTCGACAGCCGGAGCAGGAAAGAAACAGCTTGTCGTGCTGTTTCAGCGCGGGGCGGCGGATGGATTGAACATCGTGGTGCCGTTCGCGGAACCAAATTATTACCGGATGCGCCCGACGATCGCGATTCCTGCGCCAAAACGAGGAGCCAGCGATGCGGCGCTAGACCTTGACGGATTTTTTGGACTGCACCCGGGATTGGCCGCGCTGACGCCGTTGTTTCAGAACAATCATCCAGCGATCGTCCATGCGGCGGGATCGCCCGATCCAACGCGGTCGCACTTCGATGCACAGGATTACATGGAGTCCGGGACCCCAGGCGTGAAAGCTACGGAAGACGGATGGCTGGATCGCGCGATTGGCACAGTGCCGGAAGAAAATGCGTCGCCATTTCGCGCGGTTGCCATGGGACCGAATTTGCCGCGGATGCTGCAGGGAAGTACGGGAGCGATTGCGATTCCTGATTTGCGGCAGTTTAGAGTGCAGCCACAATCGGCGGCGATGGCCAATGTTGCGGAGGGCGGATTCGAAGCCATGTACTCGCAGTCGGTGGACTACGCGCTGCACGGCACCGGCGCGGAAACATTTGAAGCGATCGATATGTTGCGAAAGATCGATACGACGAAATATCCCCCTGACAACGGCGCGGATTATCCGAAGAGCGCCGTGGGCCAGCGGTTGCAACAGATCGGCGTGATGATCAAAGCGAATATGGGCGTGGAAGTGTTATTCCTGGATTGCGGCGGCTGGGACAACCACGTGAATGAAGGCGGCGCGCAAGGACAGTTGGCGAATTTACTGAAGGACTTAGGGCAATCGCTTGCGGCATTTCATCAGGACATGGGTGACCGGATGGCGGATGTTGTAGTGGTCACCATGAGCGAATTCGGACGCACCGCAAAAGAGAATGGAAACCGCGGAACCGATCACGGGCATGCGAACTGTATGTTCGTGATGGGCGGCGATGTGCAGGGTGGGCGAGTGTATGGAAAATGGCCGGGATTAAACGACCATCAATTGAACGACGGGCGCGATTTGGCGCTAACGACGGACTTTCGTTCAGTGGTTGGAGAAATTTTGGCGAAGCATTTGAGCGTGAAGGATTTGACGCCGGTATTTCCGGGGTTTGAGAATAATCCCAGAAAGTTTGTGGGATTGGTGCGGGCATAGAAAGGTCGAGAGATACGCGCACGCACTTTTGTTTTGGCTTGGCTCTATGATTGTAAAACCGGCGGCTAGCCACCGCACTCCAAATTACAATTCGCGAATCCAGATGTTGCGGTAGCGCACGGGATTGCCGTGGTCCTGCAGGGCCAACGGGGCTTTATCTGGGCCAGGCACGTACGTGGGAATATCACCGATGGCGGTCCGCCCCCTGATTTCCACGTTGTCTTGCACGAGAACGCCATTCTGGAAAACGGTGACGCGCGCCGGCTTAAGCAATTTGCCCGATGTGTCGAAGTGCGGAGCTTGGAAGACAATGTCGTAAGACTGCCACTGGCCCGGCGGCCGCGATGCGTTCACCAGCGGTGGATATTGGCCATAGACAGCGGCGGCCTGGCCGTCGGCGTAAGTTTTGTTCTCGTAAGAATCGAGGACTTGAATTTCGTAAAGTCCCATTAGGAAAACGCCGCTGTTGCCGCGCTCTTGGCTTTCCCCTTTTGGCGGAACCGGCTCATAAAACTCCAGGTGCAGTTGGCAATCGCCGAATGGTTTTTTTGTGTGGATGTAGCCGGTCTTAGCCACAACTTCAGCGTAGCCGTTTTCCACTTTCCATTTCGCGGGGCCATTGTCCTGACCAAGCCATTGCGAAAGATCTTTTCCGTCGAACAGGATGATCGCGTCGGAGGGAGCTTTGCCCGGAGAATCCGGAGTGCTGGAGGTTCCCGGAGTGATGACCGTGGGTACGGGACGATTAAGATCGTGGATTTTCCATGTGGTGGTGCCAGTCTGCGCATGGGCGCTGCTGGCGCAAATCATAAAAAACAGGCAGCTTGTGACAACAAAGAAGATTCTTTTCATGATCTGCATTCTAGCACTTTGATGAACTGCAAAAAAAGCAGGCGCCCTGCATTAGGGCGCCTGTGGGAAGAAATAGCGGTGCCTCGCGTTCGTCGTTATTCCGCTTGGGCGCCTCTGATGCGCATGCCATAGAAGGAACGGTAGACGAAAATGAAAGAAATGGCGAAGAAGACGACGGCAAGAAGGTGCGAAAGGCCTCCGCCAGTGTCCGAGGTGAGTTTCACGGCGAGCTCCACGGCGAGAAGGCCGAAGAGCGTGGTGAACTTGATAACCGGATTGAGCGCCACGGAGGACGTGTCCTTGAAAGGATCTCCGACGGTGTCCCCTATGACGGTGGCATCGTGTAGCGGAGTGCCCTTCTGCTTGAGTTCGACTTCGACGATTTTCTTGGCGTTGTCCCATGCGCCGCCGGCATTGGCCATGAAAATCGCTTGATACAGGCCGAAAATGGCGATGGAGAAGAGATAGCCGATGAAGAAGAAGGGCTCGACGAAAGCGAAGGCAAGCGTGGCGAAGAAAACGGCGATGAAAATGTTCAGCATGCCCTTCTGCGCGTACTTCGTGCAGATGGCGACCACTTTCTTGGAGTCCGAAACGCTGGCCTTCTCACTGCCTTCCAGGTTGATGTGCGCCTTGATAAATTCAACAGCGCGATAGGCGCCCGTGGTGACTGCCTGTGTGGAAGCGCCGGTGAACCAGTAAATCATGGCGCCGCCGGTGATCAAGCCGAGCACGAATGGTGCGTGCAGAAGTGAAAGGTTGTTGACGCCGGAAGTTAGGCCGTTAGTGAGCGCCATGATGATAGAAAAGATCATCGTGGTAGCGCCGACGACGGCAGTTCCGATCAGCACGGGTTTCGCCGTGGCTTTGAACGTGTTGCCGGCGCCGTCGTTGGCCTCGAGAAGATACTTGGCGCGTTCGAAGTCCACATCGATGTTGTAGTCCTTCTTCAGTTCTTGAGCGATGTTAGGGATATGCTCGATCAGTGACAGTTCGTAAACCGATTGCGCGTTATCCGTCACCGGACCGTAAGAATCGACAGCGATCGTAACGGGACCCATGCCGAGAAAACCAAAGGCGACGAGACCGAAAGCAAACACGGGAGCGGCGACCATGAGCTCGCTCAAGCCGAGCCGGCTCATCATATATCCGGCGGACATAAGACCGACCATCGCGAGGCCCAGGTAATAAGCTGAGAAGTTCCCTGCAACGAAGCCAGAGAGGATCCCAAGCGACGCGCCACCTTCCTGCGCGGAAGCGACAACTTCCTTGACGTGGCGCGATTCGGTGGAAGTAAAGACCTTCACCAGTTCAGGAATCACCGCGCCCGCAAGCGTGCCGCAGGAGATGATCGTGGCAAGCTTCCACCACTGCGTGCTGTCACCACCGAGAACGGGAATGATCAGCACGGAAACAACATACGTGAGCGCGATGGAAACCAGCGAGGTGATCCAGACCAGCCATGTCAGTGGGGTCTCGAAATTCATTTCCTTGGCAGTGCCGAAGCGAGCTTTTTGAATGGCGCTGTTAATGAAGTATGCGATGGCGCTGGCGACCAGCATGATGATGCGCATCACGAAAATCCAGACGAGCAGTTGAACCTGAACGGTAGGACTCTTGACGGCCAAAAGAATAAATGTGATGAGCGCGACGCCCGTAACACCATAGGTTTCGAAGCCATCGGCGGTGGGACCAACGGAATCTCCGGCATTGTCACCGGTGCAGTCGGCAATAACGCCCGGGTTGCGCGCATCGTCTTCCTTAATCTTGAAGACGATCTTCATCAGGTCAGAGCCGATGTCGGCAATTTTGGTGAAAATGCCGCCGGCGATGCGCAGCGCGGCCGCGCCAAGAGATTCGCCGATAGCAAAGCCGATAAAGCAGGCTCCCGCGTAGTCACCTGGGATGAACAGAAGGATGATGAGCATCATCAGGAGTTCGACGCTGATTAGCATCATGCCGACGCTCATACCCGCCTCTAGTGGAATCTTGTTGATGGGATACGGAATGCCACGAAGGCCGGCGAATGCGGTACGGGAATTGGCGAATGTGTTCACGCGAATGCCGAACCAGGCCACGCTGTAGCTGCCGCCCATGCCGATCAAGCTGAAGATCAAGATAACGGGGAGAGTGACGAAAACAGACTTGCCGGAAACCGGGGAAAGCACGCCGAAATAGAGAACAATGACGATGGCGATGAAAACCCAGAGAAGGAGAAGAAATTTGCCCTGCGTAACGAGGTAGGTCTTGCAGGTCTCATAGATAAGCTCGGAAATCTCTCGCATCGAGCGATGCACAGGCATGTTCTTGAGGCGGGTGAAAATGGTCATGCCGAACAGCAGGCCCAGAATACAGATACCGATACCGAACAAAAGAAGCTTATGTCCATCAATGCCGAGAAAAGAGACCGACGAGAGGTCCGGCAGCTTAAGGTTTGCTTCGCCTCCCACTTCAGGGGCGGAACCGGCAAACAGACCTGCCGCTGAAAGAAGCGTGAGCGCAAGACCTGTAGAAAGGCGGCTAGACAGGCTTCTGACTTTCCGCCAGGCAGGGACTATCGAGATGAGCATGGAAAATCCTCCAGAACGTTGACCAATCGATTTGTGGGGCAGAGCGTCCGGGTGGATTGCCCGTTGAGGCCCCAAACTGCATTTCGAGCACACACGAATGGCTCAACGGCGAGCGGAGTCCATTGAACCTGCAACATCGTTATCCACAAACAACCGGGAGCGTCTCGCTTGCAAGGGCAAGAGTCCCACAGTTCTGAACGGGACAGGAATCCATCGCATCGCCCGCGATTTTTCCTCTGACCCCTAGGAGGGGGCAAGTCTACCCCGACAATACCCTGTGTCGCAGGGGGAGCGGATGGATAACTGTGATTTATAACATTTCGCTGACGGCGGGGTCAAACCCATTTGGGCCGGAAAAACGGAAAAAGCGGATGTGTCAGAATGAAACGGGAGCTTGATGAAACGGCAGCTATGGGTGCGCGGAGTGTGCCAGTGACGCGGGAGGACCAGAGGAAGGACTTTCTTTGGGCGCCGTCAAATGAACGTCGCCGTCGACGAAGGCGATGAATGTGGAATCCTTGAGCGCCTCGGTGTCTTTTCAAGCGTAGAGCGGGACAACGGCCTCCGCAGAGTTGTTGGAAGAGCTTTGGAATTGCTGGTAACAGCGCACGGGAGCGATTTCGCCGTTGAGCAGCCGGATGGTTGTGATGTTGAACGCGAGCTTGCCGCCGTGGCCGAAATGTTTTTTGGGTTCGACGTCCACGATACCGTGACTTTCGAGCCTTTTCTGATGATCGGGATGCCCTGAATCAAAATGTCATCGAGGGTTCGAACTCGACGGGATCGTTGACCTGGGCGGTGTTGGAGGAATGGATTTCGTCAACTTCAAGTGAATAGTCGCGTCGTTCAACAGAATGAACGGTGGGACGGTGGGATTGGCAGCGGTAGCGGGCGCTTCGCGAGGAGTTTCGTCGTAGTACATCCGTTCACGGGCAGGCGGCCCCGACGGCGCCGGCGTGGCGGGCCCGATCTGGTCCGTGAGCATGATGACCTTGCCCAAAGGGAACAAAACCGGTTTCACACTTGGCGGTTCGGACGGCAAAGAAACTGTCAAAGACCGGTCATTGCGGGGGCAGTCGATACGCCCTGTATTTTGAGCACGAGCGGACAGAGGAAGGAGAAGACAAGCGGCGAAAGTGGACCACAACGCGAAGCGTTTCATAAACCATCTGAGGGAGGAGTTGCGACTGCACTTCTTATCCAAACGCAAAGAGGCGCAGGTGACAAGAATCTATAGGCTAGTACTGTATATAAAAAGATATGCCGCGCAGGCCCGAAGTGCCTTCCCCTCAATGAGCGTCTCTGCCCGACTCTGTCACATAACCCTCGATGCCGAGAATCACCCTTCGGTTCATGTTCCTAACGAGCGGTATTCTCTACCATGATTAAACGCCGAGGAGAATCGAAGTGCACTACTATTTGATAGGGTCTACCGGCGCACCGTACGCGCAGGTCGCCGAGGCCGGTCTCTCTACACGTTAAAGTCTCTTCCTGCGTGATCGCGTTCCACTCAACGCACTTTGTGATCACGGTGTCCTTGACTCGCTTCCAGACCACGGGCGCAAGCCCAATGGCGGCGTCCCGATTCAGCCGTTGTTCATGGGTCAAGCCGTCTTCGGAGAGTCTGGCCGCAAGGTACTCCTGTGCAGCACGTTTAGTGCTCTCGTCAATCATAGGGTGTGGGGCTCCAATACTTATTTTATACAACACAGGGCAAGAGAGTTAAGGGACGATTGCTGAATCAGCGTCTATTTGATTCACGGCCCTCAAACGCTTGAATTGAGGAGGTTATCAACGCTTCTGTCAAAAAGCGGTGAAGAAAGGGAAGAAATATGATGATAGACACTGCGGGCAATCACACGAAGAACAGGAACGGATCTATTGCGAGAAATGGTCTGTGGGGAAGAGCTAGTGATAGTATGAAGGGCTACAGAGTACTTGCTTCGAACTGCCGGACCAGGTGAACAATAAAATGAAGAAGGAAACGGAAGTGCTGGCGCAGTCGAATAATAGCCGTGCATTACGGTACGACTGGATGAAGAGCGAAGTGCAGGCGATTTATGAGACGCCGCTTCCGGAACTGGTGTACCGGGCGCAGACGGTGCATCGGGAGTTCCATAAACCGGATCGCGTGCAGACGTGCCAACTCATTTCCATCAAAACGGGCGGGTGTCCGGAGGACTGCGCGTATTGTCCGCAAAGCGCGCACTCTGAGGCGGACGTGGAGCGGCAAGGACTCCTCGATCCGGAGCATGTGGTGAGCGTGGCGCAGGAAGCTGTGAGCCGGGGTGTCACGCGCATGTGTATGGGCGCGGCGTGGCGTGAGGCTCCGCAAGGCAAGGAATTCGAAAAAGTGCTGGAAATGGTGCGAGGAGTGTCCGCACTAGGCATGGAAGTGTGCTGCACGCTGGGAATGTTGACGGACGCGCAGGCGGTGCGACTGAAGGAAGCGGGATTGACGGCGTACAACCACAACCTGGATACGTCGCCGGAATTTTATGGGTCGATCATCACGACGCGAGTGTATGAGGAACGGTTGAGAACATTGGCGTCGGTGCGCCGCGCAGGGATCACCGTGTGCTGCGGAGGAATTCTGGGGATGGGAGAAAAGGCGAGCGACCGAGTTGGTTTACTCTACCAGCTGGCCACGTTGCAGCCACATCCCGAGAGCGTTCCAATCAATATGCTGGTGAGAGTGGAAGGAACGCCATTGGCGTCGATGCCCGCGCTCGATCCGCTGGAAATGGTGCGAGCGATTGCCACGGCGCGCATCCTGATGCCCGGTTCGCGTGTGCGTTTGGCCGCCGGGCGGAAGCAATTGTCGCCAGAGGCGGTAACGCTGTGCTTTTTGGCGGGTGCGAATTCGATTTTCGTCGGCGAAAAATTGTTGACCACACCAAATCCAGGCTCCGATGAAGATGAACAGTTGTTGCAGAGCCTGGGAATGAAGCCACTGGAATCTCATGCCGGATGACGTCATATCTTCGTGGAAGGCAACGCTCGGAGACGGGCTGCGAGCGCTGGAGCACCAGCATCAGCGGCGGCGCCTTGCGGAAATCCGAGGCGTGGATTTTTGTTCGAATGATTATTTGGGGCTAGCCGAGCATCCATTGTTGCGAGAAGCGGTACTGCGAGCGGTGGAAAACTCCACGAGAGTGGGTGGAACCGCTTCGCGGTTGCTGTCCGGCCATACGGAAGAGTGGCGGAAACTGGAAGACGAGTTCGCGAAATTTGCCGGAACCGAGGCAGCGCTATTTTTCGGCAGTGGCTACGCGGCAAATATGGGATTGGTGTCGTCGCTGGTCGGCACGGATGACGTTGTGTATTCGGACGTGTTGAATCACGCAAGTCTCATTGATGGAATGCGCTTGTCGGGAGCCCGGAAAATCATCTATCCTCACCTCGACCTCAGCGCATTGGAAGATGAACTACGCCGGGAAACCGGCGCGCCATGGCGGAGAATCATCATAACGGAAAGCGTATTTAGCATGAATGGGGATGTCGCTCCATTGAAGGAGATGGCAGCTCTGGCGGAGAAGTATGGCGCGGCGATGATTGTGGACGAGGCGCACGCAACGGGAGTGCAGGGGAAGAGCGGGCGTGGCGTGTCAGCCGAAGCGGGGATCTTGCCGCAGGTTTTGGCGACGATTCACACGTGCGGAAAGGCCCTGGGTTCGGCGGGAGCATTTGTATGCGGACCGGCGGTGATTAAAGATCACCTGATCAACCACGCGCGCACATTTATTTTCAGCACGGCGCTGCCGCCGTACTTCGCGGAACAAATTGCAGCGGCATTAAAGCTGGCGGTAGGCATGGACGCGGAGCGGCAAACACTTCTGAAACGGGCCAGCGGATTGAATGCTGCCCTTCGCAAGGCGGGGTTCAAGACGGCTGGAAGCGCCAGCCAGATTGTGCCGGTGGTATTGGGAAGCAACGAAGATACCCTGCAGGCAGCGGAGCTGTTGCAGCAAGCGAGCTTTGCCGTAAGAGCGATTCGGCCGCCGACAGTGCCGACAGGGAAGTCGCGGTTGCGGCTTTCCCTTACGACTCGAATTGCGGAAGAAGAGTTGAAGCGACTGGTGCAGTGCCTGGTGGATTGGCGCGAAGGGAAAACGACGGGAATGACAGCGAGATACGCATGAGAAGCCATTTCTTTATAACCGGGACGGATACGGGCGTCGGGAAGACCACATTGGCGGCACTGCTCTGCGCAGCGCTGGATGCGGTGTATTGGAAGCCGATCCAGACAGGGACGCTGGAAGGCTCTGACCGGGTAACGGTGATGCGCCTGGCGGGAATCGGGACGGATCGCACGCTGGAAGAGGTCTACAAATTTGTGCCGCCGGTTTCACCGGATTTGGCGGCGCGGTGGGCGGGCGTGGACATCGATTTGAACCGTATTAATCCGCCGACGAGCTTGTTGAACGATTGGTTGATCGTGGAGGGCGCCGGCGGAGTTCTGGTGCCAATCAACGGGAAGCAGTTTATGTTGGACATGATGGTGAAGTTCAAGCTGCCGGTGATTTTGGCGGCGCGCAGTGGCGTAGGCACGATCAATCACACGTTGTTGACGCTGGCGGCATTGCACGCGGCGGAGTTGCCCGTGCATGGCGTGGTGCTGATCGGCGATCAAAACCGCGAAAACCGCGAGACCATCGAGAAATTCGGCCATGTCCGGGTCATCGGCGAAATTCCCAAGCTTCCGAATTTGCACCGCACCGCTTTGATGCAGGTCTTCCTGAACCACTTCGACCGATCCGCTTTTGCACAATGAAGTCTTCGCTGCAGATTTGGCATCCGTTTACAAATGGCGCGCTCGATCCCGCACCCTTGCTCGTTCGTCAGGCCGAGGGTGTATATCTCCATTTGGCGGACGGACGGAAAATTATTGACGCGATTTCGTCATGGTGGGTAAATCTGCATGGCCACGCAAATCCCCGCATCACCTCGGCGATTGCTGAGCAGGGAAAAAAACTTGAGCACGTGATCCTGGCCGGCTTTACGCATGAGGCGGCGGAGGAATTGGCGATGCGGCTCAGTAACTGGCTGCCGGGCGAATTAACGCATATGTTTTTCTCGGACGATGGCTCGACGGCCGTGGAAGTGGCGCTGAAGCTGGCGGTTCAGCATTTTGGGAATTTGTCGCGCCCGGAAAAAACGGAAATTGTGGCGCTAGCGCACGGGTATCACGGAGACACAGCGGGGGCGATGTCCGTGAGCGACGAATCGCCGTTCACGCAACCGTTCCAATCGATGCGCTATCCGGTACATCGCGTCCATTCGGCGTATTGCTATCGATGCCCGGTGGGCCTGCAGCGGGCGAGTTGCCATATTGAGTGCGTGGAGCAACTGCAAAGGTTGCTGGAAGCCAGGAGCGAGCGGATCGCAGCGGTAATTGTAGAACCATTGCTTCAAGGCGCTGGCGGCATGATCGTGCATCCGGTGGAGTTTCTGCAGAAGGTGCGTGCGGTTTGCACTAAACATGATGTGTTGCTGATCGCGGACGAAGTGCTGACAGGGTTCGGGCGCACGGGGAAAATGTTTGCCTGCGATTCGGCAAATGTTGTCCCGGATTTGATGTGTGTGTCGAAGGGAATCACCGGCGGATTCTTGGCGATGGGCGTGACGCTGTGCACGGACCGGGTAGAATCGGCGTTTCACAGCGAAAACCGGATGCACACTTTTTATCACGGGCACTCGTACACGGGGAATGCGCTGGCTTGCGCGGCGGCGAATGAAAACCTGCGGATTTTTGAGGATGAACCGGTGTTTGACCGCATCGCCGCCATCGCGAAGATTCACGGAGAGCGCTTGGGCGATTTGCGCGGGATGCACCAAGTGGGGGATGTGCGGCAGATTGGCGCGATCGGCGCGATGGAATTTGTGACGGACGATGCGGGATATCTTTCGGCGTTGCGGCCAAAATTGTACAGGTTTTTTCTCGAGCGGGGCGTGTTGCTGCGGCCGTTGGGAAACGTCGTGTACGTAATGCCGCCCTATGTAATCGAACCGGACGAACTTCACCACGTGTACGATGTGATCGTGGAGGCGATCGAGACGCTTCTGTAGTATCGCGGACGCCGGCCTGCGCCTGAATTGGATTTGACGGAGGATTTCTCATTGACAGGAAAGTTGAGCGGTTGGCGGCAGAAGGTCGTGATGTTTGCCGGGGCTCTTGGCGCGCCCGGATTGTTCCTGATTTCATTCCTTGACTCTTCGATATTGACATTTCCTGTGATCAACGACCTGCTGTTGATTGAGCTCTGCATACAGAAACCATTGCGTATGCCTCTGTATGCCGCTATGGCGATGATCGGTTCCGTGCTGGGATGCGTGCTGTTGTACTTCATCGCGAAAAAGGGCGGGGAAGCATTTTTTCATAGGAAGGCGGGCGAGCGCGGGCACACAATCCGCCATTGGGTGCAGAAGAATGGATTCGGAGGAATGCTGGCTGCGGCGTTGCTGCCTCCGCCGACGCCGTTTAAGATTTTTGTGTTTGCCGCCGGCGTATTTGAGGTGCCGCTGAGCAGTTTTACTTCGGCAATCGCGCTGGCACGGGCGATTCGTTACTTCGGAATTGGGTATCTGGCGACTCGCTATGGGGAACAGGCGATGCCCTTTATCGCGCAGCATAAGATTCAAGTGGCGTTCGGTGTTGTAGTGTTTGTGGGCGTGAGTTACGGATTGTCGCGATTGATTTTGAGGGACAAGGCGAGAGCCGGAAGCGCGGCATAGGTCTGGCCGTTAGCGGATGTGGATTTCGCTGGACCAGACCAGGGTCTGGCTGGAAACGTGAAAATTGGAATCGACTTGGATCAGGGCGGCAACGCGGTGGCGGGTTTCGTCTTCGGCGAGATCGCGCAGGGAGCGAATGACCACCTCATAGCCGGTCTGCGTTTTGGCGACGACCGCGCGGGGAAACGGAACAGCGCGGATGAATTCTTGCGCCGCATGAGTGTTTTGGGCGGCGGTCAGTTCGGGAGACGGCTCTGGTTTATAGAGGCATTCAGCGCTTTCCGGATCAAATGTTCTTCCGGGACCGGCTGGAACTTCCGCCTGGCATAGAAGCGAAGTCGTCTCCACCACGCCGTGCCAGGTGAACAGCGAAAGTGCGTCCGGAAAAGCGTCGGCTACGCGAGCCGATTCGCCGTGATAGGAGTGGGGTTCGAGCGCGGCGATGCTGCCAGAGTGAAGAAGGCCGCGCGCACCGACGTAGGCAACGACGACGAGCAGCGCGACGATTGCGCCATTGCGTCCGCGAGGCGATTTGCTTTTAGCGCCAATTTCAGAAGTGACTAGTCGAAGAATCTCCGGCACCAAAATTCCAGCGATGAAGATTGCGAGAATCCACGGATCGATGGGCGGAAGCCAATCCATGGCATAGCGAGTTGGGCGAAAAGGCCACAGAAGCGCGACACCTTCGGACTGGAAAAGATCCAGAACAAGGTGAACGGCCGCGGCAAAAGCGAGAGGCGCCAGAAGCGAAGTGATTGCTTCGGGTTGTTTCCTGCTGAGATAACGGACGAAAACAGCGGTCAGGAGAACGATGACGAGCGTGCCGATCAGGGAGTGGGTGTAAGTGCGACGCGCTGCGAAATAAGCTGCAGGGCCGAAGAATGCGCTGATCAGATCGACATCCGCAATCGTTCCGGCGAAAACAATGCCGGCCAAAACGGGCCAGCGACGACGAGGAAAAAATCCGCGCGCAAGGACGTAGGATGCAAGGGCGTGTGTGGCGATGTCCACGAATAGAAACTATCTCACAAATGGTGTGGCTTATGGTTTAACGGCGCGGCTGCCGTTGGACGCCGCGGAATCGCGAGGAACCAGCAGTTTCAGCGCGCGCGGAACGATTGAGAACTCCACGGGAAGACGCGTCAGCGGCTCGCCATCGACTTGCGCGTAGACCGGGTTGGCATCGAGTGGTTCACAGATGAGGGATTCGGCCTTCCAGAAGTGCACGTCTTCTTCTTTTCGGAGATTGCCCATCCACAAAGTAGGGATGTAACTGAGATAGCGAAGCCCACTCTGTGTGGTGAGCGCCATCACTTCGAAACAATCTTCGAATAAATCGGCCTGGTCGGTAATTTTGAAAGGTCCGCCATAATTTTTTGTGCGGCCCACGATGACCAGCGTGGCTTCGAGTTGCCGATCCCCTGCGCGTACGCGGAAGCGCGGAAACGTGTAGCGCAAGACTTCGCGGGCGCCTTGCCACCAGTAGGCGAGGATGCCAACGCGGGCCTTCAGGCCGAGGTCGACAGAATAAACAATCATGCCGTCGGGGCCGGCGCCGGAAACGGAGAGGAAAAAACGTTTGCGTTCGGGTTGCTCGAGTGGCGTGGCAAGTCCCAGCGCAATTTCGCGAACGTCGCCATGAACGAGACGCCGGGCGGCACGGGGAATATCCCAGGGAAGATCGAGTTCTTTGGCAAGAATGTTGGCGGTGCCACCGGGGAGAAGTGCGAGAGGAACGCGGTCTCCATTCGAGGATTGCGCCAGGCCGTTCACGACTTCGTTAAGGGTACCATCGCCGCCGCAAGCAATCACGAGTTGACGGTGGTCGCGAACGGCTTGCTGAGCAATTTCGGTGGCATGGCCGGGCCTGGTCGTCTCGGCGAGATCGGCGTGAATTCCGCTGGACGCGAGGATCTGGCGCGCCTGATCAATAAGTTTGCGCCGGCCATTGCCGCCGTTACCAGCGTTAGGGTTATGAATCAGCAGGGCGTTTTGGATGAGCGCGTCCATAAATTTTGAGCTGTGGCCAAAGGTTCATTGTAACTGAAAAAGATCGCGGCACGTGAAACGCAAATAAAGGTAAATTGCGCGGTGTGGCAGGCTAAGCGATTGTCCACTGCCAACGATCAGAAACGAATCGGTGTGTTATGTTAACGACTGCTCATGAAGCGCGGAGTTAGTGGGAAAAGACCGGAGCGTGCTTCAGGCGGGGTCATGTCTAACGGCTTGCGTGCGACAACTTCCACGTCGCATCGATTTCTTTGGCTGCCACTTCGGGCAGTTCTATCCCTCTGTTTTGTTCTCGTAGCGGCCGCCGCGGGTTCTGGGAGTCATGCTGCCGCAAAGGGAACCGCTTTTGTGTTCCGCCAGGAAACTGAGCAGAGCCAACGAAAGGCGGAGCCGCAACCATACCTGGAACAGCCCCTGAAAAAACTCGTAAAGCAAATCCCTGAGTTGAAGGGGATTCGTGCCGCTGAGGATCAGCAAGACTTACCGATGATCCTGAAAAAGACCGGCGACGAGGTGGACGAGTTTTTCAACAATGCGATCGATCTTGTGGCGAACGAGGAGATTCAGCAGCAGAGGCTTGGCAGCTTCGGCGTTGCCGTCGCAGGTGAGACTGTGCGAGACAATTATTTGATCCTGCGCCAAGGCAATGGTACGCGAGCCGACTTCGACGAATTTCGCACGGACGAAAACGGAAACCGGCTGGAACAGCTGGGAATACACCGGGGGTTTCTGGTTACGTCCGGATTCGCATTGATCTGCGCTCATTTGTCGACGGCGTTCCAGCAGGATTCGACGTTCCGGGTTCTCGGCGAGGAAAAGGTTGGCGCGCGAGAAACATACGTGGTGGCATTCGCGCAGCGTTCCAGTAACGCGAATCTGGTGGTAACCATGGCGGGGCCGAGCGGGGACGTTGTGCACATGCTGACGCAGGGAATTGCCTGGGTGGATAAGGAAAATTTCCATGTAGTTCGGATGCGCACCGATTTGCTGGCGCCACATCCGGAAATCGGGCTGCAAGCGCAGACTACCAAAGTGAATTTTGATGAAGTGCAGTTTGTGGATATTGCCACGCCCTTATGGCTTCCACGCGATGTAAGCGTGGACGTTAAACTGGGTAAATATGTGGACCGGCCCTTCCCGCTGGAGTTCCGGAACGTGCACCACTATACGGATTACCGGCGCTACCGCGTGTCTACGAGGGTCGTGGCTCCCAATTAGCCCACTAAGCAATGAGCCGGGACTGCGGAGTGATAACCCGCTTAGCCCCGGGGGTCGCCTATAA
>Ga0210385_10001000_pt1 | contig 17987 bp, 13 predicted proteins | sample IncBWH26OmetaG_FD_160107 | JGI IMG/M metagenome (GOLD analysis project Ga0210385, IMG submission 160107) | Forest soil microbial communities from Barre Woods Harvard Forest LTER site, Petersham, Massachusetts, United States - Inc-BW-H-26-O ...
AAGTGCTCGCGCGACTCGCGTGAGTCTGTAACCCACGTTACAGTTGATTTACGTCGACACGTTCCACTTGGTGGTCCGCAAAGTAAAGGGCCCCTTCTTCGAGTCTGCGGCGCACGGACGGGGGGGTACGTCCGGAAGCACTGCGCAGCACTGCGAACGCGAGACGTTGAAGAAGGGGCCGCAAGAGTGAAGCGCCGTGGGCGCTGCCGCCAATCGGCGCGATACACTTTTTTGATTCGGCGGCCACTGAGAACTCATATTGAGGCGGCGCACTCGCCCGAACTGGATTGCCGCAGGTGTCGATTTAAGAATTCGTTTGTGCGCCCATTTGCGAGCGCTGCAGCGGCTGCGTTGTAGTGCGCTCCGTTGTGCCGAGAGAATGCGTGACACTGGCCCGGGTAGCTAAACACCGTCGCATTGGGCTTTCTTGCTAAGGCCGTCTTGATTTGGGCTTGTGCAGCCTTGGAAATGAACTCGTCCTCCTCACCCAGGTGCATCAGCAGCGGCGCGTGCAGGCCGTCGGTTTCGTTCAGGTACTTCTCCGTGTCAGCGCCATGATAGGCAACCGCAGCGTCGAAGACGGCGTAGCGCACGGCCGCCAAGAACGTCATGAGCGCCCCGAGACAGTAGCCCAGGACGGCAACGCTTCCCGTGCACTCGGGGAGCTTCGTAACTGCTTCGGCTGTGTCTCTGACATCCTCAGCTCCGGCGTCGCGGTCATACGCTTGATAGAGACGAAGGCCGTGCTGCCAGTCGGCGTCCGAATTTACGTTGAGGCCCACGCCCGGTTCTTGCCGCCAGTAGAGGTCCGGCGCGACAGCGAGGAAACCTTGCTCGGCCAATTCATCACAGTGCTCACGAATATCCGCGTTCACGCCGAACAACTCTTGTAGAACGACGATCCCAGGAGCCGGAATTCGCCCGGGCTTTGCGACGTAAGCGCTAAACGCGCCTCTTATGGTGATTTGGTCTCTCATTTTCACTCTCCCGGAGGCGGACATACCCACAGAGGTGTGCAGCAAACCCCGCTGGGAACCCCGCGGGTCATTCAGGCATTGATCTGTGCTGACGTGGCAGCCTCTTCAATGAGCTTCGCGGTCTCGGCCGGATACGACATATAGGCCACATGGCTGGCGTTCACTTCGACGGTCTTGGCGCGGGCGCGCTTTGCCATCATTCGTTCCTGCTCCGGATTGATGGATCGGTCTTGCGCGGCGACCATGTACCAGGTGGGCTTAGTCCTCCAAGCGGGTTTCCTAACCTTGTGAGTGAACGCGTCGGTCGAGATCGGCACCTGAGAGATTGCCATAAACCACGCTTTCTCTGGCGGCACGTCGGCCGCGAAGTCAGCGGCGAACTGCTCCTCGATGATCCACCAGTTCCCGTCGCTGTCCGGCTTGAATGCTTTGGATGCTTGCGGAACCGCCTGTTCGATCGATGCACAGCTTTCGCCTTCATCGAGTGCAAATGCAGCGATATAGACCAGCGCGGCGACCTTCGGGTGGTTGCCGGCTTCGGTGATGATGGACCCACCGTAGCTGTGGCCGACCAGAACGACTGGACCGTCCATCGCGTCGATAGCTGCCTTCGTGTACTTCTGGTCGTCGGCGTACGACGTTTCGGGAGGCTGCGCCACCGAGACCTTGTATCCATCCTTCTTTAGGATCTTTGCGACGGCTTCCCAGCCCGAGCCATCGGCAAAGGCCCCATGCACGAGAAGCACGTTCTTAATATGCGGTTTCACGACGATTCTCCTTTTCAGTTGAGACTCACTCGGAAAAGTGGTTTGCGACGCCGAACTCTTCAGCAGGAAACGGGTCGACTCCTGCGTAGGACGTACAAACGTAAGGATCGATTGCCTGCTAGTTGGCGTGTCCGGACGTGGCAGCCTCTTCGATGAGCTTGACGCTCTCCTTAGGATGCGACATGTACGCCACATGGCTCGCATTCACTTCGACCGTCTTCGCATGGGCGCGCTTCGCCATCATCCGCTCCTGGATCGGATTGATTGATCGGTCTTGTGAGGCCACCATGTACCAGGTCGGCTTGGTCTTCCAGGCGGGATTGGTGACCTTATGCGTAAAGGCGTCAGTGGAGATCGGCACCTGCGCGATGGCCATGAAGTGGGCCACGGCCGGCGGGATGTCCGCTGCAAAGTCGGCCGCGAAGTGTTCCTGCTCTATCCACCAGTTGCCGTTGTTGTCCGGCTTAAATGCCTTTGAGCCTTGCGGTACCGCCTGTTCAATCGACGCACAGCTCTCGCCTTCATCGAGCGCGAATGCGGCTATGTAAACAAGCGCGGTAACTTTTGGATGATTGCCGGCCTCGGTGATAACTGACCCACCATAACTGTGTCCGACGAGGACCACGGGCCCGTCCATGGCGTCGAGAGCGGCCTTTGCGTACTTTTGGTCTTCGGCGTAGGAAGTCTCGGGCTCCTGCAACACCGATACCGTGTATCCATCCTTCTCGAGAAGTTTCGCGACTGCATCCCAGCCAGATCCGTCAGCAAATGCTCCATGCACCAGGAGGACGTTGTGTATACCAACCGGCGCCGCGTCAACCTTTTGGGGGCTTCCAAGTAGCAGACTGGTGGCGATCACCGCGGCTGTACGGGCGATCGTGCTGCAAAACTCGTTCATGGCGCTTTTTCCTTCCTAACCAGTTGGCATTTACAAGTTTTGAGTACGACTTCGAAGTCTCGCGTCGGTTACGTGCCGAGCAATAAGGGTTCGCGACCGACCTGCCGCAAACGCTGTGCAGGCGCCGTCCCAATCCGATGCGACTTAGCGGAGCAGTGCCGCCGCGAACCGCACTGGACTTACAATCAACGTAGGCTTGTTTTCGTCGCGGCTATTGGAGAATTTGGCCGAATTTTGTTTTTTTGCTCGTTGAGCCACCGTCTTGGCGAGGTCCCGGCGAGCCGACCAAACGTTTTGCTAAAGGCCGCCTGGTCGCAAAATCCTGATTGGAGTGCGATTTCAGCGAGTGAATTCGACGTAGTCTTGAGGAGAAATTGTGCATATTCGATTCGACGGTGAATCACATATCGATGCACGGACACCCCGAACGACTGCTTAAATGCGCGGCAAAAATGGCTGATCGAAAGCCCGCACTCATTCGCGAGAGTGGGTAACCGGAGGTCTCCATGCAATTCGGCGTGGACTATTTCTGTCACACGGCGCTTCTGCCATGCCGCCAGGCCTCCCACGCGTTCCGGCAATAGCGCGACGCTGCCGTAAGTGGTTGCGACATGGCTGCAGAACATCTGGACGAAGAAGTCGAATGTCAATGTGGAGATTCGAACATTGTTTCCGAGCCACGGGACCATAAACGTCGCGAACCCAAACAAAATCTCATCTCTTCTACCTTCCGTGTACAGCAAAGAGCCTACCGGCCTTGAGTCGCAGTCAGCCGTAAAGGCGTCGAGCGTCGCCCGTGGCAGATTGAAATGCACGCTATCAAACGCGCTTGGGCGCACGGCCCTCGGATCTGCCTCAAGGTCGTAGATTCCGACCCCACCTTCATCCCAGTGCTGGGTTCGGGTAAATTTGCCGTCGTACCACATCCCCCAGCCGTTGCATGATGGTTTTCTCAAATGCACCGAGATCGTGAAGGCTCGCTCTGGTAGAAGTGGCCCGATCCGATCTGGCTGACCAAAGGGAACGGTTAACCTAGTCACTGCCATCTGCGGTCGAAATTTCGAATCCAAGAGCAGCGACGGAGCTTTCCGCAGTCGGAAGCGTCGACCAAAATCATCACCGACGTTCAATATTTGGATGGCTGGATGAGTCGGCATCGTCGCGTCCTCTTTTCGACTCCCGATGGAGGAGCCAGGCAGTGCATTGGCGAGGTGCAAAACACTTGCAGGCCGGTCGGCTACTGCCGATGGTAACCCGGCACGCGCGCACACGCACGGACCGTCGTTGTTGTATCTTCTCACCGCGTTTGCTCATTTTGGTCGGAAACAGCTTTCCCGACGAACAACCCTTATCTGCGCGGACGGGGTATCACTAGGGCGATCCGCGCCCGCGCCTAGGCGTCGAAGTCATGTCTGATTCGCTGGGGCAACGCTGACTTGTCTGCAGCGGCGCTGCTGTCGCGCGCAGTGATCCGCACCTGCTGTTGCTTGGCTAGTCACGCTCGGTTCCGGCGCGCCGCTCGCCGGCCTGGTTGCGAGAAGGCCTTCGTCGATTACGTCGGCAAGACGATGGCGGTGGTGGATCGGCACACCGGCGAGATCCAGGTCGCCGAGGTATTCGTCGCAGCGCGATGCAACCGAGTCGAGGGGCACAAGAAACGAAAGAACTACGTGGCAACTGCGGCCGACACAATTTTTCGCCTCCGCCCATCCTTATCCGGTCCCGATTCCGTCTCTTACTGCATGACGCTCACAAATTGTCCCGTGTCGTGCGTTTTGAGGGCGACCTTTCCGTTTGGGAGATATACCAAGTAGAACTTCTCCCAATCTCCGATGGCCGTTCTGTTCGCGTAACATGCCGTTCCGCCACCCATTTGCGCGCTAAGGTAGTTTCCGTTAAACGACTGAAAGCTGACAGTTCCATCGTTATTACTCACTAACGTCCAGGTTTCCCACTGTCCCACCTGTGGCCGATTGGCATACACGTCACCGCCGCCGCCTTGTTGTGCCGAAAAAAATCCCTGCCATGAAAGCAGGGACACGGTATTACCGACTCCGAGCTGTCCGAGAAAGAAACTCTCCCAGTCCTGAGGGCTGTCCCGGTTAGCCCATATATGTCCGTGAGCATTCGGATCGGGAGTTTGTCCGGCAAGGTCGATCACGAGTCCGGCGGCGGCGGCGAGAGCCCAGCCGAGTGGCGTGCCGGATTCTATAGCTGTGAAAATGCCCCCAACAACGGGAAGATTCAATGCCGCACCTACCGCCGGAATCTTTGCCGAAGCCATCACAAGAAAATCTAGAATCGTGCGGGCAGCGATAGCGGCGCGAGCTGCTTGAATCAAGTCGTCATACAACTTCCCTACGCGGGGAGTCACGATTACTCCCAGCGACCCAACGACGCCGTTTATGTCAACGCCGTTTTCGCCTCCCAACTCATTTACCAACCAAATATAACCGGCCGCGGCTTCCACGGTGGCGGATATAACTAACCATGTGGTCGGAAACCCGGGTGGAGGTATTATCGCCGCCGCAGCAGGTCCTAAGGTTGCCAACGCTGTGGCTAGATCCTTCGCCTGATCACTATTGAGGCTGATCCACCATACAGGACCGGTTATTTGAAGTTCGCCGTTTGTGGACGTGGCTGGGGGGGAAGGCTTTACCGCATTCACCAGGCCGTCGAGGCTAATAGCAGTCTGCTCTTCAACTCGGCGCTTGCGGAGTTCACCGACGGCGATTTCATGGGATTTTAGTCGTGTTGCCTCCTCGACTCCCAGCGTGTGTGACGTTTCTTTATGGGTCATGGCAATACTCCTGAGTTGCCTCATTGGGATCGTGTGAGGCTTAACTAGACCACGGTGTCGGAAAATTCCCCGCTTCTTGAACGGGTTGCGCTCTGCCTCGAGCCCAACTTGGCGCTTAAGCCTCGCGCGCTGACAAAGCGTGCCGACCGAAGCCTGAAAGGCGGCTCCGGCCGACTGGCTTGAATCGTTACTGCCTTACGAAGACGGCGGTCTGCTTTTCATTCTGTTTGCCGGCACTCCAACCCACATCGGTATAGGAGCGAGCATCGGCAGCCAGCGTTTGCACACCCTCTGAGTCCTCCTTGCCGTTGACCTTGATGACGTACTTGATCTGCGTGGGGGTCACGAACTTGAAACTTATCGTCATTCCTTCAGGCGTGTTCCCACCCGCGAGTGGGTGATCGGTCCCGTCTGCGGCGCCTTCGGCGTGTGCCTGCAGATCCGGGACTTCGTAATGCAGAACACCTGGAGCAGGCGAAGAGATGACGAAGGTCTGTGGTCCGCCAGTCGCACCCACCTTGACCGACTTCCAGGTCCCGAGGAGGCCAGCGCCAGCGGTAACGCGCGTATAGACATCTTGGTCATCAAACGGGGCGCCGTCCGGGCGGGTGCCGGTGTGGTGAATCGTCAGGGTTTTCCCGTCGGCTGAGAGCGTGCGCTGCGCCTTGCCGAGAACCTTGCCGTTACGTGTAGTCACCGAATCCCAGGAATTCGGCCCGGTCTGGGTCCAGGTGGTGGTCCGATCGTAAGCGGACTTGTAGTCCTTGCCGTCGGTACCGAAATCATAGGCGACCACACCGTCGGAGAAATGCAGTAGCGATCCGGGTCCTTTGGAATAGGTGAACGTGTCGCCAGCGAGGTGGCTTTGCGCCGGATCTAACTTCCAGGTGCCAACCCAGGGGTTTTCCGCCGCGCACGCTGCCCCGGCTGCCAATAACAACAATGAGCCGAGAAAGAGACTAGTTTTCATGATGAGACTCCCAGTTAAGTTTTTGGATCCGCGCGCCTTCTTGAGCCCGGCGCGCATCAGGGCATCTCGGGGCCGGTCGCTTCCGGGATGACCAGGAAGCTGCCGCTCCAGAACTTGTCGTAGCTTTCGCTCTGCACGAAATGACTGAGAGACGCTGCGTAGTGCGCCTCCCCGGGGCGCACTTCGATGGTCACGAGGCCACCAATTGCCGCGCGGATGACCCCGGCATGGACGCCGGAGGCGCAAATGGATGAGCCGTCCGCGTAGGGGCCACTTCCGATGACCTGCCCGGTCCCGGCTTTACCGGACGGGCACCGAAACCGGAAGCGCTCCCCGTTGAAGCCGCGGAGGTTCAGGTCCAGCGGGCTGGTTCGCCAGTCGATATCGTGGATCGTCGGAAGAGGAGCAGGAGTGGCGCTGAGCGCTGGCCAGGCGGCCAGTAGAAGCGCAAGCCACAGCTCCCTTCCAGCGAAGTGGCACAGCCTGCCAGCCGACGTTGTCCCCATCAGTCTGCCTCCCAGGTGGCTCACGGCGAGCGCGCCGTGTCATCGAGCGGCGAGGTTCGGTGCTAGGGCAGATGGAGTCCTTGCCGTCTGACTGGCTTTTTTCTGGCAAACTGATTGCCGCACACCACGAAGCCGCTAAGTGCAGGTCAGCGTTGGAAAAACTCGTCTATCGATTCCAGGACTTCGAACTGGAGCCAAGCGAGCGACGCCTGTCCGAGGGCGGTCGGCCGATCTCGCTGACGCCGAAGGTCTTCGACACCCTGGTGCTGCTCGTTGAACGGGCCGGCCAGGTCATCAGCAAAGACGAGTTGATGAAAGTCTTGTGGCCGCGAGGCTTCGTGGATGAATCCAATCTTACCAAGCACATCTGGTTTATCCGCCGGGCTCTCGGAGACCGGGAGCAGGATTCGCATTTCATCGAGACCGTGCCGAAGGTAGGCTATCGGTTCATCGCACCGGTAACGGTAGGCGTCTCGCCTCCAAGGGGGCCGGCGCCGGTGCCGGTTCCGGTCCCGCGGGTCCTTCCTTCGGAAGGGCCCGCGGCTCCCCATGGTTCGGCCGTCCCCATCGCCGCAGTTCCAACGATCTTGCGGCCATCCAGGACGAGAAGACTTGTCTGGATCTTCGGCGGCATCGCCGCACTGACGATCGCGGGCCTGCTCGGCGCGTACTGGATCAGTCGGCAGGGGCCGGCCCCGCGACACGCCGGGCGCACTGTAGCGGTGGTCGGCTTCAGCAACCTGTCCCGGAACGCGAAGGATGCCTGGCTCGGTCCAGCACTCAGCGAGATGCTGGCTACTGAGCTGACCGTTACGAACGATGTACAGGTCGTGCCCGATGAACTCGTGCACAACGCCAGCGCTGACCTCACGCTTCCGGTGACGGGCGGTTTCTCCGCCCAGACCCTGGGGCGTCTGCGCCGACGGTTGGATGCCGATTACGTCATCACCGGCAGCTACCTCGTGACGGGCTCCACGGACGGGGCGCCATTGCGCCTGGATCTCGCCCTTCAAGATACGCACAGCGGAAGCCTCGTGGGCTCATTCTCCAGCCATGCAGAGCTCTCGGGCCTGATTGCCCTCGTGAGCCGCGAAGGCGGTACGTTGCGCGCCAAGCTCGGCGCGGCATCACCGGATCCTGTAGCCCTCGGCCTGATCGCCAATGCCCAACCCCCGAGCGTGGATGTCGCACGCCGAGTCGGATTTTCGCTGGACGCGCTCCAGCATTACGACCCCGCGCGCGCGCGTGATGAATTGCTGGAAGCCATCGCCGAGGCACCCGGTTACGCCCCGACCTATATGTATCTGTCGCAAGCCTGGTCAGGGCTCGGATACCGCGACAAAGCGCTGGCGGCAGCCGAGCAGGCCGCTCAGCACGCCACCAATCTGCCGGTCGAGCAGCAACTGCAGGTGGAAGCGGTCCGCGCTTCCGCGCATGCCGAGTGGCCTAAAGCAGTGGAGGCCTGGAAGAGACTCTCGCTGATGAATCCGCGCGATCTCGAATATCGCCTGCAGATCATTGATTCCCAGATCTCAGCGGGAGCCACGGCCGACGCGCAGACCAGTCTGCGAGAAGTTGGACAACTGCCTCGCGCCCGGGAAGACCCGCGGCTGGAACTTGAGGCTGCACGACTCGCGCTAGCCTTAAATGATGCCAAGGGTAGCGAGCACCATGCCGCAGGTGCCCTACAGCTGGCGCAGCAACGTGACGCGACAGGTTTCGCGGCGGATGCTCAGCGCGCCCTGGGCACCGCCGAAACGCTCCTGAACCAGAACGAGGAAGCAAGGTCCGCGTTCAATGCCGCGATTGGCGCGTATCGAGAGATCCGCAATCCGCGCGGTGAGGCCGCAGCGCGAGCCCAACTGGCCTACGCGCTGAGCAACCTCGACCACAACCAGGAGGCGCGCGAGGAGTACCAGCGCGCAATGACGCTCGATCAGAGCATTGGGGACCTTGCGGGAGTTGCCAACGTTTACCGCCAACTGTCCAACATGTTGTGGCTTTCGGGGGACCGCGACGGCGCTCAGGCGGCGGCGCGTCACGCACTCGCCCTGGCGCGCGAGACCGGGGACCTGTCCCTACAGTCCTGGACCATTCAGGCGCTGGCCACCATCGAGAGCGACGATGCCGCCAGCGATGAGGTTCTACAGGAGTATCGCGAGGTCGTATCCTTGTATGAGCGCGCGGGACACCCTACCGCGTGGACCCTGACCAACATCGCCGATGTTCAGCGCATGCGCGGTGAGCTCGCAGCGGCAGCCGTAACGTGCGCAGAGGCACAGCGGGAAGCGGCGACGCTTACGGACCCGCAATTCGCGATCTTCAGCGGCTTCACCTGTGCACTGATAGCCGCCGACCGGGGTGACGCCAAGGCGGCGCGGGGAGGGTTCGAGGAGGTCATACGCCGGGTTGGAGCGGGGGGCAACATGACGTACACGGACAACTCGCAAATGATGCTTGCCCAGCTAGATATGGACGAGGGTCACTGGAAAGAAGCGCGAAAGCGTCTGCAAGGGGCCAGTCAGGGCTTTGCGGCCGCGGAGGAGCGGACCGGAGAGGCGGACGCCCAGGCGATGCTCGCCCTTTGCGAAGAGGTCCTTGGCAATCCACGCGGACGCGAGCAGGCGCTCTCCCGCGCGCAGACACTGCGAGCATCGATCACCTCCCGCCAGGAGGTTTATATAGTCGATATTGCTATGGCGCGGTTGGATGCCAAGGAACGACCTGATGGCACAAATGCCGTCGATCGATTGTTGGTGCTCGCCGAAGACGCTGAGCGCCGTCATTTTATAGGTTGGTCGCTCGAGGCGAAGCTGGCGGCGTGGGAAGTTCAGTTCAGGCAGCTCGGAGATGGCAGTTCAAGTTTGCGTAACGAACTTGCGGACACGGCGCGTAGGTATGGTTTTGGCCGCATTCTTCAAAGGCTCGAGAATGAGGAATCACACTAACCATGCGAACGTTTTCCCTATGCACCAGGTTTCGGTGCGCCGTATATAGTTCTCGGGCTCAACTCGACCTGTGCTTCGGCGCCGGTGCCCTGAGGTACTGCGAAGAGACTCGATGGCTGATTCGACATGACAGATAGCCCCGCATCGCTCTCCGCAATCTAAATCAACACGACATCGATGCGTGGTGACGAGCGTCACACCAAGCCAATTGTCTCTATGCATGCACCGGAGTTTTTGCGAACCCAGTATGCCTACTGTCCTTCGGTGCCCCTTCGGGGTCACGCATCTGACCCGAGCTCAAGCGCGCCGCGGAGTGGAAGCGGCATGAGATAGCTTGTCGGCTCGACACAGTGCACAACAATGGAGCCCAACTCCTGAAAGGAATCTCTGTGTCTACCGTATTGTCAACGTCCCCCTCCCGGTGGGTTCACGACGTCAACGTGACCAGCCGAAATGGGCGCCGATGTATCATCGATCTCTACCGCGACGACCAGGGGCATTACGAAACAACGGTGACAGTCTATGGCACTGGAAACGCGGCGGGGTGGGTGTTCGACATGCACGCCTCGGACACCTCCGTTTAAATTCCTCGACGGTAGGTATGCGGAGGTGAAGGCCGTACTTCTCCGCCTTTGCGCGGCAGAAAGCTAAATGCTGAGGAAGAGAGTCGAGCAACACGCCATCGACGTCAAAGAATACCGCTTGAAGTCCGGACATGGCGTGGACATCCTGGCGCTTTAGGAGCAGGCGCTCATTTCGCTTGCACGAAACGTTCTTCCCGGGAGGACGGAAATTCCGACTTGCGTTGCTTCAGTGTACGGGCCCGGGCTGCTTCTCTGAGATTGTCGATGTAGTCCGCCCACGCCTGCATCATGCGCCGCCTTTCGGCAAGGTGCTCTGCGTAGTTGTATGCCGCACGCAATTTATCGCGGGGCGCGTGAGCCAGTTGCCGCTCAATCGCATCCGGATGCCACTGCTGTTGCTCGTTCAGCAAAGTCGATGCCATGCTGCGAAATCCGTGCGCCGTCATGACGTTCCCGGAGTAACCCAAATTTCGAAGCGCGAGGTTGATGGTGTTCTCGCTCATCACTCCTTCTTTTGAGCCTAGCACTGGGAAGAGGTACTTGGCTCCGCCGCTTGCGGCTTTCTTGAGATCGTAAAGAGCAACAAGCGCCTGCTTGCTCAAAGGAACGATGTGCGGAGCATCCATCTTCATCCGCTGAGCGGGGATGCGCCACTCCGCCTTTTCAAAATTGATCTCCGACCACTCGCCGAACCGAAGCTCCCGCGGGCGCAGGATCACGAGTGGCGCTAAGCGTAGTGCGCAACGCGTTTCGAGTTGCCCGGTGTACCCATCGATGGCCAGAAGCAGTTCGCCGACCTTCTCAGGGTCGGTGATGGCGGCGTGATGAACGACGACGGCGGGTGCGAGTGCATCACGGAGCGAGCGGGTGACATCGCCCTGGGGCGCACGGCCGGTCGAGTGTGCATAGCAAAAGATGCGACTTGCGAGAGCCCGCACGCGATGCGCGGTCTCGCTCTTGCCGTCCTCTTCAATCCTCTTCAAAACGGGTAAAAACTGCTGCGCACTGATCTGGGCCATGGGCTGCTGCCCGAAGACGGGGTTGAGATAAGCATCCAGGATCCAGCGATGCTTCTTCACCGTGGCAGGATCAAGGACGCTGCGCGGCACTGCCGGGTCGCCATTCACCTTGGTGGGCGCTGACATCATCAGGAGCCACTCTTCGGCGATGGCAGAGAAGAGGGTGCCGCGGGTCTCTCGCGCCGCCTTCTTCTCAAGCCGGGGGTTCAGTCCCTTAGCAAGCTGGTGCCGGACATCCTCCCGGCGCTCGCGCGCGAGCTTGAGGCTCACTGCCGGATAGGTGCCGAGGGAGACCTCGTGCGGGCGGCCATCGATGCGGTACTTCATGTACCAATACTTTCCGCCCTTGGGATGGATAAGAAGGTAGAGTCCATCCCCGTCGAAAACCTTGTACTTCTTATCCTTAGGTTTGAGGCTCTGGATTTCTTTGTCGGTGAGCGCCATATACCGATTTCAGGACTCGAAGTTACAGGACTCGAAGTTTATATTACCCCCGATTTTGCCCCCTACAAAGGTTCGGCTTGCGCCGAACGATTACGAACAACAATGAATGGATTAAACAATCTAAACCAATGAGTTACGATTATTTTACGGACGAATGCGGACGCCGGTGGAAGGCTGCGGAAGGGTGTCTGGTGCCCGGGAGAGGACTCGAACCTCCACGGTGTTACCCGCTAGTACCTGAAACTAGTGCGTCTACCAATTCCGCCACCCGGGCAGGTGAGCAAGGCCGCGCAATGTACGCACGGGTTCAGAGGCTGTCAATTGAAGGGTCGTAGGGGGAAATTCAGCCGGCCCGACCGGAAGGAGAATCGGCCGGGCGGAGGCACGTCGCGACGTGCCGCGGTCAAACCGTCGGGTGCCTCGTCCCGGAGTCCAGCGGCCCACGCCAAGGTCAGACCTGGAGCCGTCGTTGAGGGCACGGTCAGTGCCAACCGCGCCGGCTACGGATTTCTGCGCGTCGAAGGTTTCAAGGAGAGCGTGTTCCTGCCGCCGCCGGAGATGCGCGGAGTCATGCACGGCGACCGGGTGCGGGTGCGGGTGTCACGCGATGCAACCGATCGCTGGTCCGGTACGGTCGAGCAGGTGCTCGAGCGTGGCGTCAGCGCTTTTCTCGGTACCGTCGAGGTCCAGGGACGCAGCGCTTGGGTGAACGCGGCGGACCGCCGACTGCAGCTGCGCTGCGTCGTTGCGCCGCAGAATCTGCAGGGCGCGCGCGGCGGTGACTGGGTGATCGCGCGGATCAAACGGCACGCGGGTTCGGCGTCGGCCGCCGAGGCCGTCATCGAGAAGCGCCTGGATCCAGACCGTCCGGTCGAACTTGCCACCGAATCGGCCATCGCGCGCTCTGATCTGCCGTCCGAATTCCCGTCCGCGGCGCTGCGCGAGGCGCAGGCCTTCGGCGACGAGGTCGATGCCGCGGAAGCGGCGACGCGCGTGGATCTGCGCGAGCTGCCGCTGGTCACCATCGACGGTGAGGACGCGCGCGACTTCGACGATGCGGTGTATGCCGAGCCGCACCCGTCCGGCTACCGGTTGATCGTCGCGATCGCCGATGTCAGTCATTACGTGCGCCCGGGGACGATGCTCGATGCCGAGGCGCAGAAGCGTGGCACTTCGGTGTATTTCCCGACGCGCGTGCTGCCGATGCTGCCGACCGCGTTGTCCGATCATTTGTGTTCGCTCGCGCCCCACGTTGACCGGTTGTGCTTCGCGGCCGACATGATCGTGAGCAAGAGCGGTGCGCTGAAGAGTGCGCACTTCTATCCCGCGGTGATGCGCTCCGCGGCGCGCCTCACCTACAACCTGGCGTATGCGGCCCTGTTCGAGGGGCGGCCGGCGGCGCGCACTCAACTGGGCCCGCTGCATCCAAAGCTCATGGTGCTGGTCGATGTGTATCGGGCGCTGCACAAGGCGCGCAGCAAGCGCGGCGCGCTCGATTTCGATGCGGCCGAGGCCGAGTTCGTGATCGATGCGGGCGAACGTGTCAAGGCGGTGGAGCTGCGCCTGCGTAACGATGCTCACCGGCTGATCGAGGAGTGCATGATCCTCGCCAACGTCGCGGTCGCCCAGGGGCTCGAGAGTGCGCACGTGCCGACCCTGTACCGCGTTCACGGCGTGCCCGAAGACGAAAAGCTCGAGCGCCTCACCTCGACCCTCAAGGCGCTCGGCATCGATGCCCGCATCCCCCAGACCGTCACGACCCGCGACCTACAGGCGATCGCGCGGCGGGTCAGCGATGCGTCTGAGCGCGGCTTCGTCGAGTCTCTGGTGGTGCGCGCGATGCCTCAAGCCGTCTATCAGCCGACGAATATCGGGCATTTCGGTCTGGCGCTCACGCACTATGCGCACTTCACCTCACCGATCCGCCGTTACCCGGATCTGGTCGTGCATCGCACCCTGCGGGCGCTGATCGGCGCCAAGGGCGGGGCGACAGTGCGCTATACGGCAGCCGAACTGGCCCCGCTCGGCGAGAGCACCTCGCGTCTGGAGAAGCGCGCGGACGAAGCCGATCGCTACGTGTCTGGCTTCCTCAAATGTACTTATCTGAAGGAGCGCATCGGCCAGACGTTCCAGGGCCTGATCACCACGGTGGTGGAGTTCGGCTGCTTCGTGCAGATCCTCGATGTGGCCGTGGACGGTTTACTGCACGTCGACAATCTGCGTGACGATCAGTACGTGATGGAGAACGACGGTCACGGCTGGCGCGGGCGGCGCAGCGGGCGGCGCCTGCGCGCAGGCCAACGCGTGCGCGTGGTGGTGACGAGCGTCAATCCCATCGAGGGATTGATCGACCTGTCGCTGGTCGAGGAGGACTAGGCCGGCGGCATGAAGGACGCGCAGACCGTCTATGGGATGCAGGCTGTGCGCATGCTGCTCGAGCGGCACGCGGCGCGCGTGCTCAAAGTGCTGGTCGCCGAGCGCCGTGACGACCCCCGGGTGCGCGCGCTCGAGGAGCTGGCTCATCGCCACGGGCGCCCGCTCGAGCGCATCGATCTCAGAGAACTCAAGTCGCGCCTGGGTGAGGTCGCGCACCAGGGAGTCGCGGCCGAGATCATCCCGCTTGCGCCTTGGACCGAGGACGATCTGCTCGCCGCGCTGACGGGCGCCACTGCGCCGCTCCTGCTGGTGCTCGATGGCGTGCAGGACCCGCACAATCTCGGGGCCTGCCTGCGCAGCGCGGATGCCTGCGGTGCGCTCGCGGTGGTGGTGCCACGTGACCGCGCAGCGCAACTGACACCGACGGTACGCAAGGTGGCAGTCGGCGCGGCCGAGACGACCCCGGTGGTGGCCGTCACCAATCTTGCCCGCACCCTCAAGCTCTTGAAAAATGCCGGCCTGTGGATCGTGGGCGCCGATCCTGGCGGCCCGAAGCCCGCGCCGCAGGTCGATCTCACGGGTCCCGTGGCCCTGGTGCTGGGGGCTGAGGGCAGTGGCCTGCGCCACCTGACCCAGCAGAACTGTGATTTTCTGGTCAGGCTGCCGCAGCTCGGTGCGGTCGAGAGTCTGAACGTCTCGGTGGCCGCCGGCATGCTGCTGTACGAAGCTGTGCGACAGAGAGGGAAAATATGAGAGCAGTGCTCGCGCGCGAGTTCGCATCACCCGAGCGTCTCACGCTCGAGGAAGTGCCGCCGCGTCTACCGGGACCCGGTGAAGTCCTCATTCGCGTGAAGGCCTGCGGCATCAATTTCTTTGATGGCCTCATGGTGCAGGGCAAGTATCAGATCAAGCCGCCACCGCCATTTTCCCCGGGAGCTGAGGTTGCCGGGCTCGTGAGCGCCGTCGGTGCCGGGGTGACGGCGCCAGCCGTCGGCGCGCGCGTGCTGGCCTCCATCGGATTCGGCGGCTACGCGGATGAAGTCATCATCGAGGCTGCGCGCGTCGTCACTTTACCGAGTCGCATGGACTTCGTGACCGCCGCCGCCTTCCCGATCACCTACGCCACTTCGCACCACGCGCTCAAGGACCGTGCACAGCTTAAGCCGGGTGAAACGCTGCTGGTGCTGGGCGCAGCGGGCGGCGTCGGTCTCACGGCCGTCGAGCTCGGCAAGATCATGGGCGCCCGCGTGATCGCCTGCGCCTCGAGCGACGACAAGCTGGCGCTGTGCCGCGACTACGGTGCGGATGCACTGGTCAACTACGCCAGCTCGGATCTGCGCGAGCGCGTGCGCGAGCTCACCGCGGGCAAAGGCGTGGATGTCATCTACGATCCGGTGGGGGGGCCCTACGCGGATGCAGCGGTGCGCAGTCTCGGCTATGGCGGCCGTTATCTCGTCATCGGCTTCGCGAGCGGTGAGATTCCCAGGATCCCGTTCAACCTGTTTCTGCTGAAGGTGAGTGCGCTCGTCGGAGTTTTCTGGGGCGCTTTCGCCAAGGCACATCCGGCACAGAACGCGGCCAACTTTGCCGAGCTGCTCGGCTGGTACGAGCAGGGACGCCTGCGCCCGCACGTCTCGGCGACTTACCCACTGGAGGCCTTCCGCGAGGCGCTCGATGCCGTGATGAACCGCAGGGTCAAGGGAAAAGCCGTCCTGGTCATGGAATGAGCGCCGTTGTGCCATGATCCGGCAGCCGCCACGAGCGCGCGGCACGAACACACGACAACCTCGGCGGTGGGCGCGGGAGCGGTCCGGTGGACTTCCAGCACAGCGAAAAGACCCAGAGCTACCTGGAACGCCTGAGTGCGTTCATGGACCAGCATATCTATCCCCAGGAGGAGCTGTTCTATCAGCAGCTCGACAGCGGCAACCGCTGGGAGGAGCCGCCACTGCTCGCGGAGCTGCAGCGCAAGGCGCGCGCCGCGCAGTTGTGGAACCTGTTCCTGCCGGACTCCCGCCACGGTGCCGGCCTCACCAATCTTGAATACGCGCCGCTATGCGAGCTGATGGGGCGGGTGCGCTGGTCGCCGGAGGTGTTCAACTGCGCAGCCCCCGACACCGGCAACATGGAGACGCTCGAGCGCTACGGCACGCCCGAACAAAAGCAGCAGTGGCTCGAACCGCTGCTCGAGGGAACCATCCGCTCGGCCTTCGCCATGACCGAGCCGGGTGTCGCCTCGAGCGATGCGACCAACATTGAGAGCTCGATCGTCAGGAGCGGCGATTCGTACCTGATCAACGGGCGCAAGTGGTGGACATCGGGTGCCGGCAGCCCGCGCTGCAAGCTGTTCATCTTCATGGGCAAGACCGACCCGACCGCGCCCCGGCATCGCCAGCAGTCGATGATCCTGGTGCCGCGCGATACCCCCGGCGTCAGAATCCTGCGGCACCTGCCGGTCTTCGGCTTCGACGACGCGCCGCACGGCCACATGGAGATCGATTTCCACGACGTACGCGTGCCGCTCGGCAACCTGCTGCTGGGCGAAGGACGCGGGTTCGAGATCGCGCAGGGGCGTCTCGGCCCGGGACGCATCCACCACGCCATGCGTCTCATCGGCGTCGCCGAGCGCGCGCTCGAGCGCATGTGCCGCAGGGTCAAGACGCGTGTGGCTTTCGGCCGGCCGATCAGCGAACAGTCGGTCACTCTTGAGCGCATCGCCGAGTCGCGCATTCGCATCGATCAGGCGCGGCTGCTGGTCTACAAGGCCGCCTGGCTCATGGACACGGTCGGCAACAAAGCAGCGCGTGCCGAGATCGCGGGCATCAAGATCGCCGCCGCCGAAACCGCCTGTCAGGTGGTCGACTGGGCGATCCAGGCGCATGGCGCCGGCGGGCTGAGTAACGACTTTCACCTGGGCCACGCCTACGCGCAGGCGCGCGCCATCCGCCTGGCCGACGGGCCGGACGAGGTGCACCGCAACCAGATCGGGCGCCTGGAGCTCGAGAAATACGCCTGACGGGACGATGAGCAGCGAGGCATTCGCCGGCACCATGCCGGTCGCGGCGCAGCAGCGCTTTGATGAGCGCGCCCTCGAGCAATACCTCCGCGCACAGCTGCCGGGATTCGTCGCGCCATTGCGCGTCGAGCAGTTTCGCGGCGGCCAGTCGAATCCCACCTTTCTCCTCACCGCCGGCGACGGCGCGCGCTATGTGCTGCGCAAGAAGCCCACCGGGCCGCTGTTGCCCTCCGCGCACGCGGTCGACCGCGAGTTCCGCATCATCAGCGCGCTGTACGGCAGCGCCGTACCGGTGGCGCGACCGCTGTGCCTGTGCACGGACGAGACGCTCATCGGCACCATGTTCTATGTCATGGGCTACGCCCAGGGGCGCAACTTCTGGGATCCGTCGCTGCCGGGCCTGGCGGTGAGCGAGCGTGTCGCGCTGTACGACGAAATGAACCGGGTGATGGTCGCGCTGCATACACTCGACTACGCTGCGGCCGGCCTCAGCGACTACGGCAGACCCGGAAACTATTTCGAGCGGCAGATCGCCCGCTGGAGCAAACAGTACCGCGCCTCGGAAACCGAGCGCATCGAGGCCATGGAAAAGCTCCTCCGCTGGCTGCCGGCGCATATTCCCCCGGGGGATGAGACCACGCTGGTGCACGGCGACTACCGGCTCGACAACATGATCTTCGAC